>ERZ795061.586-NODE-586-length-36679-cov-8.379068_pt1 | contig 36679 bp, 34 predicted proteins | sample MGYA00375145_ERZ795061 | MGnify/ENA primary metagenome ERZ795061 (study PRJEB30190, sample SAMN05720144) | anaerobic digester metagenome | isolation source: active sludge of municipal wastewater-treating anaerobic digesters | place: USA | collected 2014-12-22 ... | reverse complement strand
TCGCCGTCCTTCGGCCGACTGCGGGTTTCGCGCAGGCCCGCCACCGCTTCCGGCAAGGCGAACTGCTCGCCGGCGATCCCGGCCACGAAGCGCCCGCCGCGTATCTCGCCGCGCGCTTCCATGCGCCGGTACACCCGCGCGAGTTCCCGCCACGGCGGCAGCCAGCCGGCTTCGCGCTCGAGCAGCCGCCACGCCACCACGCCGTAGCGACGCAACAGCACCTGCGCGACGTACTCGACGGCGTCGGCATCAGGCGGACCCGCCGCGCTGCGCGCGATGCTCCAGCGGCCGGCATCGCGGATCCCGGAAATCGCGCCGCGACGCATGCGCCGGCCACCGGGATTGGGCCGCTTGCCCTGCGGCAGCAACAATGCGCGCAGGCCGGCGTAACTGTCGCAATGGACGATGCCGCGCGCCACCAGCTCGGCCAGCGCCTCTTCCAGCTCGACGTGCAGCAGGCGGCACGCATCCAGCAATTCGTCGAAGAACGACGCGCCCTGCGCGCGCAAGGCCTCCACCACCAACTGCGCCCGCGAGGAAATCCCGTCGCTACTGGCGGTGGTGCCGGCAATCGCCGCCCAGCGCGGCAACTCGCGACGCGGCACCAGCACCAGCGGCGTGGCCCGCACCGGCGCGCGACCGCCCTTGCCGGTGTCCGCGCCCGCGGCCATGCGCAGCCGCGCCCATGCGATGCGCCCGGCGCTGCACTGTGCGTCCAGCCAGTCGATCCCGTAATCGGCCAGCCGCGCAGGCAACACGTCCGCCTCCCAACTGCTGGCCGCGCACTCCCAGCCTTCCAGTTGCGCCAGCACGCTGGCCAGCGCATCCGGCCCGCGCAGGCGGCTGCGCGCGGACAGGTGCTGCCAGTCGCACAGGAAGCGCATCGCATCGGCCAGCGACACCGGTTCGATCTCGCGCCGTAACCGGCCCAGCGTATTGCGATGGATGCGCGCCAGCAGGTGGCGCTCGCACCACTGCTCGCCAACCAGGGTGGGATCGAAGCTGCCGCGCATCGCGGTGCCTTCCACTTCCAGCGCGGCCAGCGCGCATTCGATGTCGTTCGCCTCGACCTGAAGCACGGCGGCGATCTCCGCCGCCCGCACCGGGCCACTGGCACTCAGGCGACCGCGCACGAGCTCACGCAACGCCTCTTCGCGGCCCGTGGGGACCTGCGCACCGGGCGGCACATCGATGCAGGGCGTGGGCGCGGCGGCCGGATGCACCGCCTGCAATTGCGGCAGGCGCTCGGCGGCGGTCCATAGCCCATCGCCGACCTGCAAGCAGGTCGCGCGGCGACCGGCCGCCAACGCCTCCAGCAACGGCGTCCACTGCGATGCGGTGGCTTCGACGGCGCTGATCGCGCCGAGTTGCATCAGGGCCTCGTGCATCTCGTCGGGGTTGCGCACGTCGGGCCAGGCGTCCTCGCGCACGCCGGCGATCGCGCTGGCGTCGAGCAGGCCGAGGTCGCGCACCGACGCACCATCGCCGAAGCGTCTCGATTGCACCGCCTGGGTGCGGCGTTCCTCCAGCGGCGCATCGTCGAGGAACGCATACGGCGCGGCATTCAGCGCCTCTGCCGCGAACACGCTGGGCGCGGTGAGGTCACGGGCGACGATGTCGATGCGGCCGCTCTCCAGCCCGCGCAGCACCTCCAGCCAGCCCTCGGCATCCATCGCCTCGCACAGGCAATCGGTGAGCGCCTGCTGGACCAGCGGATGGTCGGGCACCTGGCGGTCGCCGACGATGTTCTCCAGGCAGGCGACCTGGTCCGGGAACACCGTGGCCATCAGGTCTTCGGACTTCATCCGCTGCAATTGCGGCGCCACCTTCTTGCCGCCACTGAAGCGCGGCAGCGCCAGCGCGGTGCTCGCGTTCCAGCGGAAGCGCGTCGGGAACAGCGGCGCATCCAGCAGCGCCTGGATCAGGATGTCGCGGGCGGTATTCGAATGCAGGAACGAGGCGACGTCGAGCAACGGGAAGCTGTGGCTGGTCGACAGCGACAGCACGATCGCGTTTTCCGTGGCGGCCGCCTGCAACTCGAAGTTGAAGCTGCGGCAGAAGCGCTTGCGCAGGGCCAGGCCCCAGGCCTTGTTGATGCGGCTGCCGAAGGGCGCGTGGATCACCAGGTGGGTGGAACCGGCCTCGTCGAAGAAGCGCTCCATCGCCAGCTGGCGCTGCGTCGGCATCAGCCCGAAGCCGGCGACCTGCTCGACGCAGTAGTCCAGCAACTGCCGCGCCGCTTCCTGCGAAAGACCGACATCGTCCACCAGCCAGCGCTGGGCGATGCCCTCGCCTTCCGCGAGTTTCGCCTGCAGTTCCTCGCGCAGGCGCGAGACCGCCTGCGACAGCACGTCGGTGCGGCCCGGCGCCTCGCCCAGCCAGAACGGGATCGACGGCGGCGCGCCCTGCGCATCCTCCACCCGCAGGCGCCCCGGCTCGATACGGAGGATGCGGTAGCTCGCATTGCCCAACTGGAAGATGTCGCCGGCCAGGCTCTCGATCGCGAAGTCTTCGTTGACCGTGCCGATGCCGATGCCCTCCGGCTCCAGCAGCACCGAGTAATCGCCGACGTCGGGAATGGTGCCGCCGCTCTGGATCGCCACCTGGCGCGCGCCGCGGCGCGCACGCAACTGCCGGTTCACCCCGTCGCGATGCACCCACGCGCCGCGGGTGCCGAAGCGGCTGGCATAGCCTTCGGCCAGCATCCTGAGCACGCCATCGAATGCCTCGCGGGTGAGCGCGCGGTAGGGCCATGCGCGAACCAGCATCGCGAACAACGCATCTTCGTCCCAATCGCGACTGGCCACTTCAGCCACGATCACCTGCGCCAGCACGTCCAGCGGCGCTTCCGGCATCGGCATGCGATCCAGCTCGCCGCGACGCACGCCATCCAGCAGCGCGGCGCATTCCATCAGGTCGTCGCGGGTGGTCGCGAACAGGCGCCCTTTCGGCACGCCGCCGACGTGGTGGCTGGCGCGGCCCACGCGCTGCAGGAACGCGGCGATGCTGCGCGGGCTGCCGAGCTGGCAGACCAGGTCGACATCGCCGATGTCGATGCCGAGTTCCAGCGACGCGGTGGCCACCAGGATCTTCAATTCGCCGCGCTTCAGGCGCTGCTCGGCATCCAGCCGCAGCTCCTTCGACATCGACCCGTGGTGCGCGGCCACGTGCTCCTTGCCCAGCCGCTCGCTCAGGTGGCGCGCCGCGCGTTCGGCCATGCGCCGGGTGTTGACGAAGACGAGCGTGGTCCGGTGTTCCGCCGCCAGTGCCTGCAGGCGGTCGTGCACCTGCTCCCACTGCTCGCCGCTGGCGACCGCGCCCAGGGGCGACAACGGCAGTTCGAGCGCGAGGTCGCGCGGCTTGTCGTGGCCGATGTCGACGATGCGGCAATCGGGTCGGCCGGTCGCGTCCACCCGCGCGGTCCCCACCAGGAAACGCGCCGCGTCCTCGATCGGCTTCTGCGTGGCCGACAGGCCCACGCGCGTCGCCCGCCCACCGACCAGCGCATCCAGTCGTTCCAGCGACAAGGCCAGGTGGCTGCCGCGCTTGCCCGGCAGCAGCGCATGGATTTCATCGACGATCACCGTGCGCACGCCACCCAGCATCGCCCGGCCGGACTCGGAGCCCAGCAGCACGTACAACGATTCCGGCGTGGTCACCAGGATGTGCGGCGGCCGCTTGCGCAATGCGGCGCGTTCGGCCTGCGGGGTGTCGCCGGTGCGCACCGCGGTGCGGATGTCGACGTCGGGCAAGGCCTGCGCGGCCAGTGCCTCGCGGATGCCGGCCAGCGGCGCTTCCAGGTTCAGATGGATGTCGTTCGACAGCGCCTTCAGCGGCGAGACGTACAGCACCAGGGTGGTGTCCGGCAGCCCGTGCGCCAGCGCTTCGCGCACCAGCGCGTCGATCGCGGCGAGGAAGGCCGTGAGCGTCTTGCCGGAGCCGGTCGGCGCCGCCACCAGGGTGTCGCGGCCGGATGCGATCGCCGGCCAGGCCTGCTGTTGGGCGTCGGTGGGCGCGGGGAAGCGGCGCGCGAACCAGTCGGCGACGGCCGGATGGAAGGCGTCGAGCACCGAGGCTGGGGGGGGGCGCGCGGGCATGCCAGGATTATCCGCCCCATCGCCATGGCCGCCACGCACGGTGCGGGCCGTCGGGCTGAAATCGAAGCGGATCTGCGCGTTCACCCGCGCAGCCTGCGCGGGTGCCGTCTCAGCCAATGAGACCGGGTCAGCCGGCGCGGAACAAGGGCTTGTAGTCCGGCGCCACCAGCGGCACCAGCACCTGCGCCGGGACGTCCACGCTACGGGTGCCATCGGAATAAGGGCCGACCTGCGCGGGCGGGAACACGAAGCGCACGGCGCGGATGCTGCCGTCCGCATTCATCACCGGCTCGAAGCGGGCGAAGTTGCCTGCCGTCGGCGCGGTCCCGTCATCGATCATCCTGCTGCGGGTGCGCAGCGCCTGCGACCGCTCCTCGCCTTCCAGTCCGTCGTCATCGAGTTGCTGCGAGAGCCCGGTCATGAGCTGCTCGCGGCAATAGTCGGACACCACCTTCCAGCCCGCCGCATCGACGATCAGCTGTTGCGAGCCCAGCATCTCGTTGCGCTGGGGCAACCAGACGAAGCGCTGCACCAGCGGGTTGCCGTGCGCGCCGCCGGTGTAGCTGCTGCCGTCCGCCGCCGCCGCGACGATCCGAGGCGTGTCCACCAGGCCGGTGAACTGCAGGCTGAGATCGTACGGTGCCGTCGGCTTGCGGCCCTGCAGCCCCGCGACGGCCTGCATCAGGTCGGCGCGGGCGGACTCGGCGTACGCCTGCAGGGCCCGGGCGAGGATCGGATGCTTGCCGATCCCCTGCGGATAACTGATGCCGACGATGTACTCCGGCCTGGTTTCGATCACGTCCTGCAGGGCCATCGGCGCGGCCGCGGCCGCGGGTTGGCCCGCCTCCGGACCCGCGGCAACGTCGGCGGGCGCGTTGCCCTCGCGTCCACACCCGGAGAGCAGGACAAGGGCACAGGCGGAGGCGAGTACGAGAGTCGGCGTGCGGCGGATCATGGGCGGTCTGGACGAATCGAGGGAGGTCACCGGGCGGGCGCCATGATGCCTCATGCGCGGTGATGTGGACGTCGCCAGCGTGATACGGAAACAGCATGCATAAAAAAAACCCGGCCGAAGCCGGGTTTTTTGAGCGCGATGCGCGGGTCTCTTACGAGGCCTGCACTTCGTCGGCCTGCAGGCCCTTCTGGCCCTGCACGACCTTGAAGGTCACCTTCTGGCCTTCCTGCAGCGACTTGAAGCCGGTGCCCTGGATCGAGCGGAAGTGGACGAAGACGTCCGGGCCGCTTTCCGGGGTGATGAAGCCGAAGCCCTTGGCGTCGTTGAACCACTTGACGGTACCAGTCTGACGATCCGACATGTTTGCTACTCCTAGAACAGTTTGAAATGGTGACACGACCCGCCGGATTCGTTGGAAGGCTGGGCCGCGACTGTCGAGCAAGGGGTAACGCACACGATGTAGCGGATCACTCGGATCTACCGCATCGGGTCACGATGTACCGTGATCCCGCTTGAAACAGTGGGCGCACCATAACCTGTTTTCGGGGACAAATGTGAATGGCCCGGGATTTTTTTTGCGGGTGCCCGGGCGCCCCCGGCAAGCGGCTACCAGTCGACCTGGTCGGGCAGCAGCCCGCGCAATTCGGCGTCGGTCAGGTTGCGCCATTGGCCGGGCTTGAGGTGGCCCAGCTTCACGTTGCCGATGCGCACCCGCAGCAGCTGCTTCACCCGGTAGCCGAAATGCGCCGCCATCAGGCGGATCTGCCGGTTCAGGCCCTGGGTCAGGACGATCCGGAAGCCCTGGCTGCCCAGCTTGCCGGTCCTGCAGGGCAACGTGGCCTCGCCGTGGATCGGCACCCCGCCCCGCGCCATCGCCCGCAGGAATTCCATGGTGACCGGCCGGCTGACCGCGACCAGGTATTCCTTTTCCAGCTTGTTCTCCGCGCGCAGGATCCGGTTGACGATGTCGCCATTGCTGGTCAACAGGATCAGCCCTTCGGAATCCTTGTCCAGCCGGCCGACCGGGAAGATCCGCTGCGCGTGGTCGACGAAATCGACGATGTTGTCCTTGACCCCGGATTCGGTGGTGCTGGTGATCCCGACCGGCTTGTTCAGCGCGATATAAACGTGCCGGCGCTGGCCCTTGGCGGCGGTGCGCGCCACCAGCGGGTTGCCGTCGACCTGGACCTTGTCGCCCTCGCCCACCTCGGCGCCGATCCCGGCGCGGATCCCATTGACCGTGACCCGGCCTTCGCCAACCAGGCGGTCGGCCTCGCGGCGGGAGCAGAAACCGGTGTCGGCGATGTATTTGTTGAGGCGCATGGGCGGGGATTCTACCCGCCGCACCCGCGGCTCAGGCGCGCAGTGCGTCGTATTCGGGGTGCTTGCGCATCCAGCCATCCGCGTAGGAGCAGCGCGGCGTGACCTTCACGCCTTCGGCCCTGGCGTACTCAAGCGCGGTACGCACCAGGTCGCCGGCGATGCCACGCCCCCCGATGTCCGGCGGCACGATGGTGTGGGTGATGGTCATCAGGCCATCCGCCCGTTCGTATTCGAGGTAGGCGGCCTGGCCATCTGCCTCGGTGGTGAAGCGCTGGCGCGCGGGATCATGGGCAATGGCAGTCATGGCTGTTTCCGTTCAAGGAGTGGCCGATCCCAGCAGGGACTGCGTGAAGTGCCCGAGAATCCGCGGTTCCAGCAGAACGGTGAACAGCACGCCGTAGGCGGCGCCCCAGAGGTGGGCACTGTGGTTGACGTTGTCGCGGCCGCGGCGATCCATCCAGATGCTGTAGGCGACATAGAGGATCGCGAACAGGAAGGCGGGGATCGGTACCGGGATCGGGAAGATGATCAGGGTCGACCACGGGTCGAACAGGATGAAGGCGAACAGCACCGCCGACACGCCGCCGGAGGCGCCCAGGCTGCGGTAGTGCGGATCGTTTCGATGGGCAAGGTAGGTCGGGAGGATCGAGACCACGATCGCGGACAGGTAGAACAGGACGTAGCCGACCGGCGTGATCATCGCCGAGAACTCGCGCTCCACCGCGCTGCCGAACGACCACAGGGTGATCATGTTGAAGGCGAGGTGCATCCAGTCGGCATGCACGAAGCCGTAGCCCAGCAGGCGGTCGTACTGCTTGCGCCGCTCCACCGCCGGCGGCCACAGGATCATCCGCTCCATCAGCGCGCGGTCGTTGAATGCGCGCCAGGACACCAGCACGGTGATGGCGACGATGACGATGGTCAGCGACAACTGCATGGCTCAGGCCGCCCGGTAATTGTCTTGCATCGGGTACGTCCGCGCATACGCGGCGAATGCAAGCGCGGCGACGAAGGCGAAGACCGCGAAGAAGAACATCAGGAACGCGTTCTCGCTGTACCCGGTGGTGGCGATGTGCGCGGTCACCGTTTCGTTGCGCACGGCGACGTTGGTGAGCAGCACCCACAGGCTGCCGAAGGTACTGGTGAGGTACCAGAACGCCATGATCACGCCCTTCATCGACTGCGTGGCCTGGCTGTATGCGAACTCCAGCGCAGTGGCGGAAACCAGCACCTCGGCGAAGGTGAGGATCAGGTAAGGCCACACCTGGGTCGAAAGCGACACCGCTTCGCCACCGTCGATCCGCAATTGCAGCAGCGCCGCGATGATCCAGGCAACACCGGCCACTGCGATGCCTGTGCCCATGCGGCGCAGCGCCGTCGGCTCGAATCCCCAGCGGCGCAGCGCCGGATACAACAGCAGGTTGTTGAACGGAATGATGGCCATGACCATGATCGGGTTGAGCGCCTGCATCTGTCCGGCGGTCTGGACGATCCGGCTCGGCCACCACCAGGCCTCATGCGGGATCACCATCGCCTTGCCCTGGATCACCCAGGTGCTGGCTTTCTGGTCGAACAGCGACCAGAACGGCGTGGTCAGCGCGAACACGATCAGGATCCGCAGCACCGTACGGACAGCGTCCACTGCGGGATCCGGATGCTGGCCGCGAGCACGCTCCAGTTGCATCGACACGCCGATGCCGCCGAACGCGATGAGCGAACCCAGCGCCAGGCAGGCGGTGATCACGAAATGGAAATCCTCCGGCCAGAACGGCAGGCTGACCCCGAACCATGCATGCAGCGCCCAGCAGATCAGCATCGCCACCGCCAGCACCACGCCGAAGCCGGCGACCAGCAGGCCGGGCCGCCCCTGTCCCGCCACCTGCGCCTTCAGCGCGGTGCGGGCCACGTTGAAGAACGAATCCGGATCCTCACCGCGGGTGGGCGGGACCCGGACATATTGCCGACGGCCCAGCCAGAAAATCAGGGTGGCGATGAACATCAGCACGCCCGGGATGCCGAAGGCCACCGCCGGTCCGTAGTTCTGCAGGAACAAGGGCATCAGCAACGAGGCGAAGAAACTGCCGAAGTTGATCACCCAGTAGAAGGCGTCGAACACGATCTTGGCGAGGTGCTTGTTGGCGGTGGTGAACTGGTCGCCGCAGAAACTGACAACCAATGGCTTGATGCCGCCGCTGCCCAGCGCGATGAGGAACAGGCCGGTGTAGAACCCGTTCCTGTTGTCCTCGAACAGCGCCAGGCAGGCATGGCCCGCGCAATAGATCAGCGAGAACCAGAGCACCGTGTTGTATTTTCCGAAGAACCGGTCGGCCAGCCAACCGCCGAGCAGCGGGAAGAAATACACGCCAATCACGAAGCTGTGGAACACATCCTTGGCCGCGCCTTCGCGCTGGGCCTCGGGGATGTAGGCCAGGATCACGCTGCTGACCAAGAACTGCACCAGGATGTTGCGCATCCCGTAGAAGCTGAAGCGCTCGCAGGCTTCGTTGCCGATGATGAAGGGAATCTGCCGCGGCATGCGCGCGGTCGGGGCGGTCTGGTTCATGCAAGGCCTTGTCGTGCGAACCCGGCAAGCCTAACCGATCGAACGCTCAGGCCCATTCGGCCAGGCCTTCACGCTCGTAGAGCGCCTTGAAGGAAGGGCGTGCCTTCAGGCGCTGCGCCAGCGCGGCCAGGTGCGGCCATTCGGTCGCCGGCTTCGGCATGTTGCGCGACCAGCGCATCAACATCACCAGGTAGAAATCGGCAACGCTCAGGCCCTCGCCCAGCAGGTGCGGGCCGTTCGCCGCCAAGTGGTCGTCGATGCGCTGCCATTCGGCCTCGATGCGGGGCGCGCAATGCGCGCGGATCGCGTCCGCATTCGCTTCGCCGGCCGGCTCGCCCGGATACCACCACTGGCGGAACAGCGGTTGCACCATGTTGGCCAGGTTGAACATCCACTGCAGGTAGTCCGCACGGCGCGGATCGTCGAACGCCGGTGCCAGCCCGGCATCCGGATGACGTTCGGCCAGCAGCATCGCCAGCGCCGCGGCCTCGTAGTGCGGCCTGCCATCGACGACCAGCGTCGGCACCACCCCATTCGGATTCAGCGCCAGGTACTCGGGCGACTTCTGCGCCCTGGCGGCGGTATCGACCAGGTGCAGCGCATGCGGCGCGTCGAGGTCGATCAGCAGCCAGTGCACCAGGAAGCTGGCGGCGCCGGGGGCGTAGTACAGGGTCATGCGGGTGTTCGACGCGCTCATGCGAATGGGCTCCGTGGCGATGGCGCATGTTCGCATGCGTGGCCGGCGGGATGCGGCATGACCATGGGCAGGCCCGTGCCCACCGGCACCGCGGTTACCATCGGCCAATCCCGCCGGAGAGCCACCATGCGTCGTGCCCTGCTTGCCACCGCCCTGCTCGCCTGCCCGCTGCTGATGGGCACCTCGCCCGCCTTCGCGCGCAGCGTCGCGCTGACCACCACCGCCGAGCGCAGCGGCTTCAAGCAGACCGGTCGCTACGACGAGGTCATCGCGCTGTGCGATGCATTCGAGCAGGCCTACCCGCAGTCGGTGCGCTGTTTCACCTTCGGCACCACCCCGGAGGGCCGGCCGATGAAGGCGATGGCGGTGTCCACCAGCGGCGCGCTGGATCCCAAGGCGGCGCAGGCGCGCGACCTGCCGGTGGTGCTGGTGCAGGGCGGCATCCATGCCGGCGAGATCGATGGCAAGGACGCCGGGTTCTGGCTCATCCGCGACCTGCTGCAGGGCAAGGTCGGAGCAGGCCTGCTGGACAAGGCGGTGCTGCTGTTCGTGCCGGTGTTCAACGCCGACGGCCACGAGAACTTCCGTGCGTGGAACCGGCCCAACCAGCGCGGCCCGGAGCAGATGGGCTATCGCGTCACGGCACAGCGCTACAACCTCAACCGCGATTACGTGAAGGCCGACAGCCCGGAAATGCAGGCGATGCTGGGCTTGGTGAACCAGTGGGATCCGCTGGCGATGCTCGACCTGCACGTCACCGATGGCGCCAAGTTCCAGCACGACATCTCGATCACCGGTGAACCCACCAACTCCGGCGACATCGCCCTGCGCGAAGCCGGCAACGCGCTGAAGGACGGCATCATCGCGAAACTCGCCACCCAGGGCTCGCTGCCGGTCGGCTTCTACCCGAGCTTCGTGGAGGACGATGATCCGGCCTCAGGCTTCATCCATGGCGTCAGCACCCCGCGCTTCTCCAACGGCTATTTCCCGCTGCGCAACCGGCTGGCCATCCTGGTCGAGACGCATTCCTGGCGCACCTATCCGGAGCGCGTGCGCAGCACCTACAACACCGTGCTGGATGCGCTGGAATTGACGGCCACGAATGGCACCCGCTGGCTGCAGCTGGCGCGCGATGCGGATGCGCGCGCGGCGGCACTCGGCGGGCAATCAGTGCCGGTCGAGTACAAGGCCACCGACAAGGTGCGCACCATCGATTTCCTGGGCTACGCGTACACGCGCACGCCATCGGACATTTCCGGCGGCACGATGACGCGCTACGACGAAACCACGCCGCAGGTGTGGAAGATCCCTTTGCGCGACGAGATCGTGCCGGCGACGAGCGTCGTCGCACCGAAGGGCGGCTACCTGGTGCCGCAGTCCTGCGCAGTCGCGGTGGCCAGGCAATTGCTCACGCATGGCATCACGTTCCGCGTGCTGACCGCGCCGTTGCGCGATCCGAATGCACAGGCCTTCGTCGCCGACGCCGTGCAGTTCTCGCCGACCTCGGTCGAAGGCCACCAGCGCGTCACCCTGAAAGGCGCGTGGACGAAGCATTCGGCGGAAATCGCCGCGGGCGGCCTTTACGTGCCGATCGCGCAGGCGAAGTCGCGCTTGCTGGTGAACATCCTGGAACCGACCGCCGGCGATGCGATGGCCGCCTGGGGCGACTTCAACAATGCGTTCGAGCGCAAGGAATACATGGAAGGCTACGTGGCCGAGGAACAGGCGCGGCTGATGCTGGCGCAGGATCCCGCGCTGAAGGCCGAATTCGAACGCAAGCTGCGCGAGGATGCCGAGTTCGCCAGGAGCCCCGGCGCGCGACTGGACTTCTTCTACCGCCGCCATCCCGCCTGGGATGCCGGCACCAATCGCTATCCGGTGCTGCGCACGGACACCGTGTACTGATCACTGCATGCATTGCGTGCGCCGACGCGATGCACCAACCGGGTTCAACAGTTCTCGTACTTCCAGTTGCGACGCTTGCCTTCGGCCAGCCATTCCACGGCCTGTGCCAGCCGCTTCGCGCGGGTGTCCTCGCGCTTGGCCTCGACGATCCATTCGATGTACTCGCGCTTGCAGCTCGGCGGGAACGCATCGAAGGTCGCCTGCGCCGCCTTGTCCTGCTTAAACGCGGCGAGCAGGTCGGCCGGCGTTTCCGGTGCCGGCCTTGGCGCGGCCTTGCGCGCAGCCGGCACCTTCACCCCGTCCTCGTTGAGCTTCATCGCCTTGTGGATGTGCGCCAGCAAGGCCTTCTTCGCCGGCAAGTCGTCCAGCGAGGTCAGCTTGCCGTAGCTGCCCATGCCATCGCGCGGCTTCTCATCCGCACGTTCGCCCTCGCCGACCACCATGGCGTGCTTCCAGAACCCGAACGAGGCGTGCTGCTTGAACGCCGCCATCCCGCACAGGATGCCGCCGGCATGCATGAAGGTCGGCATGCCCCATTTGATGGTTTCCTCCACGCCAGGGCAGGCCTGGTGCACCAGCGCACGCACGTGGACCAGGATCGGCCGCGCGAACGGCGCGGCGCGTTCGATGTAGGCATCGATGCGGGGATCCGTGGGCATGGCTTGCGTCCCGGGAGTGACCGGGCGCATTCTGCGCCCGCAACGCATCGTCGGACAGGGGGAACCCATGGCCCAGACCGAACGCCGCCATTCGCCGCACCATTCCTGCCGGGAATTGCGTCGCGAACTCAATGAAGCCCAGCGCGACACACTGGGTGAGCTGGAACGCTACGGCTGGGAACTGAAGTTCGTGCGCCACCCACTGTTCCAGCCGCTGGTGCCGGTCCTGTACGACCCGGACCGCCGCGGCTACGCCATCCTCGAGGAGGACGGCACGCTCAACGAGCATCCGCCCTTCGTGATACGCCCGCATTGACCATGCGGGCAAGTCGCAGGCGCAATCCGCTGGCATGGGTGCTGCTCGCCATCGCGCTGGTAGTGGCATGGAAGCTGTGGCCCGCCAACGGCGAAGCCCCTGCCGCAGCGCACTTGCCGACCACCGGGCCAGCGCCGGTGGCGACGCCGTCGCCCAGCGGAATGCGCGAGGCCGCATCGCCCGCGCTTCCCGATTTCCTGCCGGCGCAAGCGCATCGCACCGTCGACCTGATCCGGCGCGGTGGTCCGTTCCCGCACCGCCAGGACGGCAGCGTGTTCGGCAATCGCGAAGGCCACCTGCCCCGCCAGCCGCGCGGCTGGTACCGCGAGTACACCGTCGATACACCCGGCCTCGACCATCGCGGCGCGCGCCGCATCGTCACCGGCGGGCAGCCACCGCGCGAGTGGTACTACACCGACGACCACTACGACAGTTTCCGCCGCTTCGAGGTGCCTGGAGGCATGCCATGAGCGATCCCGGCGTCGAGCTGGACCTGGGCGACCCGCTGCTCGCCGGGGTGTTCTTCGTCACCGGGGATGACCTCGCGACCCTAGACGTCGCCGCGCGCGATGCCGGGTTGCTGGCGCGTCGGATCGACCTCGGCGACTGCGCTGGCAAGGCCGCCTTGCTGGCGCGCATCGCGGAGGTACTCGCCATGCCCGACGGCCGCGCCCGCAACTGGGACGCACTGGGCGACAGCCTGCGCGACCTGTCCTGGTTGCCTGCACCTGGCTACGCCGTGCTGTTCGATGGCGCGCAGCACCTGCGCGATGGCGACGAAGCGAGTTTCGACACCCTGCTCACCCTGCTCGAAGAAGCCTCGGCCGAATGGGCCACGCAGGAGGTTCCCTTCTGGAGCTTCCTGGCCCTGCCCGAGGACGAATTCGAGGGTGCCGCCCCCTGACCTTGCGGACCGCCGCGCATCCAGGGCGTGGCGGCTAGCCGTAGGCCAACGGGAGCGGCTTGCCGAACAGGTAGCCCTGTCCGTAGGGAACCCGCAGCGCCGCCAGCGTATCGCGCTCGGCTTCGGTTTCGATGCCTTCGGCGACGAGCTCGATCCCGGTGTCGCGGCTGAAGCTGATGATCGCCGCAGCCAGTTGCTGGTGCTTGACGATCTTGTCGATGTCGCGGGTGATCGAGATGTCCAGCTTCACGATGTCAGGGGAGAGCCTGAGCACGTGCCGCAGGCTGGCATACCCGGCGCCGGCATCGTCGATGGCGATGCGGAAGCCCGCGCGCTGCAGCGCCTGCACGCGCCCCGCCAGTGCCGTGTAATCGTCGACCTCGGAATGCTCGGTGATCTCCAGCACCCAACCGCCGTGTGCGCTGCGGTCGGGCAGCAGGCCGAAGTCGTATTCCATGAGCGTCATCGGCGAGGCGTTCAGGGAAATGTAGCCGTGGCGCTGCGGGCCGCGCGACACGGCCGCCACGATCGACGAGATGCAGGCTGTCTCAAGGTCCAGGCACATGCCCACGCGCGTCGCCGCCTCGAACCAGCCGTCCGCGGGTGCGTGCATGCCCGCAGCGAACCGGCTCAATGCCTCGAACCCGACGATCCGGCGGGACGCCAGTTCGACGATGGGCTGGAACACCGGGGACACGCCGCCGCCGTGGATGAGGTCGGAGATGCGTGCACGCTCTTCGTCCAGCGAAGGCTTCGCATCGGGCTCCGCGTGGGAGCCCCTGGACAGGGCGTCGCGCAGCTTGGCGTGCTCCAACGCCGAGTTGAGCGTGGACCCGATGAATGACGCCAGGGTCTCGAGCATTGCCACGTGTCGCTGGCTGTAGGCATCCGCCCGGTTCGAGAGCACCTTCAGCACGCCGACCAGTTCGCCCTCGCAATGCAACGGCGTCACCAGGGCGGAGCGCAGTCCCACCCTGCGGCACGCGGCGATGTTGACCCGCGGGTCTGACTCGCTGTCGGTGCAGACCAGTAGCGCTCCCTTCGCGACGCAAAGCCCGGACAAGCTGCCGATCGCCGGGATCCGGACCCCGATGTGCTCGCGAACACTGCCGCTTCCGGACCAATACACCAGGTCGGGTCCGTGGAGCATCTCCACCACCGCCCCGGTCGAGCCGGTCAGGACCTGCGCCTTGCGGGTGATCGCATCGACCACGCGATCGAGGTCCAGGCCGGCGTTCGCGATCTCCGATTGCGCGGCGATGATGTCCCACAGGTCGGACATCGCATTGCGTTCGGCATCACCCGCCGACTGCCGGGCCTTGCCGCGGGAGCGGGCGACGATGTTGCCCGTTGCCGTCGACGGCTCGTCCATGCCAACCCCCTCCCTTCTCTTCGTCGGGCGGCCCCACGCAGGCCGCGCAGGGAATCGGGACCAGCCTAAACGATGGGCCTCATCGGCATGTGTTCATATTTCACAAATGCCCCTTCCGCGGCGTCCGTGTTCCATCATCGACACCGCACCGCTTATAACGGCAGCGTGCCCCGCGACGATTGGACGAGATGAGCGATACCCGCAACCAGATGACCCATGATGTATTGGCCAGGATGGCCGGCCACGGCGACATCCGGCATTTCGAGAAGGGCGAGATCCTGTTCGAGGAGCACGATGCGCCTGATGGCGTGTACATCCTGCTGGAAGGCGAATTGAAGGTGTACGTCGATGGCCGGCAAGGTCGCGAGGTGGTCTACGCCACCCTGAAGCCGATCGAACTGTTCGGCGAGATGCTGCTCGACGGCGGTGCGCGTTCGGCCTCGGTGAAGGCCCTCACCAGGGCGCGATGCGCGGTCGTTCCCGCCGATGCGCTGCGCGCGCTGGTGCGCTCGGAGCCAGACTTCGCGGAGCACACCATCCTCGGGCTCATCGCAAGGTTGCGGACGCTGTCGCAGAGCACCCGCCGCCTCGCCACCCACCAGGTCCGCGAGCGCGTGTTCGCCCTGCTCGACGACGCCGCGGTCGATGAAGGAAACGTGCGCGCCATCGCGCGTCCGCTGACCCAGCAGGAAATCGCCAACCGGGTCGGCGCGAGTCGCGAGATGGTCAACCACGTCCTGCGCGACCTGCGCACCGCCGGCCACATCATGCGCGACGACGGCGATCGCCTGCTCATCCTGAAGCCGCTTCCCGCCGCCCGCTAGCCCGCCCCCGGTCCTGCGGAGACCGGCATCCGGATGACGCCAGGGCTGATCGCCGGCTGGAACGGCGCAGCTCGCATGCCAGTCGGTGGTGCCTGGAACGGCGCCTCGCCACTGGGCGCGGGGAACCGCTGCTTCGATCGCCGCGCGGGGAATGCCTACTGCATGGAGGCGAGGCGCTTGGCAGCCTCGCGCTTGCCAATACCGCGCATGGCGACCAAGGCGGCCCGCTGCGAGGCACGAGGAACAGCCTTGCCCGCCTCCCACTTGTAGATGGATTGCCCACTTGCGCCCACCAGTTGGCCGAACTCGGCAGCAGACAGTCCCAGCTTCGCGCGCAGGGACTTCAGGCCCTTGGCCGAGAAGCGCTGGCTCCCGGGGGATGCGTCCCCCTCGGGTTCCCGCACCTTCGCCGGCTTGGACGATGACTTGAGATCCCGCTGCAGGGATGCGACCTGGCGCTTGAGCTCGGCGATCTCCCTTCGATGGCCTGCGTTCGCCTTGCGGACCGGATCGACAGCCGCCTTGATTTCCTTGCGGGCCAGGCGGGTGATCTCACCCTTGAGGATCGTGCTGAGGTTGGGCATGCGTCGCTCCGGTGGGTGGGTGTAAATATTTCACATCGTAGCAGCGGGCGACCGGAATTCCGGGCACAAAAAACCCCGCCGGAGCGGGGTTTCGTGTTTTTCCTTCGTGGTGCCCAAGAGGGGACTCGAACCCCTACGACCTAAATCGCTACCACCTCAAGGTAGTGCGTCTACCAATTCCGCCACCTGGGCAAATCTGTTGCGGCCTGCGCCGCGGCCCGCATTGTAATGCCGATCAACCGCCTTGGGCGGGTGCCGCGGGTGCCGGCGCGGGAGCCGGAACCTGCGTGGCGGGCTGCGGCTGGGCCGCCTCCGGTTGCGCGTACTGCGGTGCGGCCACCGGGATCGCAGGAGCCGGAACCGACGGTGCTGGCTGCGCCGGTGCGGTCGGCACCTTCGGCGCGGGCTTCGCCGAGGCCGGTGCCGCCTGGCCCATCACGCCGAGGTCAGGCTTCGCATCCAGGGTGCCGGTGGCGCTCTTGCTGGCGTACATCGCCATGCCCATGGCAATCACGAAGAACAGGATGCCCAGCCACTTGGTGCTCTTGGTGAGGAAGTTCGACGAGCCGCGCGAGCCGAACACCGTGGACGAGGCGCCGCCACCGAAACCCGAGCCGGCCTGCGCACCCGCGCCGCGCTGCATCAGGATCAGCACGACCATCGAGATCGCGACCAGCACGTACACCACATTGATCAGTTGAAGCCACATCGTGAATCGTTTCCGTAGTCGGTCAGGCCGCCGCAGCGGTTGCGATGGCCAGGAAATCCGCGGCGACCAGCGAGGCGCCACCGATCAGTCCGCCGTCGACGTCGACCTGTCCGAACAGGCTGGCCGCGTTCCCGGGCTTCACGCTGCCGCCATACAGGATGGGCAGCGAGCCGGCGATTGTAGCATCGTGCGCGGCGACCTCGCCACGGATGAAGGCGTGCACGGCCTGCGCCTGCTCGGGGCTGGCGGTGCGGCCGGTGCCGATCGCCCAGACCGGCTCGTAGGCCACCACCGCCCTGGCGAAGGCGGCCACCCCCACCCGCTCCAGCACCGGGTGCAATTGCGCGGCGATCACCGCTTCGGTCTGGCCCGCTTCGCGCTGCTCCAGGCCCTCGCCCAGGCAGAGGATCGGGCACAGCCCCGCATGGATCGCGGCCTGGAATTTCAGCGCCACCAGTTCGCTGCTCTCGGCATGGTACTGGCGGCGCTCGGAATGCCCGACCAGTCCATAGCGCGCGCCAACGTCGACCAGCATCGAGGCCGACACCTCGCCGGTATAGGCACCCTGCTCGTTGCTGCTGACATCCTGGGCACCGAATGCAAGCGGCGTACCCTCGAAATCCTCGATGAGGTCGCCGATGTACGGCAGCGGCGGCAGGATCACCAGTTCGACGCCGGGGACGGGGGTGGCCGCGATCTCCGCGACCAGCGCGGTGGCGAAGGCACGGGTGCCGTGCAGTTTCCAGTTACCGGCGACGATCTTGCGGCGCATGGGTCCAGCCTGTCGGTTCGGGCCCGGAGTTTACCAACCCGGGCCGGGCGACCGTATAGTCGCGCGGATGAACCGGCCATTCCCGCCACTGCGCATGCTGCCCTACCGCAAGCCCACCGAGGGCCGCGACTACTGGGTCTTCGATGATGTCCTGCCGAATGCGGGCGACGTGCGCGAACGCTGCATCGGCAAGCAGGACTGGGCGCTGGGCTTCCCGCATACGGCCGAAAGCTGGCCGGGCCGACGCGCGCTCCCCGCACTCGACGCCGACGAGATGGCCCTGGTCGAGGGCAAGGTCCGCCAGGCCACCGGCATGAAGAAGCTCTGGGTCGCCAACACCCCGGACGGCAAGACGCTCAACCACAATTGCGTGCAGGTGGTCGGCGAACGCGAAGCCGGCCCCCGTCCGCACACCGACTCGCGCGCGCTGTGCCGCTACGCCGGGGTGCTCTACCTCACCCCCGACGCGCCCGAGCATTGCGGCACCAGTTTCTATCGGCAGCGCCTGCCCACCGGCCAGCTGGGCGGCAACACCGTGAATCGCCCGCACAACACGTTGGTGGAAGCGATGGGCACCCGGTTCGTGCCGCCCGACAGCTTCGTCGAGGATGTCCGCGTCCCCAATCGGTTCAATCGCCTGCTGGTCTACAGCGCGGCGATGATCCACAGCGCAAGCGCCTACTGCGGCAACGTGCTGGCCGACGAACGGATGGCAGCGGTGTTCTTCTGGATGGGCGCGTAAGCCCCGTTTCTTACGTCTAGCCAGAGAAGAAGGCCGCTTGCGCGGCCTTCGTTCACTTCAGCTTGATCTCGCGCAGGCGCTCTTCCAGGTAGCCCTGTGCGGTGATCGGTTCCGGATAGCGGCTGGGGTTGTCCGGGGTAATCGTGGACGGCAGCACGTCGATCAGGAAATCCGGATTGGGGTGCAGGAAGAAAGGCACCGAATAACGCGGCTGGCGCGCCGCCTCGCCCGGGGGATTGGTCACCCGGTGGGTGGTCGACGGATACACGTGGTTGGTCAGCCGCTGCAGCATGTCGCCGATGTTGACCACGATGGTGTCGGCGTCCGAGGTGAACGGCACCCACTCGCCCTTCTTCGACAGCACTTCCAGGCCGGCCGCGCTCGCGCCGACCAGCAGGGTGATGAGGTTGATGTCCTCGTGCGCACCGGCGCGCACGTTGGGGATGTCGTCGGTGGTGATCGGTGGATAGTGGATCGGACGCAGGATCGAGTTGCCGCTGTCGGTCTTGTCGGCGAAGTAGTCCTCCGGCAGGCCGATGTGCAGGGCCAGCGCCGACAGCACCTGCGAGCCCAGCGCATCCAGCGACTCGTACAGGCCATAGCCGACGCGCTGGAAGCCGGGCACTTCGTCCGGCCACAGGTTCGGCGCCATGTCGGCGGCATATTTCGAATCGCGCGGGATCTCGCGGCCGATGTGCCAGAACTCCTTGAGGTCGGAGTATTTCGCACCCTTCGCGGTTTCCACGCCGAACGCGGTATAGCCGCGCGCGCCGCCGCCGCCGGGCACGTGATACTTCTTCTTGGTCTCTTCCGGCAAGGCGAAGAACGCGCGGAAGGTGGCGTAGGCCTCGTCGATCTGCGCCTGCGGGATGCCGTGGTTGCGGATGCCGGCAAAGCCCCATTCGCGATAGGCCGCGCCGAGCTCATCGATGAAAGCCTGGCGATCCGCGGGCGATGCCGGATGGGTGAAGCGGCGGATGTCGAGGGTCGGGATGCGTGCGGCCATGTCGGTTGCTCCGGTGATCGGCGGCGGCGATTGCATCACGCCGCTCGCGAAGGATTCTTGATCGAAATCAGGCGGCGGCCGCGCGCACCGCGTCGGCCAGCGATGCGAGCGTGGCATCGACCAGCGCGGCATCGTCGGCTTCGACCGTCACCCGCACCACCGGCTCGGTGCCGGACGGGCGCAGGAACGCACGCCCGCGGCCTTCGACCGCGCGCAGGGCCTCGGCGAGCGCGGCTTGCACGCTCTCCGCTTCGGCCGGTTTGCTGCTACCTGCATAGCGCACGTTGATGGTCTTCTGCGGCACCTTGTGCAGGCCGTCCAGCGCCTGCGCCAGGCCGATGCCGCGACGTTGCAGGACTTCCAGCACCTGCAGCGCACTGACGATGCCGTCGCCGGTGCTGGCGCGGTCCAGGCACAACAGGTGGCCGCTGGCCTCGCCACCCAGCACGCCGTCGTTGGCCAGCAATTGCTGGTGGACATGGCGGTCGCCGACCTTGGCGCGGACGAAGCCGATGCCCAGGGCCGCCATCGCCTGTTCGAAACCGTAGTTGGTCATCAGGGTGCCGACCACCGGGCCACGCAGTCGCCCACTGCCTTGCCAGTCGCGGGCCAGCACGTACAACAGGTCGTCGCCATCGCGGATGTTGCCCTGCGCATCGACGAACAGCACCCGGTCGCCATCGCCATCGAAGGCAATGCCCAGGTCGGCGCCGGTCTCGAGCACGCGCGCGGCCAGCTGTTCCGGATGGGTCGAACCGACGCCGGCGTTGATGTTGAGGCCGTTCGGGTCGACCCCGATCGCCTCCAGGCGCGCGCCGAGCTCGCGCAACACCAGCGGCGCCAACTGGTAGGTGGCGCCGTTCGCGCAATCGACCACGATGCGCATGCCGCCCAGGTTGAAGCCCTTCGGCACCGAATTCTTGCAGGCCTCGACGTAGCGGCCGATGGTGTCGCGGGTGCGCACTGCGCGGCCCAGTCGCTCCGAGGCCACGGTGCGGAACGGCGCGTCCAGCGCGGCCTCGATCGCGAGCTCGGTGGCGTCGTCGAGCTTCTCGCCCTGCGCGGAGAAGAACTTGATGCCGTTGTCGTGGTGCGGGTTGTGCGAAGCGGAAATCACGATGCCGCCATCGGCGCGCATCGAATGGGTGAGGTGGGCGACGGCGGGGGTCGGCATCGGCCCCATCAGCTGCACGTCCACGCCGGCGGCGACCAGGCCGGCTTCCAGCGCGGCCTCGAACATGTAGTTGGAGATGCGGGTGTCCTTGCCGATCACCACCATCGGGTTGCGCCATTCGCGATCGGCATCGCGGGCGGCGACCAGCGCGTGGCCGTACGCGTTGCCCAGGCGCAGCACGAAATCGGCGGAGATCGCCCCCTCGCCGACGCGGCCGCGGATACCGTCCGTGCCGAAGTACCTGCGTGCGCTCATGCGGCCTCGACGTCGTCGGCAGGGGCCGGCTGCTTCATCAGCATGGCGAGCAGGTGGGCCAGGCGATCGCGCATCTCGCGGCGGTCGACGATCTGGTCGACGGTGCCATGCGCCAGCAGGAATTCGCTGCGCTGGAAGCCCTCCGGCAGCTTTTCGCGCACGGTCTGCTCGATCACGCGCTGGCCGGCGAACCCGATCAGCGCTTCCGGTTCGGCGAGGTTGAGGTCGCCCAGCATGGCGAAACTGGCGGACACGCCGCCCGTGGTCGGATGGGTCAGCACGGAGATGTACGGCAGGCCCGCCGCACGCAGCCGGCCCAGCGCAGCAGAGGTCTTGGCCATCTGCATCAGCGAGAACAGGCTCTCCTGCATGCGCGCGCCGCCGCTGGCGGAGAAGTTCACGAACGGACAGCGCAGTTCCAGCGCGCGTTCCGCGGCGAGGGTGAAGCGCTCGCCGACCACCGATCCCATCGAACCGCCCATGTAGGCGAAATCGAACGCGGCGGCGACCAGGTCATGGCCCTTCAGCTTGCCTTCCATCGCGATCAGCGCGTCGCGCTCGCCGGTGGATTTCTGCGCAGCCTTGATCCGGTCGGAATACTTCTTCTGGTCCTTGAACTTGAGCACGTCGGTGGGGCCCAGCGCGGCTCCGATTTCACGGCCCATGCCCTCGTCCAGCAATGCCGCCAGCCGCGCGCGGGCGCGGATCGGCATGTGGAAATTGCACTTCGGGCAGACCTCGAGGTTTTCCTCGAGCTCCGGGCGATACAGCACCGCGCCGCAGCGCTCGCATTTCTCCCAGAGGCCTTCCGGCACGCTGCGCTTGCGATCCACCCCGGTTTCGGTGCGGATGCTCGCGGGCATCAGTTTCTTAAGCCAGCTCATTCGGTTCGTTCACCGCTGTTGTCGGGTGCCGCGTCGCCGCGCGATCCGCGCGGATGCCGGTGTCGCAGTCTAGCTCAGGCCGGGACGGCGGCCAGGTCGTCCAGGGCCTGGCGCAACGGCCGCAGGAACGTGCCCGCGCGCGCCGCCGCGTCATTCGCGTCGCTGCTCTGCGCCAGCACGGAGACCAGCGCGCTGCCCACCACCACGCCGTCGGCATGCACCGCCATCCCGGCTGCGCTGGCGGCATCGCGGATGCCGAACCCGGCATACACGGGCAGCGAGGCCATGGCCCGCAACTGGCGCAGGCGTTGGCCGGCTTCGACCACGTCGAGGCCATCGGCACCGGTGACACCGGCGAACGTGACGTAGTACAGGTAGCCTTCCGAACACGTGCACAGGCGCTGCAGGCGCGTTTCCGGGGTGGTCGGCGAGGCCAGCGAAATCAGCGTCAGGCCCTGGCGGGAGAACGCCGCGCGGTATTCGTCGGCTTCTTCCGGCGGCAGGTCAACCAGCAGCACGCCATCGACGCCGGCCTCCGCGGCGGCCGCGGCAAAGCCGGCGGCACCGCGGATCTCGACCGGATTCAGGTAGCCCATCAGCACCACCGGCGTGGTCGCATCCGCGGCACGGAATTGACGCACCGCCTGCAGCACGAAGGCCAGCCCGGCACCGCGCCCCAGCGCGCGCTCGGAGCTGCGCTGGATCACCGGGCCATCCGCCATGGGATCGGAGAACGGCACGCCCAGCTCGATCACATCCGCACCGGCCGCGGCCAATGCGTGCATGACCGGCACCGTTGCCTCCAGCGACGGATCGCCGGCGCTGATGAACGGGACCAGAGCCTTGCGACCGGACGCGCGCAACGCGTCCAGCCTTTCCTGCAACCGGGTCACTCGTTCGCCGGTGCGGCCGGCGGCACTGCGCCCGCGGCAGCCACGTAGCTCCCGGCCGGCGTCTGCACCGGGTTGATGCCGACCTGCACGCCGGCAGCGGCGTACTCGGCTGCCAGCTCGGACTCGCCCACGTCGATGCCGCGCTCCTGGCCCATGCCGTCCAGGTGCTCGTTGAGCATCCGGCGGTACATGGTGGTCATGTAGTCCAGGAAGTGGGCGCGCTCGCTTGCGGCGTGGATCGGCTTCACGTTGAGCAGGTAGACGTGGGCATTGAAGCGCGCGGCGGCGTACATGCTGGCCAGGCTGATGCGCTTCTCGCCGTACTGCTGGGACTGCTTGTTGGCGAGTTCCAGGTATTCGTTGACGCAATCGAAGAACTTCGGATCCGGCCCGTTCTGGGCCTGTGCGGAAGCGTCGGCCGCAGCCTGGTTCTGGTGTTCGTCGGCCATGGCCGTCATCCTCGTGGTGTGTTTTCGCAGCCGGTTATTGTCTCGCAACCGGCGGGCCGAGGCCAGTTCAGGCGGCGGCACCCTTCCCGGCGCCACCACCGGCACATCGCGCCGGGGATCAGAGGTTCAAGCCCTCATGCCCCGCGATGGTGTGTACGTCCTTGTCGCCGCGACCCGACAGGTTGCACAGGACCAGCGCGTCCTTCGGCAACTCCCGCGCAAGCTTGAGCGCCTGGGCGATCGCATGGCTGGATTCCAGCGCCGGCAGGATGCCCTCGGTCCGGGTGAGCCTGTGGAAGGCGGCCAGCGCCTCGTCGTCGGTGACGCCGACGTACTCGGCGCGGCCGCTGTCCTTCAGGAACGCGTGCTCCGGACCCACGCCGGGATAGTCCAGCCCGGCCGAGATCGAATGGGTCTCGATGATCTGGCCGTCGTCATCGCAGATGACGTAGGTGCGATTGCCGTGCAGCACGCCGATCCGGCCCGCCGACAGCGAGGAGGCATGGCGGCCGGTCTCGATGCCGTCGCCGGCCGCCTCGGCGCCGACGATGCGCACGCCGCCGTCGTTGAGGAACGCATGGAACAGGCCGATCGCATTGCTGCCGCCACCGACGCAGGCCGTGATCGCATCCGGCAGCTGCCCGTATTCGGACAGCATCTGCGCGCGTGCCTCGCGGCCGACCACCGCGTTGAAATCGCGCACCATGCGCGGGTACGGGTCCGGGCCGGCCACGGTCCCGATGATGTAGAAGGTGTCCTGCACGTTGGTGACCCAGTCGCGCATCGCCTCGTTCAGCGCATCCTTCAGGGTGGCCGAACCACTGGTCACCGGCACCACCGTCGCCCCGAGCAGCTTCATCCGGTAGACGTTGATCTTCTGCCGCTCGATGTCGGTGGCGCCCATGTAGACCACGCATTCCAGGCCCAGCCGAGTGGCCACGGTGGCGCTGGCCACGCCATGCTGGCCGGCGCCGGTCTCGGCGATGATCCGGGTCTTGCCCATCCGCGACGCCAGCAGGGCCTGGCCGATCGTGTTGTTGATCTTGTGCGCGCCGGTGTGGTTCAGGTCTTCGCGCTTGAGCAGGATCTGCGCGCCGCCGTTTTCGCGGCTCAGGCGCTCCGCGTGGTAGATCGGGCTGGGCCGGCCGACGTAGTGCTTGAGGTCCTTCTCGAACGCGGCGATGAAAGCGGGATCGACGCGCGCGGCGTCGTAGGCGGCCGCCAGTTCTTCCAGCGGGCCGATCAGGGTTTCCGCGACGAAGCGGCCGCCGTGGCGACCGAAATGGCCGGAGGCGTCGGGATAGCGGGAGTAGTCGATGGCCGCGCCGGGCGCAGTCTCGGTGATTGGCGATGGCATGCAGGTGCTCCGGAAGCGGGCGCAGCCGATCGGGCTGCGGAATGGCGGGTCTTCGCTGCGGAGAGGGGCGTCACCAGACCATGGCGGCCGGCACCCGGCGCCAGCGACGCAGGGAACGGCCGAACGGAGCGTGTTTGCCGCGCGGGGTGGTCATCGGGACACAGGGTACAACAGCGCGGCGGGAGCGCTCAGCGACCACAGGCCTCGCACTCCCCGATGACGCCGTTCTCGCCAAGTTCGATGCAATCGGCACGCCGGACTTCCTCCACGAAGCGGCGCATCAACGCGCCATCCTTGATCCCGGGTTCCAGTTCGATGCCGCTGGCGACATCCACGCCCCACGGCGACGCCGCGCGCACCGCAGCGTACACATTATCGGCGCTGAGCCCACCCGCCAGCACGTAAGGCTTGCTCATGTCGCCGGGAATCGCGGCGATGTCGACGCGCTCCCCGCTGCCGCCGGGCTCGCCGGGCGCGTGGCCGTCCAGCACGAATCCCGCGGCGTGCGGGTAGCGCGCATGCAGCATGCGGCCGTTGAGGCCGGCATCCACGCCCTTCAGGCCGATGCCCTTGAGGTAAGGCAGGCCGAAGCGACGGCAGAACGCATCGTCCTCGCTGCCATGGAACTGCAGCAGGGTGGGTCGCGCCAGGGCGATCGCGTCTCGCACCTCACCGGCGCTGTTGTCCCGGAACAGCGCCACCGCATCGACCAGCGGCGCCAGCGCCTCGCGCAGGGCGCGGGCCGCTTCGGGTTCGATCCGGCGCGGGCTGCCAGGGGCGAAGATCAGGCCGATCGCATCGACGCCCAACTCGCCGGCCAGGCGCACGTCGCCGGCACGGGTCAGGCCGCAGAACTTGATGCGGGTACGGAACAACGCACGCTTCATCGGCGAACCTTCAGCTGGGGATGTCGTCGCCGCAGACCTCCGGCGGCAGCCCCCATTGTCGCGGATATCGCGGCCCGAGGAACAGCAGCCCGGCGGCCGGTGCGGTCGGCCCGGCGACACTGCGATCACGGCCTTCCAGAAGTCCGGCGATCCATTCGACAGGACGCTCGCCACGGCCGACCGGCAGCAGCGAACCCACGATGTTGCGGACCATGTGGTGGAGGAAGGCATTCGCCTGCACCTCCACGTGGACCTCGTCGTCGTGGCGCGACACCACGATGTCGTGCAGGTCGCGCCGCGCATGCGCAGCCTGGCACTGGATGCTGCGGAACGCGGAGAAATCGCGCTCCCCGCGCAAGGCCTGCGCGGCGGCGTGCATGGCATCGGCATCCAGCGGCATGCGCTCCCAGCTGAGGTACTGGCGGGCGAGCCCGGGCCGCGTGCCGCGGTTGAGGATGCGATAGCGGTAACGGCGCGAGCGCGCGGCGAAACGCGCACTGAACGCGTCGGCGACCGGCACGCACCAGCGCACGGCGATGGCGGGTGGCAGGTTGGCGGTGGTGCCGAGCACCCAACCCCGTACATCGCGGACGGCGTCGGTGTCGAAATGCACGACCTGGCAGCGCGCGTGCACGCCGGCATCGGTGCGGCCCGCGCAGACGGTATCGATGCGCGCATCGGCCACTTTCGACAACGCGATCTCCAGTGCGGTCTGCAGGCTCCCATCGGCGACATGGGTGCCGGCCGGGCTCAGCCGTTGCCAGCCGGAGAACCCGCTGCCGTCGTATTCGACCCCCAGCGCGAAACGCATCCGCGTGCCGACGTGCCTCAGCCGAGCTCGCGCAGCAGGCGGGCGGCGTCGGTGCGCGCGACCGGGTCGGCGTCATCCAGCAGTTCGCGCAGCAGCTGCTTCGCGGAATGGTCGTCGCCGATGTCCAGGAAGGCACGCGCCAGCTTCATCCGCTGCTCGGCGCTGGCCTGCGGCACCGGGATCTCCGGCTCCGGCAAATCGTCCTCGACCGGCACGAAGCGTGGCGCAGCGGCCTGCTCGACCGGTGGCGGCGGCGGCACGAAGGCCTCGGCCTTGACCCAGCCGGAATGCCAGGCCGGGGTTTCCACCCGCGCGGCGCTGGGCGGGACGTCGGCCAGGTCGATGGTGGGTGCGGCGTGCGGCGCGTCCGCAACCGCGCTGGCGACCGGCGGCGGCGTTTCCGGTCCGCTGCCATCGACGTCGGTCTCGGCGTCGGTGTCGGAGTCGGAGTCGGAGTCGGCTTGAGCGTCAGCATCGTGGCGATCGCCATCCTCGACGCGCGGGGCGTCGAAGTCGGCCGAGGGATGCACCAGGCTGGCGGCAAGCGCTTCGCTGTCGAAACTGCTGCGGCGCGGCGCGGGAGCCGGCTTGCGGCGCCCGAACAGCAACCATCCCAGCAAGGCCACCGCAGCCAAGCCCAGCCCGCCCCAGATGTACGGCATCGGGTTGGAGGCAGCAGCGGCTGCGTCCTGGGTCGCGGGCACTTGCGCGCTGGCCTGCGGCGCGGCCTGTGCGGCAGCGGCCGGCTTGACCGCGGCCGCCGCGGCCGCCGCGGCGGCCTTGTTCGCCTCGGCCAGGCGCTGCTGGGCGGCAGCCAGTTCGCTGTCCTTGAGCGACAGCAACTGCTGCTGGTCCTGCTTCAGTTTCTCGAGTTCGGCCACCCGCTCCTTGAGCTCACCGATCTCGACGGCCTTGGCGGCGATGTCTTCGTCTTTCTGCCGCAATTGTTGCTGGAGCATGCTGCCCTCGCCTCCGGCGGTGGTGCCGGATCGTGTACCTGTGGCCTTGCCCGGTGCAGCGGGCGGGATGATCTGCAAGCGCGCTTCCTGGCGACGCGCGGGCGCGGCCTGGCGGGGCGGCGTTGCCGGTTTCGGCTTGGCCGTGGTGGCGGTCGCCTTGGGCGCCGCAGCTGCGGCGGGGGCAGCCGGGGCCGGCGCCCGCGTGGCCGGAGGGGCATCGGCAGTGGCGACCTCGGGCTGGCGCACCGGACGGCGCGCCTGGCGCCATTGCTGCATCTGCTGGCGCACCACCTGCCCGGCTTCGTCTGCGCTGACGCTGCCCAGTTCATCGCGTCCGGGGACGCGCAACACCGAACCGCGACGCAGCCGGTTGATGTCATCGCCCAGGAAGGCATCCGGATTGGCGCGCAGCAAGGCCAGCATCGTCTGGTCAAGGCTGTAGCCCGACGGCAGGTCCAGCTTGCCGGCGATTTTCGACAGCGTCTCGCCCTGCTTGATCGGACCGTATTGCGCGGTGGCAGGTGCTGGCGCTGCGGCGATCGGAGCCGGTGCGGCAGCCGGTGGTGGCAGCGGCGCGATGGCGACGGGCGATGGCGCGGGTTCCGGGCGCGCCTCGGGAACCGGCGGCGGCGTGGGCACGGGCGCGGCGGCAACCGGTGGCGGCACCGGCCGCTGGATCACGTTCGGCACCGGCGACACCGGGGCTTCGATGGCCGGCTGCAGCGGCGCGCTTGCGGTATTCGGCGCGTCGACCAGCGCCGAGTATTCGCGCACCAGCCGACCCTGTCCCCAATCGACCTCGACCAGGAAGTTCAGCACGGGCTGTTCGACCGGGCGGGTGCTGGTAACCCGGATCACAGGACGGCCGCGGGCATCGCTGCCCAGGCTGAACTGCAGGTCGGCGGCGGCGCCGCTGGGCGGCGCCAGGCCGACCCGCCGGAAGGTTTCCGGCGAGGCCAGCCGCGCCTGCAGCGCTTCCAGTTCCCCCGGCGTGGTCGAAATGATCGGGATTTCCGCGACCAGCGGCTGGTTGCGCCGCGACTTGACCTCGATCTGGCCGAGGCCGAGCGCCCACGCATTCCCCGCTGCCAACAGCAACGCAGTGGCGATTGCCGCCGTTCGCAATGTCCTGATCACGCCTGCTCCCGCCCCCATCACCGCGACGACTCTAGCCGCGCTCAGGCTTCGGCGGCAACAAGTTCCGCAATCTGCACCGCGTTCAGCGCCGCGCCCTTGCGGATGTTGTCCGAGACCACCCACAGGTTCAGCCCGCGCGGATGCGACAGGTCCTCGCGGATCCGGCCCACGTAGACCGCGTCGTTGCCCGAGGCATGGGTGACCGGCGTGGGATAGCCGCCGGCCTTGCGCTCGTCGACCACCACCACGCCCGGCGCAGCCTCGAGCAGTTCGCGCGCGCGGTCGGCGCCGAGCTTCTCGCGCGTCTCGACGTTGACCGCTTCGGAATGCCCGTAGAACACCGGCACGCGCACCGCGGTCGGGTTGACCTGGATGGTGTCGTCGCCAAGGATCTTGCGGGTCTCCCAGACCAGCTTCATCTCTTCCTTGGTGTAGCCGTTGTCCAGGAAGTCGTCGATGTGCGGGATCAGGTTGAAGGCGATCTGCGCCTGGAACTTCTTCGGTTCGATCTCCTGGAAGTTCAGCAGCTTGCCGGTCTGCACGCCCAGCTCCTCCAGCCCGGAGCGACCCGCGCCCGACACCGACTGGTACGTCGCCACGTTGATGCGCTCGATGCCGGCGGCGTCGAAGATCGGCTTCAGCGCCACCATCAGTTGCATGGTCGAGCAGTTCGGGTTGGCGATGATCCCGCGCGGGCGGTTGCGGATGGCTTCGGGATTGACCTCGGACACCACCAGCGGGACGTCGTCGTCGTAGCGGAAGGTCGAGGAGTTGTCGATCACCACCGCGCCGGCGGCGGCGAACTTCGGCGCGTATTCCTTGCTGGTGGCACCGCCCGCGGAGAACAGCGCGATGTCCACGCCGGCGGGATCGAAGGTGGCCAGGTCCTGCACCACCAGGTCGCCGTTGCCGAAGGCCACCGTCATGCCGGCGGAACGCTCGCTGGCCAGGGCGATGACGTCGCTGGCCGGGAAGTCGCGCTCGGCCAGGATCGACAGCATCACTTCGCCCACGGCGCCGGTCGCGCCCACCACTGCCACCTTGAATTGCTTGCTCATGTTCGTCTCATGCCCTGGAAATGCGGCGCGGATCATCGCGCTGCGGAATTCGGAATGGATTGCCTTGCGTGTCCGCTGCGGCGCGCTGCTGCCCGTGGGGGCGTAGCCGGCGGCGCGCCGCTATCGTTTCGCGTCGGTGTTGATGGACGTGGCGCCTGGAATGCGCGGCGAAACCTCGCCCACGTCGCCGCACTGCGCGCGATGGCGCAGCGCCTGGTCCATCAGCACCAGCGCCAGCATCGCCTCGCAGATCGGGGTCGCACGGATGCCCACACAGGGATCGTGGCGACCGGTGGTGACGATGTCGACCACGTTGCCGTCGGCATCCAGTCCTTCCACCGGCAGGCGCAGGCTGGAGGTCGGCTTGAACGCCACCGAGACCGAAACCTGCTGGCCGGTGGAAATGCCGCCCAGGATCCCGCCCGCATGGTTCGACAGGAACCCGCCCGGCGTCATCACGTCGCGATGCACGCTGCCCTTCTGCGAAACACTGGCGAAGCCGTCGCCGATCTCCACGCCCTTGACCGCATTGATCGACATCATCGCCGCGGCCAGGTCGCCATCGAGCTTGCCGTACACCGGCTCGCCCCAGCCCGGCGGCACGCCATCGGCGACCACGGTCACCCGCGCGCCGACCGAGTCGCCGGACTTGCGCAGCGCGTCCATGTAGGTTTCCAGCGCATCGACCTGCGCGGCGTGCGGCCAGAAGAACGGATTGGTCTCGATGACGGACGCATCGAACCCCTGCGGCACGATCTCGCCGAGTTGCGACAGCCAGCCGTAGACGCGCACGCCATGCCGGTCCGCCAGCCACTTCTTGGCGATCACCGCCGCGGCGACGCGCATGGTGGTCTCGCGGGCGCTGCTGCGGCCACCGCCACGTGGATCGCGGATGCCGTATTTCTGCCAGTAGGTGTAGTCGGCGTGGCCGGGCCGGAACTGCGCGGCGATCTTGCTGTAGTCCTTGCTGCGCTGGTCGGTGTTGCGGATCAGCAGCGCGACCGGCGTGCCGGTGGTGACGCCTTCGTAGACGCCGCTGAGGATTTCGACCTCGTCGGCTTCATGCCGTTGCGAGGTGTGCCGCGAGGTGCCGGTCGCACGCCGCGCCAGGTCCCGCACGAAGTCCCCGGGCGCGATCGCGATGCCCGGCGGGCAGCCATCGACCACGCACCCGATCGCCGCCCCGTGGGACTCGCCGAAGGTGGTGACGCGCAGCAGCTGGCCGAAGGTGTTCAAGCGGGCAGAGTCAGAACAGTCCGGCGCTGGATGCGGCCCGGCTGGCATCGCGCGCATTCGCCAGCTTGGCGATGCGGTCGTGGTGGGCGATCAGGTCGGCGCATTCGGCCACGAAGATGCCCATCTGCCCGACCTTGAATTCGACCCAGGCCAACGGGAGTTCCGGCAGCAGGTTGACCAGCGCGGTCTCGGCCTCGCCGACCTCGCAGACCAGCAGGCCGTCCTGCGAAAGATGCAGCGGCGCGTCGCGCAGGATGCGCAGCGCGAGGTCCAGGCCGTCGTCGCCGGCCCGCAGGCCGAGTTCCGGCTCGTGCGCGTATTCGCGCGGCAGGGCGTCGGTCTCGTCGTTTGTGACGTAGGGCGGATTGGTGACGATCAGGTCGTAATGCTCGCCCTGCAGGCCATCGAACAGGTCCGACTTGACGAAGCGGACGTTGCGCACGTGCAGGCGCTTTTCGTTCTCGGCGGACAGCGACAGCGCGTCGTCGCTGATGTCGGCGCCGTCCACGTGCCAGTCGGGGTTGTGGTGCGCCATCGCGATGGCGATGCAACCGGACCCGGTGCACAGGTCCAGGGCGCGGCGCACCTCGCGGTGGCCCAGCCAGGGCTGGAAGCCGGCTTCGATCATTTCCGCGATCGGCGAACGCGGCACCAGCGCGCGCGTGTCCGACTTGAAGCTCAGGCCGGCGAACCAGGCCTCGCCGGTGAGGTAGGCGGCCGGGATGCGCTCCTCGATACGGCGCAGGAACAGGCCCAGCACGTCTTCCTTCTCGGCCTCGGTGATGCGGGCATTGCCGTAGGCCGGCGGCAGGTCGTGCGGCAGGTGCAGCGCATGCAGGGTCAGCTGGGTCGCTTCGTCCAGGGCGTTGTCGTAGCTGTGGCCGAAGGTCAGGCCCGCCGCGTTGAAGCGGCTGGCGCCGTAGCGGATCAGGTCGATGATCGTCTGCAATTCCTGGGACATGAGCGGCCACGCGCGTGCAAGGCCGTGAAGTATAGCGGCGGTGCCCCGCTATCATGGCGGCCCGCTACCATTCCGGACGGTCATGTCGAAACGCGCTGCCCTGCTGTTGCTCGTGGCTTGCCTGGCCGGGGGATTGGGCCTGTGGGCCTCGCAGCGCTTCCATGCGCCCGCCTCCCCAGCGCTGCCTGCGGTGAAGGCGGTGACCTTGCTGCCGGATCCGCGCGTGCTGCCCGCGTTCTCGCTGCAGCAATCCGATGGCAGCGCGCTGACCGTCGACGACCTCAAGGGCCACTGGACCGTGGTGTTCCTGGGCTTCACCCATTGCCCGGACATCTGTCCGACCACGCTGGCGCAGCTCGCTGGCGCACAGAAGCAGTGGGCGGCGCTACCGGCCGCCACCCGCCCGCGCGTCCTGTTCATTTCCACCGACCCAGAGCGCGACAGCCCCAAGCTCACCGGCGACTACGCGCATGCCTTCCATGCGGACACGCTGGCGGCGACCGCGCCGATCTCGCAACTGGAGGAATTCGCGCGTTCGCTGTCGTTGGTGTTCATGAAGGCGCCCGGCCCCAGCGGCGAGCCGGACGACTACAGCATCGACCACAGTGCCGCCCTCGTCCTGCTCGACCCGCAGGTGCGCATGGCCGGCGTGGCGCAACCCCCGTTCGACATCCGCGCGATCGCGGCCGACCTCGAACGCCTGACCAAGGCCACGCCGTGAGCCCGTTGACCGCCCTGACCTACGTCCTGCCGCATCGCGCGCTGTCCTCGCTGGCGCGCGCGCTGGCTTACTCGACCAACGTGTCGACCAAGCAGTGGCTGATCGATACCGTCACCCGCAAGTTTGGCGTGGACCTGTCCGAAGCCGCCGAATCCGACCCCACGGCCTACCCCACCTTCAATGCGTTCTTCACCCGCGCGCTGAAGCCCGGTGCACGCGTGCCGGATCCAGACCCGCGCGCGCTGCTGATGCCCGCCGATGGCCGCATCAGCCAGTGCGGCGACATCGTGCCCGATGGAAGCGGTGACGGACGCATCTTCCAGGCCAAGGGCCAGTCGTTCACCGCCGCCGAATTGCTGGGCGATGCCGTAGCCGCCAGGCCCTTCGCCGATGGCGTGTACGCCACCGTGTACCTGTCGCCGCGCGACTACCACCGCGTGCACATGCCGTGGACCGGCACCCTGCGCGAGACCGTGCACGTGCCGGGGCGCTTGTTCTCGGTCGGCACGGACGCAGTGGCCAGCGTGCCGCGGCTGTTCGCCCGCAACGAGCGCCTGGTCTGCCACTTCGACACCGACTTCGGGCCGATGGCCTCGGTGATGGTGGGCGCGCTGCTGGTGTCCGGCGTGGAAACCGTGTGGAGCGGCGTGGAGATCCCCGCCTACGGCGACCGCATCACCCGCAAGGACTATCGCGGCAAGGGCATCGTGCTGGAACGCTTCGCCGAGATGGCGCGCTTCAACTACGGCAGCACGGTGATCGTACTGTTGCCGAAGGGCGTGGCGCGGCTGGCACCGGAGTTGCGTGCGGAAACGCCGGTGCGCCTGGGACAGGCGCTCGGACGCCTTTCATAGGGGTTCCGGCGCTGGCCGATATCCCGGCTTACACTGCGCGGCAACGGGACCGGGGAGTCCACGATGACCGCAAGCAGAGCGTTCGCGCCCGACCACCCGTGGGATCGCAATGCCCATCTGGCATTCGTCCTGATTGCCTGGGGCGCCACGATCCTGGGATTCGGCTCGTCGCTCGTGGAGCGCCTGGCGGGCCATGCGGATTACCCCGCGCCGCTGGTACTGCACGCGCACGCGGCACTGTTCATCGGCTGGCTGGGTTTGTTGACGATCCAGGTCCTGCTGGTCCGCACGAACAGGACATCCGTCCACCGCAAGCTCGGCCTCGCGACGCTCGTGCTGGTGCCGGCCATGCTGGCCTTCAGTTTCCTGGCGGAACGCCACAGCCAGCATTTCTACAGCCCGAAATACCCGGAAAACCTCAATTTCTTCGCGGTGCCGCTCGGCTACCTGCTGGTGTTCCCCGCCTTCATCGGCCTGGCACTGCTTGCCCGTCGCAATCCGCCGGCGCACAAGCGCTGGATGCTGCTTGCCAACGCCGTCATCCTTGGCGTGCCGTTCGCGCGGTGGTGGGGCGAGGCACTGTACGAGCGGTTCGGCGACGGCTTCTGGGGCATGATCGTGCACACCTATGCCGGCACGGATCTGCTCGTATTGCTGATGGTGGCGTACGACATCATCACGCGCCGCCGCACGCATCCCGCGCTACTTGCGGGCGTCCCCGTGCTGCTGGCCAGCCAACTCCTCGTGTCATGGGCCTATCACAGCGCCTGGTGGCCGCCCATCGTGCGCCGGATCGTCGGGCTTTAGCGCCGCTCGGATTCCCCGTTCAGCCCTTGCACCCCTCCAACCTCAGGCTCTGTCCCGGCTTGATCGCGTATTTCGGCGCCTTCAGCTTGTTCGCCCTGGCCAGGTCGCCGAGGTCGCAGTCGAACTTGCGGACGATCGACGACAGGGTCTCGCCGCGCTTGACCTTGTGGGTCTTCGGTTTCGGCGGCTGCGGCTTGGGCTTGGAGGGCACGGGCGTGGCGCTGGCGGCATCCGCGTTGGCCACGGCATCGCCGCCGGTGCTGGTCATCGGCCCGATCCGCACCAACGCCGATTGCACGTTGCTCGCCACCAGCTGTTCCGCAAGCTGCAGGCGCTGGCCGCGCGTGCAGTAGCGGCTGTACAGCGACGCGATGCGGGTGGTGGCATTGAGCGTGGTGCCGGCCGGCATGCTGCTGTCGGCGTCCCAACGCGGATTGAGGTTGCGCAGCGCACGCATGTAGCCGTCGCGCGACCCGTAGTTGCCCAGGCAGATGGTGAGTTCGTAGATCGAGGCCGGCTGCTGCAGGCGGATCACCGCCGGGCGCGAGTTCACCTTCGGCCAGCGGATGCCGTAGTCCTTCGGATGCAGGAACAGCCAGGCTGCGGCGACCACCATCGGCACGTAGTCCTTGGTCTCGGCGGGGAACTGGTTGTAGACGCCGACGTCCCAGAAACTGCGACCGCCGCTCTCGCGGTACACGCGCAGGGCGCGCCCTTCGCCGCCGTTGTAACCGGCCAGCGACAGTTCGATGTTGTTGTCGAGCTGGGCCATGCGCTCGGTCAGGTACTGCGCTGCGGCATCCGCGGATGCCGCGGGGTCGTAACGGGTGTCGAAACCGGTGCCGTCGTCGCCCAGGCCGAAGCGGCGGCCAGTAGCCGGCATGAACTGCAGCGGCCCGACCGCGCCCGCGCGCGAACCCGCATGCACCTTGCCGTTGGATTCCTTGGCCATGATCCCGAACAGCAGCGCCTCCGGCAGGCCGTGGCGCTTGAATGCCGGCGACATCAGGTGCTGCATGTAGCGGTAGTTCTCGTAACTGTCCATCAGCGACGGGCGCATGTCGGTCAGCCAGCGGCGGATGCCGGCCTGCACCGCCGGATTGAACTGGACCATGCGCACGAAGCGCTGGCCTTCATCGCTCAGCAGCGCAGACGCATCGGCGCTTCCCGGCACGTTGCCCGTGGCCAGGTCGCCCTCGTCGATCGGATCCTCGTCCTCGCTGTCCGGATCGCCGTCGTCCGCTTGCGGGGTGGCCTTGAGCAGGCGCTCGTAGGTGGCCAGCATCTTCGGCAGTTCGCAGCCCTTTTGCTTCGCGCAGGCCGCGACCACCGCCTGCATCTCGGTCAAGGCCGCGGCGGGGACGGCGCCATCGGTGTCCTCGTCCTCGGCCAGCAGGGCATCGCGATAGCGCTTCTCGGCGGCATCCATCCGCTGCTGCAAGGTCGCCGCGGCGGCAAGGTCACGCTTGGATTGCGCCTGCGCAACCGGCGCGGACGTGGCGGCAAGCAGGACGACGGCGAAGGCGGCAAGCGCGGGCAGTGGGCGAACGGGCATCAGCAATGGGCAACTCGCGTGGGGAACGGCAGGGTAGCCGCCGCGCAAGCGCCGGGGCAACCTGCCGCAGGTCACGGGAAGGCATGCCGCATCGCATAGAATCGGCACGCGCCGCATTCACGTTCGCGCCGGCGACACGTCGCCCCCAACCTCCGCACAGGAACAGGCATGGATCCGATCCTCGTAGGCAAGGCCGTCACCACCGAAACCAGCGGCAATGTCTTCCTGTTGCCGAAGTACGGCAACCGCCACGGCCTGATCGCCGGGGCGACCGGCACCGGCAAGACGGTCACCCTGATGACCCTGGCCGAGGGCTTCAGCCGGATCGGCGTGCCGGTCTTCCTGGCCGACGTGAAGGGCGACGTGGCCGGGCTGGCGGTGGCGGGCACGGCGAGCGAGAAGCTGCAGCAGCGCATCGACCTGATGGGCATCAGCGATTACCGCAACGAGGCCGCGCCGGTGGTGTTCTGGGATCTCTGGGGCAAGCTGGGCCATCCGGTACGCACCACCGTCAGCGAGATCGGCCCCACCCTGCTCTCGCGCATCCTGGAGTTGAACGAAACCCAGGCCGGCGTGCTCGACATCGTGTTCAAGCTGGCCGACGACCGCGGCCTGCTGTTGCTCGACCTCGACGACCTGCGCGCGCTGCTCGGCCTGATCGCCGACGAGCGCAAGGACATCAGTACCTCGTATGGCCTGGTCAGCACGCCGTCGATCGGCGCGATCCAGCGCGCCTTGTTGCGCCTGGAGCAGGAAGGCGCCGACATGTTCTTCGGCGAGCCGGCGCTGGAGCTCAGTGACCTCATGCGCACGACTACCGACGGCCGCGGCGTGGTCAACATCCTCGCCGCCAACCAGCTGATCCTGAAGCCCAAGCTGTACTCCAGTTTCCTGCTGTGGCTGCTGTCGGAACTGTTCGAGAACCTCCCGGAAGTCGGCGACCTCGACAAGCCGAAGCTGGTGTTCGTGTTCGACGAAGCGCACCTGCTGTTCGACGACGCGCCGGCTGCGCTGCGCCAGCGCATCGAACAGGTCGTGAGGCTGATCCGCTCCAAGGGCGTGGGCGTGTACTTCTGCTCGCAGTTCCCCGACGACGTGCCCGACGAGATCCTCGGCCAGATGGGCAACCGCTTCCAGCACGCGCTGCGCGCCTTCACCCCGCGCGACCAGAAGGCAGTGAAGACAGCGGCCGAAACCTTCGTCGCCAATCCCGCGCTCGACGTGGCCGCCACGATCTCGCAACTCGGCACCGG
>ERZ795061.585-NODE-585-length-36692-cov-10.555586_pt1 | contig 36692 bp, 37 predicted proteins | sample MGYA00375145_ERZ795061 | MGnify/ENA primary metagenome ERZ795061 (study PRJEB30190, sample SAMN05720144) | anaerobic digester metagenome | isolation source: active sludge of municipal wastewater-treating anaerobic digesters | place: USA | collected 2014-12-22 ... | reverse complement strand
TTTTTTGTATTTTTATTTGCATTTTGTTGTTTTTATGGTAGTATAGAAACCAATGAATAAAAGATCTGCGTGGATTTTCGTGGTCGTTATTTTTCTAATTAGTGTTGTTTGTGCTTTTTTTGTTTATCCAAACAAATTGGTTCCTTGGTTTGAAAAAATTCGTCCATGGAGGCTTGGTTTAGATTTGGTTGGAGGCAGTCATCTTATATATAAGATAGACCTCTCTCAAATTGATAATAATGACAAAGCGGCAACCGCTTCCGGTTTGCGCGATGTTATTGAACGCAGAGTTAATCTCTTTGGGGTCAGAGAACCTCAGGTGACCATTAGTCAATCGGCTGGGGAATATTATCTTAACGTGGATTTAGCTGGAGTAAACGACGTTTCCCAAGCAATTAATGAAATCGGTCTTACTCCTTATTTGGAATTTGCCGAAGAAATAACGGTTGGAACATCAACTCAATACACACCCACAGGTCTTAATGGACGATTTTTAAAAGCGGCTCGTCTTGATTTTGATCAAACTACCGGACAGCCACAAGTTGCGATTGAATTTACGGATGAGGGAGCAACTTTGTTTGAACAGATTACCGAACGTAATGTTGGAAAGACTGTAGCAATATTAATTGACGGATCTGTTCTTAGTAATCCGACTGTTAATGAAAAGATTTCAGGCGGAAAAGCGGTTATAAATAGCGCTAACTTCACGACCAAAACTGCTAAAGCCTTGGCTCAAAATTTAAATGCCGGAGCTCTTCCTGCTCCCATAGAACTTGTTAATCAACAAACCGTAGGGGCGAGTTTGGGAAAAACATCTCTTAATATGTCCATAATTGCCGGTATTATCGGGACTCTTTTGGTTATGTTGTTTATGATAATTTATTATAGATCGTTTGGATTTATGGCATCAGTTGCTCTTATTATTTACGCCATTCTCTCTCTTACTGTTTTTAAATTATTTGTTACCATGACTTTAGCTGGTATCGCCGGATTTTTGCTTTCCGTGGGAATGGCGGTTGACGCTAATGTTCTTATTTTTGAGCGCACAAAAGAAGAGCTCCGCCGGGGTCTTAGCCGAACAGTAGCTATTAAAGAAGGATTTAAACGTGCCTGGCCTTCTATTAGAGATTCAAATATTTCCACGATTATTACCTCTCTTATTCTTTACTACTTCACTACGAGTTTTGTTAAGGGTTTGGCATTAACTTTGCTTTTGGGTGTTATTATCAGCATGTTCACGGCAATTACTGTAACTAGAAACTTAATGGTGGCTTTTGTCAGAGATAAAGCCGAAGAAAATAATAAATAGCTTAAATTATGATAAACATTATTAAACACAGAAGCACATATCTTTCAATTGCCGGAACATTTGTTGCTATAAGTATTGCGGCTATCGCTATCTTCGGACTTAAGCCGGGGATTGATTTTACCGGAGGAACTCTTTGGCAAATAAAATTTGAAAATGAATCGATTAATGAGAATTCGGTAAAAGATTTTTTTGTAGGAACATTGGGTATTGAAGATGTTATTGTTTACAGAGAATTAACTTCTCAGACCATAATCATCAAACTTCCGGAAGTGAATGAACAAAAACATCAGGAATATCTTGGCACAATTTCTCAAAAACTTGGTAAAGCAGAGGAAACAAGATTTGAAACAATCGGTCCCACAGTTGGAGATCAACTTCGTTCAAGGGCTATCTGGGCAGTTGTTTTGGTCTTGTTGGGAATCTCCATTTACATAGCTTTTGCTTTTCGCAAAGCGTCTTATCCGGTTCAATCATGGAAATACGGAATAGTGACTCTTCTGGCTTTAACTCACGACGTTCTTATTCCATCGGGAATTTTGGCCGTGCTTGGTTATTTGAAGGGGATAGAAATAGATACTAATTTTGTGGTGGCTCTTTTGGTTATTGTTGGTTTTTCTGTTCATGATACTATCGTGGTTTTTGATAGAATCAGGGAAAATATTTTATTGCGTAAGGGCAATAAGACATTTGATGAAATTGTTAACGACAGTATAAATCAAACTTTTGCCAGATCAATTAATACATCGTTAACTTTAGTCTTGGTTCTTTTGGCTATGGTTATATTTGGAGCGCCGACACTTAAACTTTTTACAATCATCCTGTTAGTGGGAGTATTCTTTGGAACCTACTCATCCATCTTTATTGCCAGTCCGCTATTGACATTGTGGTATAAGTTTGGTAAAAATAAGTAAACATTTTATTGTATAAATCAAACACATATGACACTCAAAGAAATGCTTTACGGCCTTGTTGATTTACTCGCCAAGCGCCAAAAAGACATAATTATTCAAAGATTCGGTTTTGACAAAGGAAAACCAAAAACATTGGCTGCTTTGGGTGGCAAATATGGCGTGACTAGAGAGAGGATTCGTCAGATTGAAGCGGCAGCTTTGAAATCCATTTCAAAAACTGTTAGCCAGCACAAAGAAATAAAGAATCTCTATGAAAAAGCCTTAGCTCATATTGAAAATCTTGGTGGAGTGCGCAGATCAGATATGTTGGTTGAAGACTTAAAATTTGTTTTCAAAGATAATAATCTGGACGTTTCAACTATTGAATTGCTTTTCTCAATATTCAAAAAACCGTTATTTTTTGCCGAGAACAAAGAATTTTTCAGTTTCTGGTATACGTCGACTGAAAAATTGAAAGAGAATAAGGAATTTATTAATAAAGTTGCCAAGATTCTTAAATCAAAAAAGGAAGAGATTATTGAACGTAAAAAATTTGATGAACTTTTTTACCAGGTAGTTAAGAGTCATTCTGTTCCGGAATCTATTGCTGCCAACTTCACTTTAAACTCTAAGAGGTTTGCCGTTAGTCCGTTTGGAGATTTTGGTTTGACCGAATGGCCGGAAATTGTTCCTAAAACCGTCAGGGACAAATCATACCTTGTTCTAAAGAAACAAAATAAACCTTTGCATTTTAGAGAAATTGCCCAGGAAATTAATAAAATAAAGTTTGATCAAAAGAAGGCTCATCCCCAAACTGTTCATAACGAACTCATTAAGGATCAACGTTTTGTTCTTGTGGGAAGAGGGCTTTATGGTTTGAAAGAAAACGGATATCAAACAGGAACCGCTAGAGAAGTTCTTAAAAGAATATTGAAGAATAACGGGCCTAAGAGTTTTGATCAGATAGTTCAATTAGTTTCTCAACAGAGAGTGCTTAAAAACAATACTATTTTACTCAATCTTCAGGACAAAAAACACTTTAAGAAACTTGAGGGGGGAATGTATCATGTCGCTTAAGAGAATCTTACAAAATACCACTTTTTGCGTTTTGTCCTTAACAAATGACCGCAAGAGTGGTATTTTTAGTTATAAAGAGAAAAACTTGTAATTATGTTCCAGTTTATTAACGTTGCTTTAGGAAGTTTTTATAATACGCTGTTGACCGTTATTTGGATATTTTTTCCTGTTTTTTTGTTTGCCACTTGGTGGCAACTCCGTTTATTTCAAAAAAGAATAAATTACGTTAATAAAGTAAAGTGGATTGTTTTGGAAATGAAGGTTCCTAAAGACAATATCAAAACTCCAAAATCAATGGAGCAGGTTTTTGCGGCTTTATATGGTATTTATTCCTACACCATCAGTTGGCATGATAAATACATAGATGGCAAAGTTAACGGATGGCTTTCTTTGGAGATGGTTGGTCGTGGCGGAGGTATTCATTTTTATGCTCGTATGCCCTCTGGTTACCAAAATCTTTTTGAGGCGGCGGTTTATGCTCAATATCCGGATGCCGAAATAATTGAGGTTCCTGATTATGTGGATCAAATGCCATCAATGCTTCCAAATAAAACCTGGGATATTTGGGGAACCGGATTTACATTAGCTCAGCCCAATCCTTATCCGATAAAAACTTACCCATTTTTTGAAGAGGTAAAAGATGAAAAAAGAATTGATCCAATTTCAAACATTGCCGAAGTTATGTCTAAACTCAAAGATGATGAGATGGTTTGGATACAATTTATTATAAGCCCAGCCGGTGCTCCAACGGGTCATGATTTAAAAAAAGAAGGAGATCAATTAATTCAGGACATAATCAATTCAACCAGGGAACCCAAAAAAGATCCTGCGGCGTTGGATATGGGGATGTGGAAATTAACTCCTTCTCAACAGGATATTATTAAGGCAATAAGCAATAAAATATCAAAAATCTCCTTCCAAATGTCTATGCGGTTTGTTTATATTGATAAGAAGGATGCTTTTACTATGTCTAATGCCGGAGCGGTTATGTCGGCTTTTCAACTCTATAACACCAGAGATATGAATGGTTTTAGACCGGATAGATTAATTCCCGGATTTACTTCATTTTGGGGAAGGATATTCACAAATTATAAAAAATATGTCGTGACGGCCAAGAAAAGAAAGTTATATGATTTTTATCGCAAGCGTCGCTTTGGGTATTCGGGGGGTATTATGGATGAAAATTTGCCTATTCTAAACACTGAGGAGTTGGCAACCATTTTTCATTTTCCAATTAGCGTGGTTAAAGCTCAAAAACTTCAAACTAATTATTCTCGCAAAGGTGAGCCACCGGTTAATCTTCCTATAAACAAAAAATAAAAATATGGACGAAATCTTAAACTTAGGGAGAATAAATTTTAGAAATCAAGAAGCTGTTTTTGGTATCAAAGAGGATGATCGCCGAAAACATATTTATATAATCGGAAAATCCGGTACGGGAAAAAGCACTTTGCTTTTGAATATGGTGTCGGCTGATATTGCCGCCGGAAGAGGGGTTTGTCTCGTTGATCCTCATGGAGAAACAGCTGATGATGTTATGAAAAGGATTCCTGAAAACAGAATTGATGATGTGATTTATTTCAATCCTTCTGATGTCAGTTTTCCGATAGCTTTTAATCCTCTTGAGAGAGTGAGTAATGATATGAGACATTTGGTTGCATCCGGTCTTATGTCGGTTTTTAAGAAAATTTGGCCGGATGTCTGGTCTGCTCGTATGGAATACATACTCAACAATACTTTATTGGCGTTATTGGAATATCCCAATTCTACATTACTTGGAATAATGAAGATGTTTTCCGATAAAGAATATCGTAAACAAATAGTTGATAATCTTCATGATCCGGTGGTAAAGAGTTTTTGGGTGGATGAGTTTGCAAAATATACTCAGAAATTGGAAACTGAGGCGGTTTCTGCCATTCAAAACAAAGTTGGTCAGTTTATCGCCAACCCTCTTATTAGAAACATTATCGGGCAGTCCAAATCATCATTTGATTTTAGAAAAGTAATGGATGAAGGTAAGATTTTTATCGCCAATTTGTCTAAAGGAAAAGTGGGGGAGGATAATTCATCGCTTTTGGGAGCTATGGTGGTTACTAAAATCCAGTTGGCAGCAATGTCTCGATCGGGCACTTCCGCCGATAAGCTTAGGGATTTTTATCTTTATGTTGATGAGTTTCAAAACTTTGCCACCGAATCGTTTGCCACCATTCTTTCGGAGGCGCGTAAATACAAACTTAATTTAACCATTGCTCATCAATATATAGAACAAATTGAAGAGAGTGTGGCTTCGGCTGTTTTTGGTAATGTGGGAACTCTAATTATTTTTCGGGTGGGACCCACCGATGCTGAATTTTTGGAAAAAGAATTCTTTCCTGATTTTATAGCTAATGATTTTGTTAATCTGCCCAATCGTCAAATTTACGTTAAACTAATGATTGACGGTATGACATCAAAACCTTTTTCGGCTCATACTCTTCCTCCGCCACCCTTGCCAGAAACTTCTCTTATTGATACTATCATCCAAGTTTCTAGGGATAAATATGCTTTATCTCAAGAAAAAGTTGAAGACAAGATTGCTCGCGAATATTATATGGATGGAGGTTCTTCTCGTCAGGTGGAGGATTTGATCAAACGAAAGAACGAAGTGCCTTTGGGGGATGTTTTGAAGCCTTCGCCTATGTCGCCTAAAGAATTCCCCAAAAGAGAGAGAAGACAGAATGACGATAGAATTGACGTGGGGGGACTAAAAGATATTATTCGCAAAGCTCTTGATCAAAAGAAAGAGAAATAACATTTATCTTCGAGCTTGTTATTAATAATTAGGATTTAAAAATTATCCAACTATGTTGTCATATAATGAATTAAAACCAGGTCAGCTTATAGTATTTGAAGGGGTATTATACGAAGTTTTGGAGGCTAATTTTTTGCGAATGCAACAAAGAAAGCCGGTTATGAAAACCAAACTTAGAGATTTGATAGGCGGGAAGGTAAAGGAACAAAGTTTTCAAATGAGCGATAATTTGGAAGAGGCGGAATTGGAAAGGATGAAATCCAAGTTTCTTTATGAAAATAAAGGTCAATATTGGTTTGATGAAATAGGTAATCCAAAAAACAGATTTTTCTTTACTGCCGATCAACTTGGGATGAAAGCTCAATTTTTAAAATCCAATATAGAAGTGACTGTCGTTAAGTGGAATGACAAAATAGTCAATGTTCAGTTGCCTATCAAAATGGATCTTAAAATTGTCGAAGCTCCTCCAAATTTTAAAGGTGATACGGCAACCGGAGGAACAAAGGTTGTTATCTTAGAAACCGGAGCCAAAGTTAACGTTCCAATGTTTGTTAATGAGGGGGATATTATCAGAGTAAACACGGAATTGGGGGAGTATGTAGAGAGGGCACAAAAAAATTAAAATAAAAATTAAAAGATCGCTCATTTGGGCGATTTTTTGACATAAAATGTTTTGAGGTGTAGTTTTTATTTAGAATCTTGGGGGTGAAAAATGTTAATCAAAACCAGAAAATATGAAATTGTTTTAGTTATCAGAAATATACAAGTTGATGCTGATATTTGTATAATGACGACTCAATTAGATATCCCAGAGGAGTGTAATGTGGCACCAATTATTCAAATGTTGGCAGAAAAGATTTGTAAGGAGCTTATTAGATCTAGACCAATTGATGCGACCGGTCAGAGTGGTTCTAAGGAAATTTTAAGACCATTTGTGATATCTATCAATCCAGTCAGTACCTCCTCTTAGGGGGATTTTTTTGACATTGTTTTGATGTTGGGGTTAACTGGTATTGTTGATTGTATTTAAAAAATAATATGTTTTTAAAGAATAATAAAAAGGTTTTAGTAGCTATGTCTGGAGGAGTTGACTCTTCGGTGGCGGCTTTTTTATTAAAAAAAAGGGGGTATGAAGTTGTCGGAGCATTCATTCGGGGATACAACATAGATGGATGTCAGGATAAAGAAGGAGAAGATGCCAGATTGGTGGCTGAGCAGATTGGAATCCCTTTTTATGTTTTTAATTTTGAGGAAGAATATAAAAAAAGAGTTGTTGATTATCTTTTAAATGGTTATCGCCAGGGAATTACGCCTAATCCCGATGTGGTTTGTAACAGTCAGATAAAATTTGGACTTTTGTATGATAAAGCAATGGAACTGGGTTTTGATTACGTGGCTTCTGGTCATTACGCCCAGCTTGGTTGGGAAATCCAAAATCCTAAATTCCAAATAACAAATTGGTTTAAAAATAGAGTTGTTAAAATATACGAAGGCAGAGATGAAAAAAAAGATCAAAGTTATTTTTTATGGCAAATTCAACGCGATAAATTTAAAAAAATACTTTTTCCGATAGGAAATATAAAAAAAGAAAAAGTCAGAAACATTGCTTTAGAAGCAAATCTTTTGACTGCTTCCAAAAAAGATTCTCAGGGGGTTTGTTTCTTGGGCAAGTTTAAATTTGATGAATTCCTCAAGGAACATATCAAGCCTCAAATTGGAGACATAGTTGATGTAAATGGAAAAAAGGTTGGGGAACATGATGGAGTTTGGTTTTATACGATTGGTCAAAAACACGGATTCAAAAATACATCCGGTCGATCTTATTATGTTGTGTCAAAGGATTTTAAAAACAACAAACTTGTAATTGCTTATGAAGAAGATGAACGTCTTTATTGTAAGGAATTTGAAATAACAAATCTTAATTGGCTTGATGATAAATATCGGGACAAATTTGAGGCAGGGAAGATATTTTCTATTCGGGTTAGAACCCGTTATCATCAGCCACTTATACGCGTACGTGTGGTAAAAAGGGGCGACAATAAGGCTCTGGTGAGGTTATTTAAACCCATGACAGTATTTCCGGCATCCGGGCAATCAGCAGTTTTTTATTCGTTTTGGGGGCAAATGTTGGGAGGAGGAATTATCACATAAAAATCAGTTGTGTGTTTGATAAAAATTAAAAAAAGGCGCAAATGCGTCTTTTTGTGAAAACTCACAATGGTTCGGTAGTAATAAGCAAATCAACAAATTCTTGGAGTCTTTCAACGTTTTCTCGATATACTTGGTCTTGAGTAGTTGAAAATTGCAGCATTCTTGATACTCGTCTTAAATATGCAAGAATTTCAAGCACCCTTATATTTCTTTGACCAAAGGACCATCTTTGAATAATATTGTTGGCCAAATTTCTTGCCGCCATACTCTCAATGGTGAGTGGATAGTCCAAATCTGTTTTCAAAGCAAGATCAATAAAATCAACTAACCTATCAATCATTTCTCTTGCCTCACTGATTTTTTCTTCCTCTACAAATCCGCTCTGTAGCTGTTCAATTATAAAAGAAATAGCGGTTTTAACTTTTAACCACTTAGCCTTTTCCAACTCTCTGTAATTATCCTGAACAGTTGGCACTTTATGAACTTCTCGTGAATCCACGTGACTCTCCTTGTGTTCTGGTCTGAGTGTATAATTATTTTTTTCAATAAACAAGAGTAGGAGACGTTATATAAAAATCAAATATCAAATAGCAGAGATAAAAATTTTCAAATATAAAAGGGTTCTAAGCGCGGTTTTTGTAAGTATAGGATGCGTTAAACTCAACTTTTGGGTATTTTGTGTCTTTGTCAAGTATCTCACGATCGTGAGATACTTGACAAAGGGGTTTTTTGAAGGTTTTTGAGAATTTTTTGATTATTTTACGTAATATTTTATCCAGTGGCGGGCTTATTTTTATTAATGTAAAATATTAAAGAGTTTTGGGGTCGTTATTTATTCGATTGTTTTTTAATTAAGCTTGAATTTAACTAACCACTAGTCACCGTTCACTAATCACTACCTACTAATTATATGATTGTTGTACTTACCGGAAACGGAAAAGGAAAAACCACTTCTACGCTGGGACAAATGTTGCGCGCAGTTGGACAAGGAAAACGGGCAATTATGTTTCAATTTATAAAAGGTCCTTGGATTTCCGGGGAACATAAATTTTTTGAAAGTAATAAACAATATAAAGGAAGATTTGAGATATATCGGGGAGGAAAGGGGTTTGTTGGAATTTTGGGAGACAAACTTCCTTTTAATGTTCATAAAAAAGCGGCTCAAGAAACTTTAAAAAAATCAGCCAAAGCAATACGGTCTGGAAAATGGGACATCGTGGCTTTGGATGAAGTTAATGTTGCTGTATCTTTAAAATTACTTAAATCATCCGATGTGTTGAGTGTTATAAAAAATGAACCTCAAAATATGATAGTGGTGCTTTCTGGGCGTGGAGCTCCGGCTAGTTTTATTAAACGAGCTGATCTGGCAACCGAAATGAGGGAATTAAAACACCCTTTTAATAAAGGAGAAAAAGCGAGGGTGGGATTTGAATTTTGATAAAAATATAAGGGCGCAGATTAATTTTTTATAAATATGTGCTTGAGCCAAAAAGCATTTTGGTTTTTCTTATTTTTTATAATCGGGGTAGGGCTGGCTTCTTTTGAAATAGAATTATTTAAAGTGGTCTTGGGGACGGCTTTTTTGTTTTTGATTATTATTTTTTTGGCGACATATAAAAAACAACCACAAGCCGTGGTTATTGGGTTTCTTCTATGCTCAATAATTATCGGATCAGTTTATTACAATTTTTATTATACCCAAACATTTAATGTTGAAAAAATAACATACGGCGTTCCAATTGATATAAATGGCACGGTTGTTAGTAGTCCGCGATTAAGCGAAAAGTCTCAAGGATTTATTCTAAAAACTTCCGAAGATTGGAAAATATATGTTCGGACCGATAAGTTTAAAAAAATAGAATATGGTTTCGGGATTTATTTTAAAGGAGAAATAAAACCTCTTGAGCAAAATGAATTATATCTTAAAAAAGATAAGGTGTTGGGGTCGGTTTTTTTCCCGGAAAATATTTCAGTAAGCTCTGCTCAAAGTTTTTCTTTCTGGAGAACTTTGTATGAGATTAGGGATTATTTTGCCGGAGTTTACCAAAAAATTCTTCCAATAAATGAAGCTTCTTTAATGACTGGTATATTACTTGGTCAAGAAAGCGCCCAATTTGGATCAGACTTTAAACAGGCGATGAAGAACAGTGGAACGACTCATTTGGTGGCTCTTTCGGGTTATAACATTACCATTTTGGTTTCTTCTTTGTTTATGTTTTTAAGTTTTTTAATAAAAAGAAAATCAGCTTTCTGGGTGGTTATTATCGGAACTATTTTGTTTGTTCTTATGACTGGGGCTCAAAGTTCCGTGGTAAGAGCGGCAATTATGGGGTTGTTGGCTGTTTCCGCTGGCCGACTTTCTAGAATTTATAGTTTTTCTCAAGCAGCGGTAGTGGCTGGATTTTTTATGGTTGTGCTTAATCCATTTATAATTCGTTATGATGCGGGTTTTTCCTTGTCGTTTTTGTCCCTTTTTGGAATTACATACATTTCACCTCTTATCCAAAACTTAACGCATTTTTATAAACCCTTTTGGCAGGGTGTTTTTCAACTTATTTGCGAAACGATCGGGGCTCAATTAGCCGTTTTGCCTCTTTTAGCCGGTCTTTTTGGAACAGTTTCTTTAATTGGAGTTTTGTCTAATATATTTTTATTACCTTTAGTACCTATTACTATGGCAATTGGTTTTATTGTTGGGGTGATGGGGGTTATTGCTTTGCCGGTAGCAAAATTGTTTTCTTTGATTATTTTTATTCCACTTAAAATAGAAGTTATTATTATAAAGTTATTCGGATCGTTAAATGCTTTTCCTGTTAATATGGGAGCGTGGGTGATGGTTGTGTACTATGGGATTTTGGCTTGGATTTTGAAAAAATATAATTACATTATTTCTACCAATGAATATAAAGCGTAATATTTTTATTATTATCGGATTGTTATTTTTAGCCAATATTTTTTCTTGGATAGTTGTTTTTTCCGGTGGTAACAACGAAGATTCTCTTTATTTTCTGAACGTTGGGCAGGGAGATAGCGAGCTTGTCAGAGTCGGTCAATCTTTGTTTTTGATTGACGCTGGAAAAGATTCTGAAGTAGTGAAAAATTTAGAAGAAATATTGCCTTTTAGTAAAAGAAAGATAGATGTAGTTTTTGCTTCTCATGGTCAGCAGGATCATATGGGCGGATTATTTGAGGTGGTTAATCGTTACGATATAGGTGCTGTTTTATATAATGGAGAAAACTCTTCACTTTGGGACGAATTAAAAAGACTTCTTAATGAAAGAGAAATTCCTTATTTTAATGTTGCTAACGGTGATACTATTTCTTATAAAAATACCCAATTTAATGTTCTCTGGCCTTTAGTTGAAAAAACATCTAACACATCAAATGATAATTCAATGGTTATTTTAATGAATTCATCAAGCACGCGGGCACTTTTTACGGCGGACATTTCTTCAAAAACAGAGAAAGTATTATCAAGCTTTGACCTGAATAAAATAGATATTCTTAAAATTGCCCATCATGGATCAAAATATTCATCCTCTAAAGAATTTTTGGATGTAATTAAACCTAAAATAGCCGTTGTTGAGGTTGGAAAAAATTCTTATGGACATCCGGCTGAGGAAATATTGGATCGTTTTAAAAATATTGGTTCTAAAGTTTTTAGAACAGACTTGGACGGAATGATAAAAATAGATTATTTGAATGATAAAATTCGGATTTTCAGCCAAAATTGACAGGTAATTAATTTATATTTATCATTACAACAGAACGCAAGGAGATGAACAAATGAAAGTTCCGGCTGATTTGGTTAAATCCGTATTATCTGTTGTGGGATTAGATATTCCCTCATCTTTTGAGGAGGAAAAGACCAAAGCGGGTGTAAGATATTCGGTATGTATTGAAGTTACAACCAATCAAATACTTCAAATAGCCAATCGATGTCCTCTATTTGAAATTTCATTCCGACCGATTTTGCAGAATCGTGATAAGGTAGCACTTTTTGAAGACGTTGTTCTATTAGCTTTTAAATATCCTCAAAAAGAGATTCTGTTTCTCTTGAAATTTGAGTATTTTATCTTTAACGGACACAATCCTTTGATCGGTGTGTTTGAGCTATCAATTGATCCGGAAGAGATATCAATTCCCTTAGAAGAGATGACTCTTGATATTACAAAAGTGCTTCAAAAATATGAAGAAGATGGTAATCTTCATTTGGATGAAGAGCGTGGTAGGTGGTATGTTCACTGTAAACACACAGAATCTTAATATCCGACCAATGGTCGGTTTTTTTGTTGTTTTTTTGATAGTTTTTTTATATGCTTGATAAATACGCCAGACGGCAGAATTATAATAGTTTTTAGATTTCTATCTGGTTCGTTTTTGGAACAATATAGCGTTTGTATTATTAAATAATTGTAACTTACTGTCTGATATGGAAAGAATTTGGATTAAAGATACTGTTGAAAAAGTCGGTCAAACTGTCGATTTGTGTGGATGGGTGGATAATCGCCGAGATCATGGGAAAATCATATTTATTGATTTAAGAGACAGAAGTGGAATCTGTCAGGTGGTTTTTGGACCCTGGAGTGGGGAGGAGCTTTATAAAAAAGCTCAGGATTTAAGAAATGAATGGGTTGTTCAGATTAACGGTCTTGTAAAAGAAAGACCAGAAAATTTGGTTAATCCAAACCTGATAACCGGTAAAATTGAAATTGAAGCCAAGTCTTTGGATATTTTAAACGAATCTCAAACTCCTCCTTTTGATGTAACTGGAGATGGAAGTGAAATAAATGAAGAAGTGAGAATGAAGTATCGCTACTTGGATTTAAGAAGGCCAAGGCTTCAAAAAAATATCAATCTAAGACACTCAGTTGTTAAATTTATTAGAAATTTTCTTTCTGAGAGAGAGTTTATAGAGATAGAAACTCCGATTTTAACCAAATCAACACCAGAAGGTGCTAGAGATTATGTTGTTCCATCAAGATTGTATCCTGGGAATTTTTATGCTTTGCCTCAATCTCCTCAACAATACAAACAACTTTTGATGGTGGCTGGAATGGAAAGATATTTTCAGATAGCCAGATGTTTTAGAGATGAAGATACTAGGGGCGATAGACAGCCGGAATTTACTCAATTGGATTTAGAGATGTCTTTTGTTGATAGGGAAGATGTAATGTTATTAAACGAGGAATTACTTATTAATCTTGTTAAAACTTGCGCCCCTAATAAAAAAATTCAACAAATTCCTTTCCCCAGAATTTCTTACAAAGAAGCTATAGAAAAATACGGAATAGATAGGCCTGATTTGAGGGAGAATAAGAATGATCCCGATTTATTGGCATTTTGCTGGGTTATAGACTTTCCATTTTTTGAGAAAACAGATGAGGGTGGCTGGACATTTACTCACAATCCATTTTCAGCTCCAAAGAGTGATGATGCGGATAAATTGATGGATAAAGACAATATTGAAAGCATTCTAACTACTCAATATGATATTGTTCTAAATGGTTTTGAGATCGGGGGTGGGAGCATTAGAAACCACAAACCTGAAGCTCTTGAGAAAGTTTTTGAAATAATGGGTTTTGAAAAAGAAAGAATTCATAAAAATTTTGGTCATATGTTGGAAGCCTTGTCTTATGGAGCTCCTCCTCATGGGGGAATTGCTTGGGGATTGGATAGATTAATCACCCTGCTTTCAAACGAGCCGAACATAAGAGAGGTGATGGCTTTTCCAAAAACAGGAGATGCTAAAGATCTGATGATGGATAGTCCGAGCGAGTTAGAGAAAAAACAACTTGAAGAAATTCATATAGAAATTAAAAAAAGTAACAAAAAATAAAAATATGAAAGGTATAAATTTTCCGGTCTTTAAAACAAAGACTCAGTCCAACCCAACTCCATTTTCTATGGATGATCCGGAGGAAAGAAAAAAATATTTTTCTTTAAAGGCTGGTGACGATATAAAGAAATTAAAAGAGTATTTGGAAAGTGGAACTTTTGTTGGGTTTTTAATGGGAAAGAAAAATTCTGGAAAAGGAACATACTCTAAGCTTTTTGCTGAAGCAGTTGGTCCGGATAAGATAAAACACATTTCAATCGGAGACATAGTAAGAGATGTTCATGAGGATTTTGATGATCCGATAAAAAAAGAGGAATTAATGACTTATCTTGAGAAAAATTACAGGGGATTTATGTCTTTAAATGAGGCTTTAGATGCTTTGTTTGGAAGATCAACCTCAAAGCTTCTTCCTACGGAATTGATATTAGCCTTAGTAAAGAGGGAGATTGATAAAGCAGGACGCAAGGCTTTGTTTATAGATGGTTTTCCAAGAAATTTGGATCAAATTTCATACTCTATTTATTTTAGAGAGTTAATGGGTTATAGAGATGATCCAGACTTTTTTGTTTTTATAGATGTTCCTGAAGCAGTTATTGATGAGCGAATGAAATACAGAGTGGTTTGTCCAATTTGTCATGTTCCTAGGGGATTGAAATTACTTCGCACCAATAAAATTGGCTATGATGAAGAAAAAAAAGAGTTTTACCTAATTTGTGATAATCCAAATTGTGGAGGCCCGAGAATGGTTCCTAAAGAAGGAGATTCTCTTGGAATAGAAGCTATCCGTGATCGTATAGAAGTTGATGATGCAGTTATGCGAACTTTAATGAAATTAGAGGGCGTGCCCAAGATATTTCTTAGAAATTCGGTTCCAGCTGATACAGCAAAAGATGTTGTTGATGATTATGAAATAACACCGGCCTATAAATACGAATATAATAAAGAAACAAAAGAAGTAAAAGTTATTGAGGAATCCTGGTCTGTTTTGGATGAAAATGGTGATAAGGTTTTTAGCTTACTTCCAGCACCAGTAGTGGTTTCACTTATCTCCCAAATTGTTAAAGCTTTAGGACTTTAATATTTTACAAGGAGATTTCTCCTGTAATATGGATGTATATTTTTGACTTTTAACTTTTGACTTGCTACTATTTTGACGAGCCCTACCGATAAGATTCTCGGTCAAACCGTTTTTTTAGGGAGGGCAATAGTATCTATACCCTTGGGTCTAGATTGAGCCCACCCACCTGGCATTCAGCCGGGATGGATCTTAAAGGGGGGCTCTTAAAATCTTCGTAAATACATAAATAAAAAAATATGAAAGTTTGTGAAATCTGCCAAAAAGGATCTCAAATGGGGGGAGTGAGGAAGAAGTTACGCGGAAACTATAATCCGGTTAACTGGCTTCGCAAACATCCCAATCTTCAAAAGGCTCGTCTTAATGATGGACGTCGTGTTTTGGCTTGCACTTCTTGTATAAAAATGACATCAAAAACGGCCAAGGCTAAGTAATTAGTTGTTGGAATTGTAGAAAGTTACAAAATTGCTTGAAGAGCAATTTTTGTTTTATCTTGATTTAATATTGAATATGCAAGATACTGAAAATTGAGGTTTTTGTTCGGGCTGTAGTGCAATGGCTAGCACGAGTCCATGGGGTGGATTTAGTCCGGGTTCGAATCCCGGCAGCCCGACACTGCTGATAAAAAATTCCCTGGAGGATTTAGTCTGGGTTCGAATCCTGGCAGTCCGACATTGTGGATAAAAGTTTCTATACAAGTTTTGTCAAGTATCTCACGATCGTGAGATACTTGACAAAGGGGGTTTCGGTGAATAAATGAGGTTTAAGATATAAAATTTTTTATGAGAATAATTGATTTTTTTATAAGAACGCTTTTTTCCAAAATTGATTTTAGAAATAAAAAAATTCTTGAAGTTGGGTGTGGAGATGGTTTGAGAACGCGCCAAATTGCTAAAATAGAAAAGACCAGCATAAAAGCAATTGACCCCGATATTAATAAGATATTACTAGCAAAAGAGATTGGTAAAAATAAAAACATAGAATATTTAGTCGCCAAAGCTGAAAAATTACCATTTATATCAAAACAGTTTGATATAGTTGTTTTTACTCTTTCATTACATCATATAAAAAATATCAAAGAAGCCATTAAAGAAGCTTGTCGAGTAATAAAGGATAGTGGAAAAATAATTGTTATTGAACCAGGGTTTGAAGGAACTATTTTTCAAGCCGAGATTGATTTTGCCTGTTTTGATGGTGATGAAAGGAATAAAAAAATAACGGCATATCAGCTTATTTTACAATCCACTAAAATAAAGGAACTAGATGAATTTTGGGGAAAAACAAAATGGATATTTAACTCTGAGGTTGATTTTAAAAAAAATATGTTACCCAGTAAAAATCTTTCTCAAATAAGTAAATTTTTATCCAAAAATAATTTCAATCTTTGGGGTGAAAGGCGGATTAATGTTTTTAAAAAGATTAGTAATTAAGCTTGTGATATAATCAATATATGATTCGAAAGGAATTAGAAGACCTTATTTTAAAATCAGTGGACGGGGAAACTAGCCAGGATAAACTTGTGAGTGATTTGATTTTTGCCGGTTTTACTTACTCAGAAATTCAAGGAGCTCTTAATGAACTTTTAGCTGAAGAGAAAATTCCGGTTGATTTTATGAATCGCAAAGGGTTGCGTCAGGCTGTTTTTAGACCTGCTCAGGCTGGTAAATTAAGCGATGTTGGTGCTGATGCGCTAATGGAAGAAGAAAATATTAAACACACTGCTAGCCGATTCAAGAAAATTTTTATATTTGTTGTTGTGGGAATCTTGGTGATTTTGGCGATTATGGCTGTAGTGATGTATTTGTATCAAAACAATCCTGCTACGGTTATAAAAAAGACATTATTAAATATTTCTAACGCAACATCTTTTGGATTTTCTGTTTCAATGCAAGCATCAGTGAATAAAGAAATTATTAACCAAGACCCATTTTTCGGTTTTTTAGCAGACAATCCAATCATATTGGAATCAAAGGGTTTGGTTGAACATCGTTATGACGGATTGAGCGTTTCTTTGGAGAATTCTATCTATTTAAATGAAGATACGTCGACCTCTTTTTGGGATATTAGCGCGATCAATATTCCTCAAAAGCCCCTTCATTTTCGCATTAATTCTATTGCAACATCGACAAATCCCGGGTTTGTTGATGAATTAATGGGACAATGGGTTGTGATGGATTCGGCATCGACATTAATAACCGATTCAATAATTCCCAGAAGCTTTATTTCTGCTTTGGATCGTTATAATAAAATCGATTCTAAAAAACTAACTGAATTTATGAAAATGACTTCAGATAACACGCTCATCACCTCCATTAATGAATTACCGGATGAGTCAGTTAATGGGATTAAATTACGTCATTACCAATTGTTTTTTAATCAAGATAAAATCGGAATACTAATTAATTCTTTTTATTCAATATCTAATGAATCAAACGGATGGTTTTCCGGTGCATTTATTAATCCGTGGGAAGTTTGGATAATAAAAGATACTAATAATTTATATCGGGTCCGGATGGAGTTTGATGGAGGAAAATCTATTATTATCCCCACTACGTTAGACGGATATTTTTCAGGTTTTAATGAAAATTATTCCATATCTATTCCATCTCAATCGGGATCATTAGAGCGTATTTATGAAATAACTAATGAAGAATCTCAACCATGAATGAATTAGTTCTTGTCATATTTCAATTAGTCGTTCTTTTATTTTCGGCAATTATTCATGAAGTATCTCATGGGTATGCAGCTTATAAGATGGGGGATAATACCGCCAAGAATGAAGGCAGGCTAACTCTTAATCCATTAAGTCATTTAGATCCTTTTGGTTCGGTGGTTTTACCGCTTCTGCTTTATTTTGCTTCTGCTGGATCATTTGTTATTGGATGGGCAAAACCAGTTCCATTTAATCCATTCAATCTTAAAAATCCAAAAAGAGATTCTGGAATTATTGCCGTTGCCGGACCGGCGAGTAATTTGTTAATAGCTTGTTTAGCGGCACTTATTTTAAGATTCAGTCCTTTTTTAGGAGGGATTGTTAATCCAATATTTTTACAAATTGTTGTCATAATCAATTTGTCTCTTATGATTTTTAATTTGGTTCCAATACCGCCTTTGGATGGATCCAAAATACTTTTTGCCTTTTTACCAGTTCGTTTTTACAGGTTGCAAACAACATTGGAACAATATGGGATGTGGATTTTGATCGCTTTTATATTTTTTGGGTTTTCTTTGATAGTTCCAATTATCTATTTTCTATACAATCTATTAGTTTGAGACGTTGACAAAGTCTCTGTTATTCTGATATATTTACACATGTCCATTTGGACGTTTTTATTATGCCGACAGTTCACCAACTAGTTAAAAAGGGTAGAAATACACCCGGTAAAAAATCTAAAGCGCCTGCGCTTGGTTTTTATTTTAATACTATAAAAAACAGACCCAAAGTTTCGGAGTCTCCATTTAAAAGAGGTGTTTGTGTCAAAGTTTTTACTACAACTCCCAAGAAACCAAACTCGGCTTTAAGAAAGGTAGCTCGTATTCGTCTTACTAACGGAACTGAGGTAACCGCCTACATTCCTGGTGAGGGTCATAATTTGCAAGAGCACTCAGTGGTTATGATTAGAGGTGGCCGTGTAAAGGATCTTCCTGGTGTTCGTTATCACATTGTTCGTGGGCGTCTTGACGCTGCCGGAGTTGAGAATCGAAAACAAGAAAGGAGTAAATATGGAGTCAAACATAGCAAATAAACAATATGCGTAAAAAGAGAAATTATAAAAGAGATATTGAACCAGATATAAAATACGAGAACTTGAAAGTAGCTCGTTTTATCAATTATTTAATGGAAGACGGAAAGAAAAGCGTCGCTCAAAAAATAATGTATGATGCTCTTGATCAAATAGCCAAAAAAACTCAAAAAGATTCTTTAGAGGTTTTTGAGGCAGCTGTGGAGAATGCTTCTCCTATTTACGAAGTTGTTTCAAAACGTGTCGGTGGAGCCAATTATCAGGTTCCTCGAGAAGTCAGAGCAGATCGTAAATTTTTCTTGGCTTGTCACTGGCTTATTGAGGGAGCAAAGTCGGTTAAGGGAAAACCAGCTGCTATAAGATTAGCCGATGAAATAATCAACGTCTTTAATAATGAAGGGTATGCGATTCGCAAGAAGCAGAATGTCCACAAAATGGCTGAAGCTAACCGCGCTTTCGCTCATTTTGCCCGATAAACTAATTACTTATGTCTGCAAAACGATATCCTTTAGAAAAATATCGCAATATTGGAATTATTGCCCACATCGATGCGGGTAAAACTACCGTTTCTGAACGCGTGCTTTTTTACACAGGAATTTCTCACAAAATAGGAGAGGTTCATGAAGGTGCCGCGACAATGGATTGGATGGAACAGGAAAGGGAAAGGGGAATAACCATTACTTCTGCTGCGACAACTTGTTTTTGGACCAATACCACCGAACTAAAAAAAGCTTCCAACGAAGAAGAAAAACAAAAAATAAAAGATGCCCACGAACATCGTATCAACATCATTGATACTCCCGGGCACGTTGATTTTACCGCCGAAGTGGAGCGCAGTTTGCGCGTTCTTGATGGAGGAGTGACTGTTTTTGATGGGGTGGCTGGAGTAGAGCCACAATCTGAAACTGTGTGGCATCAAGCCGATAAATATAAAGTTCCCCGCATCTGTTTTATCAATAAATTAGACAGAATGGGAGCTAGTTTTGAAAAATCATTTGATTCAATAATTGAGCGTTTGACCACTAATGCGGTAGCTGTTCAATTACCAATCGGTTTAGAGGAAAATTTTAACGGAGTAGTAGATGTCTTGGAAAGAAAAGCTTATCTTTTTGAAGGAGAGCACGGTGAAGACATAAAAGAAACCGATATTCCAGCCGATATGGTTTCGGATGTAGATGCCAAAAGAGCTATTCTTGTGGAAAAGATAGTGGAAAAAGATGAGAAGTTAATGGAAAAATATTTAGGAGGAGAAGAAATTCCTATTGATAATCTTCGCGCCGTTTTACGCAAGGCGACTATTAGTAATGATTTGGTTCCGGTTTTTTGCGGTAGCGCCCTTAAAAACAAAGGCGTTCAATTGATGTTGAATGGTGTGGTTGACTATCTTCCTTCACCATTGGAAATTGGAGAGACAAAACCCATTAAAGGAGAAAATCCCAAAGATGGCTCTGAGATAGTGAGACAACCTAGCGAAAACGAGCCTCTTACAGCCATGGCTTTTAAGATCGCAACCGATCCATTTGTCGGTAATTTAACTTATTTTAGAATTTACAGCGGTATTTTAAAAAAAGGAACCTATGTTCTTAATTCAACAAAAAACAATCAAGAGCGTGTCGGTAGAATTGTTCGTATGCATGTCAACCATCGCGAAGATGTGGAAGAAATGTTTGCCGGTGACTTAGGTGCTATTGTGGGATTAAAAAATACATCAACCGGGGATACTCTTTGTGATCCGGAAAATCCGATTATTCTTGAAAAGATTACTTTCCCAGAACCGGTTATTAACCTTAAAATTGAACCTAAAACTAAAGCTGATCAAGAAAAAATGGGGTTGGCTTTAAGACGTCTTTCTGATGAGGATCCGACTTTTAAAATTACTGGTGATTCGGAAACTGGTGAAACGATTATTTGGGGCATGGGAGAACTTCATCTTGAAATTTTAGTTGAAAGAATGAAACGTGAATTTAGCGTTGAAGCTAATGTTGGCAGACCGCGAGTATCTTACAAGGAAACCATTAAGGCTGAAGCTGAGGCTGAGGGTAAATATATCAGACAATCGGGAGGCCGTGGTCAATATGGTCACGCTAAAATAAGAGTTAAACCTCTTGAACGTGGTAAGGGATTTGTTTTTGTTAACCAAATTAAAGGAGGTGTTGTTCCTCAAGAATTTATTCCAGCTATTGAAAAAGGTATCAAAGAAGCTTTGGATAAGGGTGTTGTTGCCGGATACACAATGACTGATTTAGAAGTAACTCTTTATGATGGATCATTCCATGAAGTTGACTCTTCCGAATCAGCTTTCAAAATCGCCGGTTCCATGGCGTTACAAGAGGCTGCTAAAAATGCCAAGCCGATAATTTTGGAACCTGTAATGAAGGTTCAAGTGATTACTCCGGCCAGTTTCTTGGGAGATGTTACTGGGGATATAAATTCAAAACGAGGACAGATTCAAGAACTCTCTGATAGGGCGATGACAAAAGTAGTGGATGCAAAGGTGCCCTTGTCTGAAATGTTCGGATATGCTACAAAACTAAGGTCAATGACTCAGGGGAGGGGTTCGTTTACGATGGAATTTAGTCACTACGAAGAGGTCCCAAAGAGCGTTGAGCAATTAATTATAGAGGGTAAAAAATAATAAAAAGATACCAATATACGAATTCATTCGAATGATACTAATGAATACTAATAGAAACATGGAATACATTATAGATTGCAAAGGAAAAAAACTTGGTAGAGTAGCATCAGACGTTGCTATAATTTTGCAAGGAAAGAAAAACCCCGATTACAACCCAAGGCTTGAAGGAAAGGATAGTGTAATTATTAAAAATATAGACAAACTTTCACTTTCTGGTTTAAAGGCTGAACAAAAAGTTTATTATTCGCACACAACTCAAATAGGACATTTAAAAGAGCGTTCTTTTAAAGACGTGGTAGCCAAAAATGGAATGAAGTGGGTTCTTCGCAAAGCCGTTATGAGGATGCTTCCAAAAAACAAACTCCAAGCACGACGTATTAAAAGACTTATTATTGAATAAAATTATGGAAGATAAAAAAACAATAAAAAAAGCACACTCAGACACACCATCTTTGCATCTTAAAAAAGGTGAATATGTTGAAGCAGTCGGGCGCAGAAAGACATCAACTGCTCGAGTGAGAATATTTAAATCCGAAAAAAATGGGGTGGAATTGATAGTTAATGATAAACCTTTTGAGAAATATTTTCCTTTGGGAAATTTGCAAAGAATTGTGAAAAGTCCTTTTGATAAAATCGGAATAAGCGACATAAAAGCCACAATAAAAGTATTGGGCGGAGGTATTAGTTCTCAGGCTCAAGCTATCAGGCATGGCATTGCTCGCGCTTTAGTTGTTGCCGACGAAGAATTAAGAAAGAAGATCAAAAAATTCGGTTTTCTGACCAGAGATCCTCGAGCAGTTGAGCGTAAGAAATACGGTCTTAAGAAAGCTCGTCGCGCTCCTCAGTGGTCTAAACGTTAATTTTTATGGATATATCTCAACGTTTTGTGGGCATATTTGGAGCCGTCATTTTGGTGGTTCATATAATATTGACCATTCTTAACTCATATACATTTTCACTAGTTGATGATTTGATGAGTTTAATCGGCGGAATCTGGTTGGCTTTACTGTTTTTTTCATTCTTTAAGCATTTTGTGAACGAACATATTCATCATCATGCTACTGAAAAAATAAAGATATTGATAATCGTTTTATCTTTTGTGTGTCTGTTGGGTTTTTTGTGGGAATCTCAAGAATTTATTTTTAGCGAGCTTTTTTCTGTGTATTTACAACAGAGCATTGGGGGTATGATTTCGGATATCGCTTTGAATATTATTGGCGGATTGATCATCGGGGCGGTATTAATTTTTCGGAAGAAGAAGGAGATCGTTTCCTAATCCTTAATAATTTCAACTGATTTTAAAACCACCTCTTTCAAAGAGGTGGTTTTATCAATTAGATTTAAGTGATATATCATGGACTGTTAATGTTTTTTGATTAATTGAGTAAATTAGCTTGTTGTTTTGGTCATAAAATATGTTTTGAGTATTTTTTAACAAAACAAAGTGATTGTTCGGTTCTTTATTGGTTACTTCAGCTAATACTATTTGATCCGGATAAGTGCATATCAAATGGTAATTATCATAAAACCACGATATAGAAGAAATTTTAGAACTATTTTCTATAGATAGATGAAGTGATGAATTTTTTACGGCATCAAGGGTTATTAATTCATCGCGTAGCAAATAAACAAAGATTTTACCGTCAATATCTTGATAAAAGAGCTTGCTATTATCTGGAGCAAGAGCCATTTTTTTTGCCGAATGAGCAATTTGCACAAATTTATTGTCCAGTTTTGCAGAAAGTGATCCACCTTTTTCAAGCACAAATATTTGTCCGCCATTCATATACACGTCGGTTATCTTGTCTGATGAGAACGGCATTTCAATCTGAGAAACTTTATTATTGAGTACCAAATCAAATATTTCAAGCGTTGATGTGGTTACTACTTTCTTTGTTATTGGTGAATAAACAGAATAAAGATTATTATTTCTAATAGTAAAGAATTGAACAGATCCCTCATGAATAGGAGAAAGTTCTTTGCTTATAATATCCGCTCTGAAAATTCCTTTGGGTGTGCGAATAATAAAGGCATTTTCTGTTTGCGGGTAAAAGATTATGGAATCAAATTTCTGTTTGGTAAGAGATGAAATTTTTAAGTTTAAATTAATTGGGGCGCCATTAGGCAGTGAAAGGTCATAAAGATAATAAATAGATTTTTGACTATCATAAATTATTATTTTCTTTGTTGCGGAAACATCCACAATTTGATCACCTTTGAGCTCATTGATTATAGGTTGTGAGGGTATTTTTTTGGGAACCAGTTTTATATTGAGTAGGCGAACAACTTGAGAAGGAAATACTTCTATATTTTTTTCATAATTTTCATACCCCTCTTTCTTTATCAAAACTATGTATTTTTTGGGGACAATGTTTGATATCAGGGTTCCTTTTTGGAGTATTCCGGATTTATCCTTGTATTGTTTTTTTCCGATATAAACTTCAATATCAGATGGTTCTGCTTCCACATATACGGCCCCGGTTTTTGTTATTGAGAGGTTATTAAAGTCTATTCTGAATCCTTTGGCATAATATAAAACCGCCACTCCAACAATGACAAAAAGAATAACAAAAAATATGAATAACAATCTTCTCAGTTTTATCGTCATTTTATAGATTGCGCGACTCTTAAAAAGGGTTTATAATCGCACTAATAATACCCTAAAACAATGAAATTTAAAATATCTGGCGGTTCTAAATTGAGTGGTGAAGTTCTTGTGGGGGGAGCCAAAAATGCTGCTCTTAAAATAATTCCCGCATCTATTTTAGCCAATTCATCTTGTGTTATAAAAAATGTTCCTCAAATAAGCGATATAGAAAAACTGCTGGAGATACTCTCTAGTATTGGAGTCTCGTCTAAATTTGAAAACGGGAGCGTTTTTGTGGATCCCAAAAACATAAATTCTCAACACCCTGATGAAAAACTCGTTAAAAAATTAAGAGGGTCAATAGTTTTAGTGGGGCCTCTTTTGGCTAAATTTGGTCAGGCGGTTTTTAGCGAACCCGGAGGATGTCTTATCGGATCCCGTTCAATTGACGATCATTTGGATATCTTTAAACAAATGGGGGTAAAAGTGGAATACAAAGATGAAAAATTTTATCTCTCAGGAAAACCCAAGGCGGGTCATGTTGTCTTAAAAAAAATGAGCGTTACAGCGACCGAAAATGCCATAATGGCCTCAGTCTTTTCTGATGGAAAAACGTTTATTCATGTGGCTGCAGCCGAACCGGAAATAAAGGATTTAGCTGACTTTTTAAATAAAATGGGAGCGAAAATAAGTGGAGCCGGAACAAACGAAATAACAGTTGAGGGAGTCGATGAACTAAAGGGTGTGGAGTACGAAGTTTTACCAGACAGAATTGAGGCTGGCACATATATAATTGCCGGTCTTGTTACAAAATCGGAAATTGTTGTTGGGCCAATTATATCCTGTCACAACGATCTCTTTTTTAAAAAATTGAAAGATGCTGGAGCAAATTTTGAAATTTTTGAAAAGAACGGAAAGGAATATCTTAAGACTTTAGAGTACGAAAAACTGATTCCTCAAAACATAGATCCCAGACCATATCCTGGTTTTCCCACCGATCTTCAACCGCAATATGCCGTGCTAATGACTCAAGCCGAAGGAGATACAGAAATTTTTGATACCATGTTTGACGGGAGATTCAGATATTTGGAAGAATTGAAATTAATGAAAGCCAACACCGAAACATTGAATCCAAATAAGGCTGTTATACACGGACCAATGAAATTAAAAGGAGCTGAAGTTTCCAGTTTAGATATAAGAGGTGGAGCAGCGGTTGTTTTGGCCGGATTAATAGCTAAGGGAGAAACGATAATAAATAACGTAGAATTTATAGACAGGGGATATGAAAAAATGGACGAGGTTTTAAAAAAAATAGGAGCCAACATCCAAAGAATGGGCGATGTGAGTTAGCGTATGGTTGGGTTTATTATCTTTTGATTTTTTATTCAAAAGGCACTATGATATGGAAGCAAAAAACAGTTATTTGTAAAGATGTTTTTTGATATTTTATTTTTTTGATTTGAATTTTTTAACAACTGTTTTTAAGTTTATTTAATATGTTTACCACTAAAATAGGAATTGATTTAGGAACCGCCAATACCGTGGTTTTTGTGCCAAAAAAAGATTTTGTTATAAACGAGCCGACAATCGTTGCTTTGAGTGTTCCAGAAAATAAAGTTTTGGCAGTAGGAAGAGAAGCCAAAGAAATGATAGGAAAAACTCCCTCGGACATAATCGCTTACAAACCTTTGAAAGACGGAGTTATTGCCGATTATTATATAACTAAAGCTCTTTTAAAATATTTTATTTCAAAAGCAGTGGGAACTTTGGGGGCGATTATAAAACCTGATGTGGTAATTTCCGTTCCGGCTGGAATCACTCAAACCGAAAAAAGGGCTGTTAGAAACGCCGCTATTGAGGCCGGAGCAAAAGAAGCTCATTTAGTAAAAGAACCTATTTTAGCCGCTTTGGGAGCCGGTATCCCCATCAATTCCCATTCTGGAAATATGATTATTAACATCGGAGGCGGGACATCTGAAGTAGCAGTCGTGTCTCTTGGAGGAATAGTTTCTTGGGCTTCTTTAAGAATCGCCGGAAATAAATTTGACCAAGCAATTCAAGAATACATAAGAAAAAAATATTCTCTATACATAGGAGAACAAACCGCTGAGAATGCCAAAATGGCTATAAGTTCAGCAACCACAACTCGAACGAAAAAAGAATATCAGATTAGGGGTAGGGACAGCGCAACAGGACTTCCTCGTGATTTAGTTATCAATTCCAATGAGATGGCTGAGGCTTTGCATATGCATTTGGTGGAAATCGCAGCTGCCGTTCAAAAAGTTTTTAATGAAACACCCCCAGAACTAGTGGCTGATATTATGGAAAAAGGAATAGTAATATCGGGTGGAGGAGCTCAAATAGAAAATTTGCCGATGTTTTTCAAAAAAACTTTAGGAGTTAATGCTTATGTTGCTCAAGAACCTCTTTTTTGTGTTGCCAAAGGAACCGGACTTATTCTCAATCATTTGGATATTTATAAGAGAACTCTATTGAATAAGAAGTAATACGGTTAATCGTAAAATAAACCAATTCGTTATTGGTTATCAAGACGGACAACTAAATAATTACAATTAACCAATAGCGTGTTACTTTTGTGATTTCTCATTTATTCATCACTCATGATCTACGGACACGATAGTTTGGTTAAAGATTTTAAAAATCTCATCGATCAAAAGCGATTGTTTCACGCCTATGTTTTTTTCGGTGAACCTCAAGTGGGGAAATTTCTATTTGCTAAAAGTTTAGCTAATTATATAGAGAGGGGAGTGTTTGAAGAGCCTAAAACAATTCTTCAGGAGAATTTAATAATAGATTTTTCCAATGCAAGCGATACTAATGAAGTTGGCAACAAAGAGAGTGTTGGGATTAATACAATTAGAAATATAGAACATTTTTTGTATAGAACATCAGCTACATCCCCTTATAGAAGTGTGATAGTTAATGATGCCGAATGGCTGACTAATGAGGCTCAAAACGCTCTTTTGAAGATCCTTGAAGAACCGCCTCAAAAAGGAGTCCTTATTCTTATAGCTAGAGACAGAACTACATTTTTACCTACGATTTTATCAAGGGTTTTACCTGTTTATTTCAAGTCTTTGTCGGATAAGCAAATACTTGACTTTCTTCTAAAATATGGTAAAATTGAGGACGATAAAGCTAAACAGATAGCTAGTGTGTCTTTTGGACGAATTGGGAGGGCTTTAAATCTAATAAAAGGAGAAAAAGCTCGCCTCGATATTGATAAAACCATAAAACAAGCGCTTGCTCCCAGAGCGACAAAGTATCAGCTTGAAAAAGCTGTTGAGGATATTCTCAAAATTATTGACAAAAATCCTCTGGCCTTGGAAGTTTTTTTTGAAGAAATAATTTTGCGCTTAAGATCAAAGGTCGTCCATACCTCAACTGCTTTGTCAAAAATTAACGAGGAAATAAAAAATATAGAGTCATTAACGGTTAATAAGAGACTTCATATAAAAAATATACTATGGACGACAAAATCTATTTTATCGGATTAATAATTTTAGGAGGCATTGGAATTATAATGGGGCTTTCAGTGATAAGCGGAGCCGGTTTTAGCAATCCATTTGCCAGCGGTTCTGAGGGATTGTTTGCCTCGGCATTTGCCGCGGTTGAAACAAGTTGGGTTTCTTCAGTGGGTCAATTTCTAATCACTTTCGATGATTTTAAGAATTCACATCAGGAAATTTTAGATGAAAAGACATCATTAAAAGTTTTTGATGTGGATGGATTCTTACAAAAAAATGTAATGTGGGTGGCTACCGACAATGGTCTTTTCTTGAGTCGTGACGGCGGACTTACGTGGAATCGTTTTGTCAGCTCTAATAATGAGATAGACGCTGATACCATGGTTTTTAAAGTTATTCCCGCTTCTTCAAACGGAGAAGATTTCTTTATCTCGGTATTTAACGGAAACGTTGGAACGGTTTACAGAACTTATGATTATTTTTTCCATTTGGAAAAATTGATGGATTTTGATAATGAAGGAGCTTATGACATATATCGACAAGGAAATTATCTCTATTTTGGTATGTCAACCGGACAGATTATTCGTTATAACTTATCAACCAGAGAATCTAAGGTTATAAATGTGCTTACTTCGCCGGTATTAAAAATAGATTATTCAAAAGACGGAAATTTCTACCTTCTTTTAAGAAATGGATCTCTTATGAAGGGCGCAACTTTAGCTTCAAAATTTGAAAAAGTCAAAATTCCGGGAGATTGGTTTTTTGGAAGTTCTCCCATCAAAAACGTGGTTTTTGACAATGGTGTTATTTATATCCTTACCAAGGATGGAGTTTTTGTTAGTTATGATAGTGGTATTAAATTTGAACTGCTTAAACATATCCCAATTCTCAAAAAGAAAGTTGATGTTTTGGGAGTAAATAATGGAGCCATTTACGTTGTTTCTGATAAAAAGATGTATATCAGTCATGATGGAGGAGATGAGTGGTCCATCATTTATCTTTCCAACGAATTCAAAGCTTCAAGCATATACTTTGTAAAAAATAGAATAATCGTTTCAATGTAGAAAATTATCAATCAAAAACCGGCCTTAGGCCGGTTTTTGATTGATGTTTACACAGTTCTTTTTTTGTGTAAACATAAATTCAGAACACGGAGGTTGTTATGGATCCACTGGTGGAGTTGAGGGTAAAGTCTGAAGCTTTGGGAAGAGTATCACCTCAATACTTTTTTTACCCGGAAACATTTCCAATAACCCTAAACCCTCCCAATATGGGTTATCAACAAATGATTTCAAATGTTACGCTTGATTGTATCGGTTTGGATTTTAGCCCGGATAAAATTTTGGGAAGAAGCTTTCGTTCCGTTTGTAGAAAGCCAATACTTGCACAAATCGTTCTTGTAAGATGTGTTGGTTGTGACATTACCAAAAGACAGTTGATTAGGGATGTTAGGGCCATAAATCCAAAATACAGACTTCCAAAAGCATGGCATGCCTTGTTGTTTGCCGGACTTTATCCGGATGAACAACGCAAAAGACCAATCGTTTTTTTCCATAAACCCATTGAGTTTGAGGGTGAAAGATCTATCATTGTTCTTGAGGGGGGTATTGAGTGGAGACATATTATCCTAGAGTCCATTGGTGATTATAGAACTCTGTTTGATAAGTGTTACAATTTTGCTTTTGTCGTTGAAGAATAAAGTATGTTTTATGAGCTGATTAGATAATCGGCTCTTTTTTGATTTAAAACCTTTAAATTGATAGAATACTAATCATCAAATAATAACTACTGTTTTTATGGATATAAAAAAAGATTTGGAAACAAAATTAGCTGAAATAAACAAGTTTTTTAAGGACGAAACGGCTCCTATTCGTGGTTCGCGACCGACACCGGCATTGGTGGAGGATATTCAAGTTGAGTATTATGGTCAGAAACTTCCGATAAAACAATTAGGCTCAATTATGGTAGTTCTTCCCAGAGAAATTCAAATTAATGTTTGGGATGCTAATGCCGTTAATCCTATAGTTAAAGAAGTTTCTGAGCGTCTCAATGTCAACGCGGCTAATGACGGAAATACAATTCATATCAATTTGCCGTCTTTAACTCAGGAAAGAAAAAATGAAATTTCCAAATTAATTCGTACAAAAGCGGAGGAAGTTAGGATTAAATCAAGAACTGCCAGAGATGAAATAAAAAAACATTTGGGAGAAATAGAAAAATCCGGAGAAATAACCGAAGATGATAAATTTCAATTAGAAGAAGACATTCAAAAATTAATGGACAAGTTTAATGAAGAGGTGGAAAATGTGGTAAATAAGAAATACAGCGAGATTAACGAATAAATAATCCAGGCACTTCTTCTCTTTGAAATTCTTAATTTGTAGATAAAATTTTTATGATAATTAATATACTTATTTTTATTCTTGTTTTGGCAGTGGTTGTTATTGTTCATGAATTGGGGCATTTTTTTGCCGCTAAAAAATCAGGAATGTTTGTGGAGGAATTTGGTTTCGGGTTTCCCCCGAGAATTTGGGGAAAAAGAAAAGGAGAGACTTTGTGGAGCATAAATGCCATACCATTGGGAGGGTTTGTAAAGATAGCTGGAGAAGACGGAGAAAAAGAAGATGTGGATTATATTCCAACCTCAAAAGTGGTGTCTCAGGAAGAATCGGTAGAAGTGGTAGAAACACCAACTGAAGAATTGATTATTGAGGAAAAAATAACCAAAGTGGATAAATTTTCCGAAATTTCCAGCGACAGATTTTTTTCTTCAAAACCTATTTGGAAAAGAATTATTGTTTTGGTATGCGGTGTGCTTATGAATTTTATTCTTGGGTGGATCATTTTGGTGATAGTGTTTAGTTTTGGAACTCAACCGATAGTTGTAATATCCCAGGTTATGAACAATTCTCCGGCAGAAACGGTTGGTATAAGAGAAGGGGATAAGATTATGGGTTTTTCGTCTGTTGATGATTTCATTCAAAAAATTAACGAATCAAAAGGAAAAGAAATATCCCTTACGATTAAGCGCTCTCAAGATACTCAAATAATCAGCGTTGTTCCACGCCTTAATCCTCCAGAAGGAGAAGGGGCTCTTGGGGTTGGATTGTCAGCTGGAGGGGTTGAAAAAATGCCGTTTTTTCAAGCTGTTATTGAAGCCAGCAAAACAGCAGTATCTATCTTCGGCATGATTTATAGTATGTTATTTAAGTTAATCGCCAGTATTTTTGGAGGACCAAATTTATTTAAATACATTTCCGGACCAGTAGGTATTTTCCAGGCCACATCACAAGCAGCAGGTTTTGGTGTTGGATATTTGGCTAATTTAATCGCTCTTATCTCAATTAATTTAGCGGCAATTAACATATTTCCATTTCCCGCACTGGATGGGGGAAGAATCTTATTTCTTATAATTGAAAAAATAAAAGGTTCTCCGATAAGTTCTAAAATTCAACAAATAGTTAATGGAGTTGGGTTTGCTTTGCTTTTGGTATTGATTTTAGCAGCGAGTGTCCAGGATATTATTCGTCTCTTTTAGAAATGTTTTTCATAGACAGTTTTTGACTTTTTAAAACTTGAAACAGTCTCTTTTTGTGGATTTGTTTTCTATTCAAAATTCAATTACACTAAACATATATTAGCTCTATACTTTATGCTTCAATCAAAACTTTCCAATTTTGTTCGTAAGGAATTTCCAAAAGACGAAGAAGCTCATAATGCCAGACTTCTTATTCGGGCCGGATTTATTGATAAAGTGATGGCTGGCGTTTATTCCTATTTGCCTTTTGGTCTGCGTGTCCTCTCAAAAATAAATTCCATAGTTAGGGAGGAAATAAATAAACTCGGAGCTCAAGAGGTTTTAATGCCGGCTTTAACACCGAAAGAAAACTGGCAACAAACTGGACGTTGGGAAAATTTTGACGCTCTTTTTAAAGTTATCTCCAGAGACAAAAAAGAATTTGCTTTAGGAGCAACTCATGAAGAAATAGTTGTGCCTCTTTCTCAAAAGGCTATATTTTCTTATAAAGATATGCCTTGCGGATTTTATCAGATCCAAAATAAATTCAGAGATGAGCCTCGTGCCAAATCGGGCATGTTAAGGGGAAGAGAGTTTGTAATGAAAGACTTATATTCTTTTCACGCTGATTCTGAAGATTTGGACTTGTATTATAAGAAAGCAATAAAAGCTTATTCAAATATATTTAAACGTTTGGGGCTGAATGCGTGGTTAGTCGAAGCTTCTGGGGGGACTTTTTCAAAATATTCGCATGAATTTCAAGTCTTTTCTCCAAACGGTGAAGATTCGGTGGTTTATTGTAAAAAGTGTCAGTTTGCCCAAAATAGCGAGATAAACAGCTCAAAAAGCGGCGATTCATGCCCCAAGTGTAAGGGTTTATTAGAGATTTCTTCTGCTATTGAGGTTGGAAATATATTTAAACTCAACACTAAATATTCAGATCCTTTTAGTCTTAAATTCCGTGATAAAGACGGACTGGAAAAAATAGTTATTATGGGTTGTTATGGAATTGGAACGTCTCGATTAATGGGGGTGGCGGCTGAATTGTTTAATGATGAAAAAGGATTAATATGGCCCGAAAGCATTGCTCCATTTCAATTTCATTTAGTTGCTTTGGGAGGAGGGGATGAAAAAGAATCAAAAAAAGTTTATCAGAGAGCAAATAAAATTTATGATCAACTTTTAAAATTAGGAATTGAAGTGCTTTATGACGATAGAGAAGATAAAACTCCCGGAGAAAAATTTGCCGAAAGCGATCTTATCGGAATACCCGTTCGTTTAGTGGTGAGTGCCAGAAACGGGACAAAAATAGAATTTAAAAAGAGAAATATGGCCAAAGCTTCATTGGTTGATTTTTCTTTTATAAAAAAGTATTGTATTAGTCAGCGGGATTGATGTGAAACCGTGTTGATTGAGAGATTTCTGTTTTTTGGAAAATGTAGCCATTAGCTTAGTTATAACGTGTATTGATTAGTTTGCGCCGCTTATTATGAGATTTTTTAAAGGTTTAAAAACTGACATAGGTATTGACCTTGGAACCGCTAATTCTCTGGTTTATCTTAAAGGAGAGGGGGTGGTTTTTAATGAACCCACAATGATTGCGATCAACAACAAAACCGGTCAGGTTGTGGCAATTGGAAATGAGGCAAAAAGAATGATGGGACGTACTCCCACTCACATTGATGTTATTCGTCCATTGGTTAATGGAGTCATTTCCGATTTTTTAATGGCTCAAGAAGTTTTAAAACATTTTATAAAAAAAATAAAAAAAGACAGCTTGTTTAACTACATTCGAGCTGTTGTTGCTATTCCTACCAATTTAACCGAGGTTGAAAGAAAATCCGTTGAAGATGCGGTGATTTCTTCTGGTGCAGCATCGTCTCATTTAATTGAAGAACCCGTAGTGGCGCTTCTTGGCGCTTCTTTGCCAATTGATGAACCAACGGCGCATATGGTGGTGGATATAGGTGGAGGAACGTCTGAAATAGCCGTCGTTTCTTTGGGGGGGGTAGTTGTTTCTCGAAGTCTTAAAATAGCCGGAGATAAGATGAATAACGAGATTATTCGTTATGTTCACGATGATTTTAAAATGGCAATTGGAGAACCGACTGCCGAAAGGGTAAAAATTGAAATAGGGTCTATGATTACCGGCAGTAAACCAATTGAAATGACTATAGCCGGAAGAGATTTATCAACCGGTCTTCCTAAAGAAGTATCAATTAAAGATTCCCAAGTTAGAATGGCTCTTATGCCGTCAGTTCGCCAAATTATTGATGCTATTAGAGATACAATTGAAAAAACTCCTCCAGAGCTCGCCGGCGACATATTAAGACGAGGTCTGTATCTTTCGGGTGGAGGTAGTATGCTCAGAGGTTTTAGTGATCTGGTTTCTAAAGAAGTTGGAGTAAAAACAATTATTGTTGATGATCCACTTACTTGTGTTGTTAGGGGAACGGGTGTAGCGGCTGAAAATATAGAACACCATAAGCCCATATTTGCTCTTTCAGTTAGGCCAATTAACATAGAATAGTTTTTAAATATAAAGAGCTATGAAGCGGATTTTTGTCATAATGGCGTTTTTGTTAGGGGTGGCTATTTTAATTGCGACACCCTTTTTTATAAATAAGCCCGGTCGTATTGTGGATACAATCCTCCAAATTTTTTCATTCCCTTCTTTAATGGATGAAATAACTAAACTTCGTCAAGAAAACGGAGATTTAAAATCTCAACTTTTTGCCGCGCGTTCTCAGTATGAACTTCCTTCCGTTGATGAAAATCGTGTTTTTGCCAAAGTTTTTTCTTTGTATCCGTTTAATACGAAAAACAGAATGTACATAACCGCAGGTAGTTATCAGGGTATTAAAATCGGAGATGCCGTGATGTTTTCTAAAAATGTTTTTGTTGGTCAGGTGACTAATGCTTTTTACGATAAAAGTGAAGTGATAACCATATTTGATTCTAAATTCACTCTTCCTGTTAAAATCGGGTCAAAATTTGTAGATGGATTGTTGGAGGGAGGTATTTCTCCCGAAATCGGACTTATTGATAAAAATAAACAAATTAATCCGGGAGATGAAATTGTGGCGACATCAAAGGACTTACCTTTTGGTTTATTGGTAGGCAGCATAAAATCAATCAAAGAAGATTCTTCAGGATCATTTTTAAAAGCTCAAATATCATTGCCTTATGCCTTGAGCGATATTTCCTCAGTGTCTGTGATAAAACATGCTTCGCGCTAATCTAAAAAACGACATATTGTTGGCTTGTGTATTTTTGGCGGTGGTGATGATTGTCTCACTTACTCAATTTTCAACAATTCATATAAAACCAAATATTTTTCTGGTTGCCTCTTTGGTGGCCGGATTGTTAATTGAGGGGTGGCTGGTTTTAGCTGGGTTTATGGTTGTGGAACTTATTTGGTTGAAATTCACTCCTAATTTTATTGCCGAATATGCTTTGATGTTTTTTTTAGCATTATTTGTGTTTTTTCTTTTCAAATTTTTTGTTATTAACAAAGTTGTTTTGGTTAGAGTATTTGTTGTCTTGCTTATTCAGGTTATTTTTTACGCAGCTCTTGGGGCCGCCAGCGGTATTTTCTCTTTGGTTTTTGCGCTTGAATTAATCTACAATGTTATCTTAGAAGAATTATTATTTGGTTTAGGATCATGGCTAAAAAAGAAATCTTTTTAGAAGACGCGGTATTAGACGATTTATCCGAAGGTTTGGATATTGTTGAAAGTCCTCTTTCTGGGACTGCTTTTAAATTGGTGGGTTGGGTATTGTCGGCGTTACTGATTTTATTTTTTGGAAGAGCGTTTTATTTTCAATTTATTAAGGGATTTGAGTATCAATCTCGGGCTTTGGCTAATGCCGGACAACAAACGGTTTTAAAGGCTCCAAGAGGAATTATTTATGATCGTTACAATAAGGCTCTTGTTTCAAATGAACCAAGTTTTAACTTAACTCTTAACTTATCCGAACTTTTAAAAAACAAAGAAAATATCAGAAAATATTTGGAAAATATCTCAGCCATCGTTCCTTTTGATGTGGATTCTATGCAACAGGAAATAGGATCGGTTGATTTAGAGCGTCAGGCTTATTTGACTCTTGCCAGAAACGTTCCGCTGGCGGAGATTATAGATCTTAAGAAACTAAATTTAAAAGCGCTTATTATTGAAAATAGTTACATACGAACTTATCAGGACGGTTCTGTGTTTTCGCACATTATTGGTTATACTGGTCTGGTTTCTCGCAAAGATCTTGATCGGGATGAAAATTTGCTTCTTAATGACGAAGTCGGAAAAACCGGTTTGGAAGCGTTTTATGATAAATATCTTAGAGGTGTTAATGGGGTGGCTATTTCATATCAAGATGCTAAGGGAAATCTTTTAGAATCAAAAAACGTTAACGAGCCGCAAGGTGGAGATGGTGTCTTATCTACTGTGGATTCTGATTTGCAAAAATTCTTTTATTCTATCCTCAAAGATCAACTTTCTTCTTTGGGTAGAGTGGCTGGAGCCGGGTTAGTGATGGATCCAAATAATGGAGAAGTTCTTTCTATGGTGAGTTTGCCTAGTTATGACAATAACAAACTTACTTCCGATTTGTTTGTTGATAAAAATCGGCCGACTTTTAACAGAGTTGTTTCGGGAATTTATAGTCCCGGTTCCACAATAAAACCTTTGATGGCTTTTGCAGCTCTTGAAGAGGGGATAATAGATCCACTTAAAGAAATTCTTTCCATAGGATATATAGAGATTCCAAATCCTTACTTTCCTGACAAACCTTCCCGTTTTGTTGATTGGAAGGCTCATGGTTGGGTTAATATGTATTCTGCTTTGGCGCGATCAAGCAATGTTTATTTTTATGAAGTGGGAGGAGGATTTCAAAATTTGGATGGCTTGGGAATATACCGCCTTCAAGATTACTGGAAAAAATTTAAATTGGATCAAAAAACAGGAATTGATTTGCCGGGAGAAGAAACGGGGGTTTTAGCCGATCCTGAAATAAAAGAAAATCGATCGGGGGAAATATGGCGTGTTGGAGATACTTACAACGTTTCTATCGGACAGGGAGATTTTAGAATTACCCCGACAGAACTTTTAAGATACATATCTTCCATTGCCACAGATGGATATCTTCCTATTCCTCATTTGGTCAAAGAAATTAAAGATTACAAAGGAAATATAGTTTATAAAAACGAAAGTAGTTTGGAGAGCGTTGAAACAAAAGATAAAAATCATTTTAGCGACGTTAGAAGGGGAATGTTAGATGGTGTGCGCAAAGATTATGGAACATCACATGCGCTTTCGGATATTCCAATGGAAATTGCCGGAAAAACAGGAAGCGCCCAAATTCAAAACAATCAAAAAACTAATGCCTTTTTTGTGGGTTTTAACATGTTAAAAAGCAGTACTGAAATGACTGAAGCTATTGCAGAAAAAATCGGATGCAAATTAGAATCTAATCAATGCGCCTCTGTTCCTCAACAAATAGCCGTTTTAGTGCTTATTGAAGATGCCAAAGAGGGGAGTTTAAATGCTGTTCCTGTGGCAAAAAAGATTTTTCAATGGTATTACGAAAATAGGAT
>ERZ795061.577-NODE-577-length-37053-cov-9.081680_pt1 | contig 37053 bp, 36 predicted proteins | sample MGYA00375145_ERZ795061 | MGnify/ENA primary metagenome ERZ795061 (study PRJEB30190, sample SAMN05720144) | anaerobic digester metagenome | isolation source: active sludge of municipal wastewater-treating anaerobic digesters | place: USA | collected 2014-12-22 ... | reverse complement strand
CCAGTGAGAAGGCCTATGATGAAAACCCACTCGATTTAGCCAAGCGATTTGAAGATCATGGTATTGAAGTAGTACATCTTGTTGATCTGGATGGCGCTGAGCGTGGAAGCCCAAAGAACTATCATGTACTAGAGGCCATTGCAGGTCACACAAATCTTAAAGTTGATTTTACAGGAGGTATATGCACCGATGGCGATATAGGAAAGGCTTATGAGTTTGGGGCCGCATATATCACCGCCTCAAGTATTGCTGTAACCGATCCGGAATTGTTTGCCTCCTGGATAATTTCTTATGGTCGTGAAAAAATGACGTTGGGAGCTGACGTCACTGATATACAGTCTAAGAAAATTGCTTTTCGGGGATGGCTTAAAAAATCAGAAATCACTTTGTATGATCACCTTCAATATTTTTATGATCGTGGATTAAAATATGTGAAATCGACTGATGTTTCGCGCGATGGTGTGTTGGAAGGTCCTGCTTTTTCATTCTATCAGGATATAATTGATAATTTTCCTGACCTACAAGTATTAGCCAGTGGTGGCGTGCGTGGCGTGGATGACATTAAACGACTAAATGAAATGGGCGTCTTTGCAGTTATTTTTGGAAAGGCCTATTACGAAGGAATATTGAAGTTGAAAGACCTTGAGCAATTTTTTGTAAAGAGTTAATAAAAAAACCCGGTTCGAGCCGGGTTTTTTGTTATCAGATCAATTCACATTCAGGGAGGAAAAGGAAATATCCAGATCACTCTCCCCATCCAGAGAGGTTGTGGTATTCGACTTAATATCCGGTTGATGTTTGAGCAGGACCCTGAAGGTTTTACCACTTTCGGCATCAGCCCCTGTTGTCCAGGAAGTAGTTAACCCAATGGGCAGGCCGTTGATGTCCTCATCTTGATAATTTACGATTCCCGGTGCGCTACCAATATTTCCACTACCCGTTGGCGAAGAAAATGTACTGGTCCAGCTAAAGAAAAGCTGATGCTCATCTCCTTCTGCCAGTACTTCTTTTCCTACATCATATCCATCTGCCCCCGGATTGTAAAGTCCATTTAGTAATTCGATGGTTAATGTGTAGGTGGTTCCTTTAGAAAGATTTATAGGACCATCTATCTGAAGATCCTGCGAACCTTCTCCATCGGGGTCTGTTGCTGTAACAGTTACGGCTGTGCCACCACCAGTAGGCGTAAATTTTAGAATTACTTTAGTGATTAGTTCTGGAATATTTTCTGGTGTGGGGTCTTCATTCTTGCAGCTAATTAAAAAAGACAAGGACCCAATGAAAAAAGTGAGGATGAGGATTTTAATGATTTTCATACGTATTATTTATATCAGGTTAGAAACTGTATTTAAGCGCCAATGCAATATTGCGACCCAGGTCGTCAGAATAATATCGCATGCGATTGGTGTATTCACGATAGGAAGCATTGAAAAGATTCTCTACAGAAAATCGAAAATCGACTCTGGAGTTTTTGACAGGCTTGGTTATGCCGGTACTGAACGAACCTAGAAAATAGCCGCTTGGGGCAGCAACAAAATCAAAGTTCCTGTTGTCATCTATAAATAAATCAATGCCCTGCTCTTTAGCATCAATGATGTCCTGTATCGGTACTACTCGTGGAGCCCGGTATTGTTCGGCCACATACTTTACCCGGGCTTCTGCATACAGATTTAACCAGTTTCCAGGTTGATTTTTTTCGTACCTCACAGCCAGCTCATATCGATTCGAAGGAATAAAAATCAAGTAGTCATTATTTGTTTCATCGGTTGCTTTAAGCAGAGAGATTTTTGTGTTTATAGAAAAAGATCTGTTAAGTGAATAATGCAAGGATAAGTCAGTGCCTAAAAAGGACGCATCGGTTTGGGTGTAGCGAAAGTATGGGAAGACTCCACGGGTGCTTTCCGTTACTCCACGGGGTTTAAGGTATGTATAATTAAAAATGTAATTTATGTATCCGGACAATTCACCATTCCATTTTCCCTTTTGGAGGCGGTAGGTATTAACCCATTTCAAGGCTTGTTCAGTTTTAAAATTAACGGCATCAATATCAAGAACCTGATTAGTTGATTCATCCAATAATAGACCATACTCTATGGCAGCCGCACTTTGGTGTGTACCCAGGCTATACAACTCAGCCACATTGGGGGGGCGCCAGGTACTGCCAATGTTACTTGTGATAGATGAGTTTTGATTGATTTTATAGGTACTGCCTATTGTGCCACTAATATTATGAAACGAAAGTTGTGACTTGTAAAGTTGATTTCGATAATCATATCCGGCAACATTATAAAGTTTGAAATCATAACGTGCCCCTAAATCCCAATCCCATTTATTAACAGAAATCTTTTCAATCCAGAACAAGCCTGCCGAGTAATTGGTGAAGTTGGGAATAAACGGAAGTGTTTGTGTGCCATCAATTTTATTGTTGTCCTGCCACATTCCATTTACCCCGAGATTACGAGAGTGTTTGTCACTTTTAGTTATTTGCCAATCTGCATCTAAGGTCTGAGTGTAAAGAATATACCCAAGGGCTGGTATTTCCTCCAATGCCCCTCTGCGTACATCAAATTCTTTTCGGTTGTTTATCTGTAATCCGTATTGAAGGTTAAATAGATTTTTACCAGATCGCACATGGCCGTTGAGTTTAATCAAATCATGTTTCACTTCCTGTCGTGGCGATTCAATGGAGTAGGTAAAGTCTTCGGTATATTGAGGAGGCTCACGTTCTATGGCGTTGGCAAGATCTTCTGTACTACTGGTAGCGGAGCCACGCAAAATGCCAATGGTTGTGTTGAAATGACTGTAGAAAACTTCGATGCCTTTCCTTTCTTTGTGATACCCTAAAGCGGTAGAAAAATTCAATTCTTCGTATCCTGTATTTGACAGATTGTAATCGGCAGCATGCGAATCGCCAAATTTCTTTCCTGTGCCCTGTAACCGCCAGCCCCAGCCATTTAGATTTTTAACCCCACCTTCTAAAAGACCGGAAACAATGCCGCCCCTTCCATTTGAATTTCCAATTAAATGAAATTGACCGCCTAGTTTTTGATTGGTAGGTAATTCACTCGGAGTTACTATAATCACTCCTCCAAGGGCATCCGTCCCATACTTTAAAGCACCAGCATCCTTAATGACAACCAAATTGGTGGCAATAAAAGGATCTATTTCAGGCGCATGTTCTGCGCCCCATTGTTGTCCTTCCTGCCGGATTCCATTATTCAAAATTAAAATCCGCTGACTATGTACACCATGAATAACCGGTTTGAATATGGCGGGCCCTGTTTGAATTGAATTTACACCCGTTATTCCTTGCAGAGCTTCACCTAACGATTTCCCTTTTCTTTCTTCAAATTCCTGAGATGTCAGCGTTGAAAAATTATTGGCTTTCCCAACGTTTACCGCATGATCTGAGATTATAATTTCATTCAATACTTCTTCGGCAGGTGTTAAGGGAATAAAAAGCTCTTCAGATTTATCGAGTTTAAATTTATTTTCATAGGACTCATATCCCAAAAATTTGATTTCAAGGGTATACTTACCTGCACAGAGATTTTCGAACAGGAACTTTCCATTTACATCGCTTACCCTACCGATTTCCATTTCCTTTATGAAAATAGTAGCGCCTGGTAAGCCCTTACCAAACTCATCAAGAACCTGACCATTGAGATTAAGTGTGCAGTTACCTTGACCAGAAGCTACACCAAGAGCCAATGTAAAAAATGACAGGAAAAATAGAGATTTTTTCAATTTGCAACAAAGTTGCAAATATAGTGATTTAAACGAATAGATCGAAAGATTTACACCGATGGATTATTGATCCACAATGTCTGAGATCTTAAACTTCTGAATAATGTAGTAAAGGAAATTGAAGGATAGGGCGTCCTCTTCTGTTTTACTCGTTGTCTTCGTGGGTTCTGAATTTTTGCCTTTAGTTTTGGTAGGCGCTGGAGTAATAGTAGTTTGCTCCTTTTGCAAAGTTGATTTTCCTTCAGGTTCAGAAAGCAACGGCTTTTCTTCTCGCGTGCTGGGATTTGAAAAAACCGGAGGACCTAGCTCTGGAATTTCATTAATGGGAGAACCTTCCTGTGCAAAAACAGAATTAACAGTAGATACCGTAAGGATGATTGTTATTGTGACCAGTAATTGTGAAAAGTTTACCTTCATCTATTCCGGACTTTATAACCCACGATTTACCTTCGGGATTAGTTTTGCAAAGTAATAATTTTTTGATAATGATCACCTTAGAGGACTTTAATAAAATTGATTTAAGAGCTGGAACCATTCTTCGGGCTGAACCCTTTCCGGAGGCTAAAAAGCCAGCTTTTAAACTTTGGATTGATTTTGGGCCTGAATTGGGAATCCGAAAATCCAGCGCCCAGATTACCGATTTATATACTCTTGAGTCACTACCCGGAAGGCAGGTGATTTGCGTAGTGAACTTTCAACCCAGGCAAATAGCCAATTTCATCTCCGAAGTGCTTGTAACAGGTTTTCCGGATGAGGCAAAAAGGGTAGTTCTAAACTCGATCGATAAAACTGTGCCTAACGGTTCCAGACTATTTTAACCTATGATTCTATTTTCCGCACTTGCTGAAATTTGCCGGGGTTCAGTATTACAATTTTACAAGGAACGTCAAGTCCGAGATTTGATTATTGATAGCCGGAAGATACTGCTTTCAGAACAGGCCCTCTTTTTTGCTATCAGCGGGTCGCGTCATGACGGCCACCAATTTATTTCGGCACTCTATACAGCCGGTATCCGGCAGTTTGTTGTTGAGCATTCCATCCCGGTTAACAAATTTCCGGAAGCCAATATTTTACTGGTGAAGTCAGCTCCATCAGCACTGCAAGCGCTTAGCGGTTACCATCGGAGATCATTTATTATTCCGGTGATTGGAATAACCGGAAGTAATGGGAAAACGATTATTAAGGAATGGTTGTATCAGCTTCTATCGGGGGATTTCAAAATTGTAAAGAATCCCGGAAGTTATAATTCGCAGTTAGGAGTACCGCTCTCGGTTTGGCAAATGCAAGCTCACCATCAGCTGGGGATTTTTGAAGCCGGTATTTCCAAACCCGGTGAAATGGAAAACCTTGAGAGAATAATTAAACCTTCGCTCGGGATTTTTACTAATGTAGGCAGTGCCCATGATGAAGGTTTCTCAAATAGAAAAGAGAAGATCCGTGAAAAACTAAAACTGTTTACCCATGTTGAGAAGCTTGTGTATTGCGCAGACAATCTTGAAGTGCACAAAGAAGTAAGCAACACAGGGATCTCAACAGTCTCGTGGGGTTTTTATGCAGAAACGGATTATAAGGTCAGGCAGCAGCAAGCTCAGATTACAATTACCAGCAAAAATCAGGAGATAGAATTTCAACTTCCGTTTACGGATAAGGCTTCTACAGAAAATGTCTTGCACTGTATTATTTTGTTGCTCCACCTCAAGTATTCACCTCAACAAATTCAGAATAGAATTCAACTCTTACGGGCAGTTCCTATGCGGTTGGAATTGAAGCAGGGAATAAATAATTGTCAGATCATTGATGATAGTTATAACAACGACCTCGGTGGACTTCAAATCAGTCTTGATTTTCTGGCAAGCTCTCAAAAAAAACGGAAGACCCTCATATTGTCAGATGTACTTCAAACTGGGCTGGATGATCATGCATTGGCGGCACGAATAGCCGAGATTGTTTCTCAAAGTGGAGTTCAAAAACTAGTAGGTATCGGTCCAGTTCTACAGCATCATCAATCTCTATTCAAGATGAAGAATCTTGAAACTGATTTTTATGAAAGTACCGAAGCGGCCTTGCAAGCTGTTTCATGGGATGCATTCAATCGTGAAATTATCCTGATAAAAGGGGCCCGGATTTTCCAGTTTGAAAAGATAGTCGCGCGCCTTCAACGCAAGATTCATGGTACCCGCATGGAGATTGATTTAAACAAGATGGTTCACAATCTTAATTTTTTTAAATCAAAGTTAAATCGGGGTGTCAAATTAATGGTGATGGTAAAGGCCTTTGCATACGGGAGTGGCAGCGAAGAAGTGGCAAGCCTGTTGCAATACCATCGGGTAGACTATTTGGGTGTAGCCTATGCTGATGAGGGTGTAGAGTTGAGAAAAAATCAGATCAGCTTGCCCATTATGGTAATGAATCCAACCGAGGAAACTTATTCAACCCTTATTTCAAACAACTTAGAGCCTGTAATCTATAGCTCTGCTTTGTTACGATCTCTGGTAGATTTTCTTCAGGGTCGACCCTGTCACGTTCATCTTGAAATTGAAACCGGGATGCATCGACTTGGATTGGAGGAGCAGGATTTAGATGAGACAATTTCTATACTGAGAGCGAATAGGAATATTTACATTGCCAGCATTTTTTCACATTTGGCTGGGGCCGATGAATCAAAACATGATGATTACTCGACTACTCAATGGAAGTTGTACCAATCAGCTTATCTCAAAATCTCTTCCGAACTGGAAGTCAGGCCCATTCGCCATCTTCTTAATTCGCCTGGTATTTTGCGAATGCCGCAGTATCAAATGGATATGGTTCGGTTAGGTATTGGCTTATATGGTGTGAATCCCACATCCGATCAGTTTGAGCAACTTCAACCAGTGGCTACCTTAAAAACCGTGATATCGCAAATAAAAAAAATCAAGGCTGGAGAATCAGTTGGCTATGGTCGGTGGGGCAAGACAGATCACGATATGACTCTGGCTACTATAGCAATTGGCTATGCCGATGGATTTAGTAGAAGCTTCAGTCGTGGTACTGGAAAGGTTTTAATAAAAGGAAAACATGCTCCGGTTTTTGGTAATGTTTGCATGGATATGACCATGATTGATGTAAGTGGTATTGATGCAAAAGAAGGTGACGAAGTAATTATATTTGGTGAAGGCTTACCGATTCATGAAGTAGCGGCCAGTATCAAAACTATTCCTTACGAAATTTTAACAAATACCAGTGAACGGGTGAAGCGCGTATTCTTTGCAGAGAGTATTTGAAAAAGTAGAATTAATCCAAGGCATTAAGGGTAACCCAATACCTGTAGGCTACCATACCCTTTTCAAGTTTTGATAATCGGGTTATATCACGTTTACTAAAACGAGGCATGATTACTTTGTTGATTTTTGCCAGCGTTTTAAATAGGAATTTTTTCATAGTAGATTAGTTATTGGATTAACCACAACCCAGATTTTTCTTTAGATTCATTTTAGGAAGCCCACCAAAATCAAAGCGTTCATCCTCATCATTCTTGATTTCTGGCTTCTGAGATTTTTCTGGTTTCGCGATCTTTTTTGTACGGGTAACTTTCTTTTTCACCACCGAAGATAATCATTGTTTAACTCTTCATGTCAACCTATATTCGCACTGTTTAAAATTAATCTAAATAAGAGGTGCGATCCATCAAGAGCGTGGCCGACATGAAAACCGGTGAAACTGCTGTAATTTCGGGCTTTACGGATGAGAGACTGTCTGTTAAGCTCTTGGAGATGGGATTTCTACCAGGCACTGCCGTTCGATTCAATTTTACAGCTCCTTTTGGCGACCCCGTGTGTGTCAGCGTTTCTGGGTATGACTTGTCCCTACGACTTGACGAGGCATCAACCATTGTGATTCTTAATTAACCGCATGTCAGGTTCAACGAAGTTAAAGATTGCCCTTGCCGGAAAACCGAATTCGGGTAAGTCTTCTTTGTTTAACCAACTCACCGGCCTCAATCAAAAGATTGGAAACTTTCCAGGTATTACCGTTGACAAGCGTACAGGAAGTTGTCAACTCAATGATCACACACAAGCAGAGATTATAGATCTACCCGGAATTTACAGTCTCTATCCGCGAACGCTTGATGAGAAAATTGTGGCTGAAATTTTAGCCGATAAGAAGGGATTATTTTATCCTGATTTTGTAGTGCTTGTAGCCGATGCAACGAATTTAAAAAATTGCATGCTACTGCTTACTCAACTGATTGATTTGAGATTGCCAACAGTGCTTGCATTAAACATGGTTGACCTGGCTGCGCAGTCAGGGCAGAGCATCGATATTCAGGAGCTTTCTTCCTCGCTGGATTTGCCGGTGGTAATGATTAATGCCCGAACCGGACAAGGTATTGACGAGTTAAAAGAGATTTTGTCAGGCTCTATCAAGCCATCCAAGAATCGGATATTCAAAATCTCAGAGGAAATCAAGCCACTAGTTTTAACTATAAAAAATAAGTTTAGCCTCACGACCGACTATGAGGCTTATCAGTTTTTGCAACAGACAGATAATCTGGTTTTTCTTAATCAGGAAGACCGCGATTACATTTTTGCACAAGCTAAAGCAGAGAAATTTTTTCCTCATAAGTATCAAGGCGCTGAAACCGTAATGCGTTATGGATTTATTCAGGACCTGCTGAATCGGGTGATCCTTAAAACATCCGATCCGGAGTGGAAGAAATTTTCGTATCGGATTGACCGGGTACTTACTCATAAAATATGGGGCTACCTGATTTTCTTTTCTGTACTCTTTCTGATTTTCCAATCCATTTTTGCCTGGGCTCAAATACCCATGGATTTTATTGATACTTCGTTTGCGAGATTGAGCAATTCCCTCACCGAGCTTTTTCCTGAAGGACCCCTCTTTGAACTAATAACACAAGGAATTGTACCCGGCATAGGAGGCATTCTGATATTTATTCCACAAATCGCTATTCTCTTTGCCTGCATTTCGGTGTTGGAGGAAAGTGGTTACATGGCGCGCGTTGTATTTCTCATGGATAAAATCATGCGCAAGTTCGGGTTGAGTGGTAAAAGTGTTGTGCCTTTGATATCCGGAATGGCCTGTGCTATTCCAGCGATTATGGCAACGCGCACAATTGAAAACTGGAAAGACAGACTCATAACCATTTTTGTTACCCCCTTTATGAGTTGCTCGGCCCGGTTGCCAGTCTTTACAATTCTTGTTGCGCTCATTATTCCGGACAATAAACTTTTTGGGTTCTTTAACTACCAGGGACTGGTATTAATGAGTTTATACTTACTTGGTTTTTTTGCAGCTATTATTTCTGCATTTGCTTTAAAGTTTATAATCAAGACAAGAGAGCGGAGTTACTTGATTATGGAGATGCCCACCTATCGCAAGCCAAAATGGGCAAATGTTGGGTATACAATCATTGAAAAGACAAAGTCATTTGTATTTGAGGCTGGTAAGGTTATCCTTGCTATTTCTGTTGTACTTTGGGTGCTGGCCAGCTACGGCCCGGCAGACCAAATGAGTAGGGCAGAACAGACTGTACTCGAGCAATCTTCCAACCTTCGCCTTACTGAACATGAATTACAAAGCCGGGTTGCTGCATATAAGTTGGAACATTCTTATGCTGGCATTATTGGGAAAGCACTTGAACCGGCAATCAGGCCCCTGGGCTATGACTGGAAAATTGGAATTGCACTTGTAACTTCCTTTGCTGCACGCGAAGTCTTTGTCAGTACCGTTGCCACTATTTACAGCTTGGGAAGCACCGATGATGAGCAAACAATTAAAGGCCGGTTGAAATCTGAAATTAATCCTGACACAGGTGGTCCGCGATATACACCAGCGGTTGGGCTATCTTTACTCGTTTTCTACACGCTTGCGATGCAATGCATGAGTACCCTTGCTGTAGTAAAACGGGAAACAAAGGGGTGGAAATGGCCCTTGATTCAGTTGGCTTACATGACTACAGTTGCCTACCTGGCGGCTTTCATTATTTTTCAAAGTTTGTCCTAATCTTACATGATTCTTTCATGTTGATAAATCGAGGCCATTTCTGATTATATTTAGCCACTTTACACGCTAATGAACACTACCCGTAATTCGCAATTAGGTCTCTTATACATTGCACACTTGTTAATAAGTGCAGATGGTGTTATTGATGAAAAGGAATACCAGGCCTTGTCAAAAATCAAAAGTAAGGAATCTATCTCCGACTCACTTTTTAAGGAATTTGAAATAGCCGTGAAGGGTAAAAAGGAGAGAGATATCTATACGGAAGGTATAGATTTACTTAATGATTGCTCGGATGAAGAAAAGCTAAACGCCTTTATTCATCTTTACAAAATGTCAGAAGTAGATGGTCGTGTTCATGTGAAGGAAGTTAGGTTGCTACTCTATACAATTAAAAGTGCAGGCATAGAGTTTAACGATGTTGTTACCCGCGCCAATGCATTAACAAATTATTAATCCTCTTCCAGTCGTAATACACGATCGTTACAGCATGAAAATTTTCTAATGACCCATGGCGGCCATATTTTATCAGAACTTCACGTTAGGAATATTAGGAGGAGGACAATTGGGCAGAATGCTCATCCAAGCGGGTATTGATCTGAATCTTACTTTTAAGGTGTTAGATCCTGATCCTCATGCACCATGCTCGCAATTAGCAGACTTTACCTGCGGTAAGTTAACTGACTATCAAACCGTAATGAGTTTTGGACAGTCTTGTGATCTGATCACTATTGAAATAGAAAACGTAAATACCAAAGCACTTTATGATCTTGCTATGGCAGGAAAAAAAGTTTTTCCACAACCCGAGATCATTGAGCTCATTCAAGACAAAAGAAAGCAGAAGGATTTTTTTGTTGCCAATCTAATTCCAACAGCTGATTTTGTTCTGGTAGAAAACAGGAATGACATAATTAGCAACCAACACCTTTTGCCTGCTGTAAATAAATTGGCACGAGAAGGATATGATGGACGAGGCGTGCAGATGCTTCGAAACCAAAATGATCTTGCGAAAGCTTTTGATGCACCAGGTTTGTTAGAGAAGCTGATTGACTTCGAAAAAGAAATCTCAGTTATCGTTTCACGAAACGAAAAGGGTCAGGTTTCTTCCTATCCACCCGTTGAAATGGTGTTTCATCCTGAAGCTAATCTGGTTGAATATCTTTTTTCACCCGCACAAATTGATCAGGCAGTAGTAAGTAAGGCTGAAAAGATTGCATGCACTGTTATTGAGAAGTTAAACCTGGTTGGATTACTAGCGGTCGAAATGTTTGTTACCAAAGACAAAGAAGTATTGGTAAACGAAATCGCTCCCCGGCCTCATAACAGTGGGCATCAAACAATAGAAGGCAATGTTACTTCGCAATATGAGCAGCACCTACGGGCCATTTTAAATCTAGCTCCAGGTGATACTTCTATAATACGCCCCAGTGCCATGGTGAACCTATTAGGAGAAGAGGGGTTTGCGGGCCTCGCCAGGTATGAGGGACTTGAGGAGGTTCTAAAGCTAGAGGGAGCACATGTTCACCTCTATGGTAAGAAGCTTACAAAACCATTTCGAAAAATGGGCCATGTAACTGTTGTTGATCAGGATCTGGAAAGTTTGAAAAAGAAAGCCAACTTTGTAAAGCAGACCCTTAAAGTAAAGGCATGAATAAGCCAGTTGTAGGAATTATAATGGGAAGTCAGTCGGACCTAAAGATCATGAAAGAGGCCGCTGAGTTTCTGGAAGAGTTAAACATTCCTTTTGAGTTGACAGTAGTGTCGGCCCACAGAACACCGCAACGGATGGCTGATTACGCATCGTCAGCGAGGTCCAGAGGACTAAAAGTAATTGTAGCAGGTGCTGGTGGAGCAGCCCACCTACCTGGCATGGTTGCGTCCTTCACATCTTTACCAGTTATTGGAGTACCAATAAAATCATCGAATTCAATTGATGGATGGGATTCCGTTCTTTCCATTTTGCAAATGCCGGCAGGAGTTCCCGTAGCAACGGTGGCTTTAAATGGCGCAAAAAATGCAGGTATCCTGGCAGCTCAGATTTTGGGATCCGGAGATAAAAATATAGCCAGGAAACTAGATGCCTTTAAAAAGGGACTTCAGAAGAAAGTAGAGGATTCTTTTCGATCCATTGAGAAGAAGGGCTGGAAGAACATGGATTAGTGCAGAACAACGAGTTGTAAAAAATTGTAATTTCCCATAGTTTTTTAGTGTTCACATCGACTCATGAATCCAGAAGAAAAAGGATGGCTTAAAGAGTACCTCGAATTTCGCAAGGAATTGCTGAAAGATCTCACTATTGAAAGCAAGCGTGCATCACACCCTGAGCATTCGCTCTATCGTGTAATACAACCAACCGGCCTTATGTATGGGCAACCTGTGGGAGCGCAGGATTTGCCCAATTCAGATACCTGGAGTGAAAAGGACAGAATGAAAATTTTACTGGCGGAAAGCCTTATTAGTAGCTCACTCTTGTTTCATGATAAGCCGATTAAAACACCTGATGAACTTTCGAAAGTCATGGTTAAGGCTCTTGAGAACATTGGAAATTTTTACAACAACATCTTTCCCGAATTAGCAACACCAACCAAGACACTTTTTGGCCGGAAAAAGACACCCCTCGAGCTGGCAGAGAGAATTCTTGATAAGAGAATTGATTATACCTCTGAGTTTGACACCAATTTTTGGGTTCAGTTTTTTCATAACAGTTTATTGTTTCTCGACATATTTATTTTTGGTCAATGGATTCATACCAATGCTGATCGAATTGTTTCAGATTTCTTTAAGTATGAACGTGAGGAGCTTAGGTTTTCTGTGGTTAAAGTAATAGCCTGTGCTGCACACGCAAACTCAACGATCGAATATGAGGAAAGAAGGCTGTTAGAATTTTTCCTACAGAGCACAGAATTACCCCAGGACAAAAAGAGAGAGGCCAAGAAAATATTTGATGAAGGGATTTCGCTGGAGGAGATAAACCTGCCCACAAACAATTCATGGATTCTAAAGAAATATTTTTTAGAAATAGCGATCCTTACTATTTGGGCCGATAAGCGTGTGGAAGATTCTGAATTGGGATTTCTTAAACACTTATGCAAGTATCTCGGATTTTCAGAAGAAGACCTTGAAAACAGCATGTTAGCCATCGAGGGTTTTGTACTGGAATACTGGGAGAAGCTGAGCTATTTGCAGAATAAGCAGGACTATAATCAAGTTAGCGAACAATTTATAGAGCGGATGACTAAAGTTACAGACTCAAATAAAAGTCGTCTTGTTAAGGAGGTTCAGGAGAGTAAAGAATTGATGGAGCTATTAAGAAAAGCCAGGGCTCATGAACTTAACGAAGAGGAAAAGCAGCAGATGCAGGTTTTATTACTTGCTGCCTTGAAAACCATTCCAACGTTTGTAATTATTTCATTGCCCCAGCGATTTCTCACGCTGCCGATTTTAATGAAAATTCTGCCGAATAATTTCTTTGCAGAAGTGGCTTAACTCAGCGTTAATTTAATCCTGTAACTCTTCTGATTCTTTGTCCTTACGGGGAATCAAAACTGAGAAAACAATCGAGAGTGTAAGTGTTACAAGAATCACCAGGAAGGAGATCGTGGGCGGCATATCCGTTAACACATCGGGTATAAAATCAACGCCTTTGCCGATTTCCAATAACATTTTGGCGCCAATGAAGAACAGAATGATCGACAAGCCTTTTTGAAGCAGGTAGAATTTGTCGATAATTCCAGAAAGCAGGAAGAACATGGCCCGCAAGCCCATAACAGCAAAAATGTTGGAAGTATAGATGATAAATTCGTTGGTAGTTATTGCAAAAGCAGCCGGAATAGAGTCAACAGCAAAAATTAAGTCGGTAGTTTCAATCAAAACGATAACAAGAAAAAGAGGCGTAAACATCCACTTACCATTTACCTTGGCTAAAAACTGGCCGCCCATTTCATCTTTCGTAATTGGTAAGTATTTGCGACAGAATTTTAGAATTGGATTTTTCTCCGGATCGATTTTTTCATCACTATCCTCGAAATAGATTTTAATACCGGAATAGATCAGGAACACTCCAAAGATGTAAAGGATCCAATGAAATTTATGAATCAGGATTGCCCCAACGAAAATGAAGAATCCGCGGAAAACCACTGCTCCCAAAATTCCCCAGAAAAGTACTTTGTGAAAGTATTCTTCCTTGACTTTAAAAAATTTTAGAATCAACAGGATGACGAAAATGTTATCCACCGATAGTGCATACTCCGTCAGGTAGGCAGAGAAGTATTCGAAGGCCCCATCCGAACCTCCGCTATCCTTATCCAAAGCATAAATCAGGTAGCCGAAAACGGTACTAACCAGCACCCAGAAAATAGATTGATAGAGTGCCGATTTGGTCGAGATCTTATGGGCAGTTTTGTTGAAAATGCCCAGATCAAGAAGCAGGAAAACAAGAATTATGGTTCCAAAAACTCCAAAAAGAAAAGACTCATCTTTCAGATCAAATCCAAACAAGGTGAACAAAAACATGTCTTTTCTAAGGGTTTTTGGGTCAAAGAGAGACGATTAGTGGCCAACAGTAGGCTTGTAATCACCGCTCATAAGCGCCAAAGCTACAAATTAATTTAATTTCAAAAATGCTACTAGAGGCTTAATGCACCGCCCAAACAAAAAGAAACCACAATAGTCATAATTTATTGGCACTTGTCGCACGTGCCTTGTATAAGCAAGTTTACTTCACGAACACGGTACCCGTTGGGAAGGGTTACCGCTGGAACAACCACATCTTCCAGGCAATTGGTTTGTCCGCACTTTTCGCATTTAAAATGGACGTGTTCATGGTGATGCTCATGGGTAGAGCACGGATCACTGCATAAGGCATATTTCAAACTGCCCTCATCATCCAGCACTTTGTGAATGACCCCCTTATCAAGAAAAGTCTTAAGCGTTCGGTAAACAGTAACCCGATCAAACGAAGATGCGATTTCGTGTTCAATGTCTGAGTAAGAAAGGGCAAATGAATTCTTTATGAACAGGTTAAGAATTGCAGACCTGCTAGTGGTGGTTCGCAGCTGGTAGTCTTTGAGGATTTCGCCTTCGGGCTTTTTCATCGCACCTCTACTTGTAGTTTTAGCAAGTTACTATAAATACCATTATCGAGGGCGCTTAGTTCAACATGCGACCCTGATTCCGCAATCTCCCCGTCTTTAATAACCATAATGCGATCCACCTTGCGGATCGTGCTAAGTCGATGCGCGATCACAATAGTAGTTCGGTTCTCCATTAATTTTTCGAGTGCTTCCTGTACTAATTTTTCAGATTGGGCATCCAGGGAACTGGTGGCTTCATCCAGAATAAGGATCGATGGATCTTTCAAGATTGCCCGTGCAATGGCTACCCGTTGTCTTTGACCCCCTGAAAGCTTTACCCCTCGATCACCAACAATAGTGTCTAACTTTTCAGGGAAACTTTCAATAAACTCCCAGGCATTTGCCTTGATGGCCGCATCGATGACTTCCTGCTCCGAAGCCCCTGGCTTTCCATAAGCAATATTCTCACGAATTGTACCTCCGAATAGAATAACCTCTTGTGGTACAATACCGATGTTGTGACGATAGTCAAAGAGATTATAAGTCTGATTTTCTTTTTCATCCACGCGAATACTTCCCGACTTTACCGGGTAAAAGCGCATCAACAAATTTATGATGGTTGACTTGCCCGAACCGCTTGGCCCCACCAAGGCTACTTTTTCTCCTGGCTTAACATTGAAACTTATTTTCTTTAACACTTCAATATCAAGACGACTAGGGTAAGTGAAAGACACCTGATCAAATTCAATGTTGCCTTTTAATTTCACGGACTGCGTTGAAGAGGAACGTTCATCGGGCTGGTCCAGAATTTCAAGGATTCGCTCAGAGGCACCAACTGAACGTTGCAACTGACTATAAATGTCTCCAAGTCCGGCAATCGATCCGCCAATAAAAGCAGTATAGAGCACGAATGAGAAAAGTTCGCCCACTTCAGCTTCGCCCGATTTAACAAGGTAAGCGCCATACCAGCTTACAGCCACAATGCCACCAAAGAGAGCCACAATAGTAAACGATATAAATAATCCACGGTAGCGCGAGGCATAGATGGCCGTCTTCACCACCTCGTCTAATGATTTTTTGTAACGAATCACTTCAAATAATTCGTTGGTGAATGATTTCACCACGGCAATGGATTGGAGAGTTTCTTCTACTATAACATTTGAACTGGCCAGTTGATCTTGTGTCTTCTTAGAGAGTTTGCGAATGAACTTTCCAAAAAACAGAGCTGCCAATACCAGCACTGGAAAAGTCAGCAGCATGAAAATGGTAAGCTTGGGGTAAAGGATAAATATTACAGGAATGCCTATTAGTAAGACTAATAATTGACGGAGCAACTCCGCAAGCGTGAATGTAAAGGTGTCCTGCAATGTACTTACATCCGAAGTAATTCGGCTGATAAGTTCGCCTACCCTGCGGCTGTCAAAAAAGGTGAGTGGTAGCCAAACAATTTTTGTGTAGACATGTTGACGGAGATCAGCCAGGGTGCGCTCACTAACAAAAGTGAATGTATAAACCCGGATAAATGAAAATACACTTTGGATTAACAGAATTCCAATCAGGGCTAAGGCAATCTGGTTGATGCTTGTAAAGAAAAAATCTTTTTTGCCCTGAGCAACATCCAGCAGCTTTCCCGCAAAATAGGGGAAGGCAAGTAACGTGCCACTGGAAAGGCCCAAAGCAACTAACCCCAGGATGAACGTCCATCGATAGGGTAGCACAAAACGAAAAACCCCAATCAGCTTTTGAAACCCAGATTTGTTGAGAGGGCGCTTTTCTCCATCAGCTACTGAAGTTCGTTTTGCCATATATGTGCTGACGTGTTTGGGTGGAGATTAGTGTACAGTAGGCAGAAAAGATCCCGCAATTGAAAACTTAACAGAGTCACTTAAAATCATTTTTTGTGTTCCGGTTAATTCATATCGGTTTAATAAAAGGGTCCCGGAAGTATCATCAAATTCAAGTTGAAGATTTCGTTTTGTTAAGTAGAGAGTATTGTTTTCAACATAATAGGATTCGATTTTCTTTAGGTGATGAAAATCGTTGTGGTAATAGAAATTCACAAAAGGCACAGGGGAAGGATTTTTTGATTTGTACCTACGAACGAGAAGATTGCTACGACTATCCTTCTCGCCATCTGAAATTTCATAGGCATCGCGGTAAAGCGGCTTGTTTATTACATCGAGTTGACGAAATACATCCAACTCGTGGGCAAGTATGGCACTATCAGTCTTCATGGTTGATTGATCACTTTTGCCATCCAACGAAACAGTTTTGGACAGTGAGGCATTAGCTTTTGCCAGTGAAGCAATTTGTGTATTAATCAAACTATCGAAATCAAAATATGGCTTATCATATTTCAGATTCGTTTGATTACACGACACGCACGCAATAACCGCTATCAGGAAAAACAGGGAACGCACAAACATTATTTATCAATCAACACGGTGCCAGTCATTTCTTTGGGGATTGAGATACCCATCAAGGTTAAAATAGTTGGAGCGAGATCGCCAAGTTTACCGTCTTTCATCTTACCAGTGTATGAGTCATCAACAAGAATGCAAGGTACCAGGTTGGTGGTATGAGCCGTATTAGGTGTACCATCGTCATTGATCATCATATCGGCATTACCATGATCGGCAATGATTATGATCGAATATCCATTTTTACGGGCGGTTTCAGTTACGGCTTCATTGCATTGGTCAACCGTTTCAACCGCCTTTACAGCGGCTTCAAAAACGCCCGTATGACCAACCATATCTGGATTGGCAAAATTCAAGCAGATAAAATCAGCGCTCTTCTTTTCAAGTTCAGGAATGATTTTATCGCGGATATCGCGCGCACTCATCTCGGGTTTCAGATCATAAGTGGCAACTTTTGGTGACGGGCACATGAGCCTTGATTCGCCAGGGAAAACTTCTTCGCGGCCACCCGAAAAGAAGAACGTTACGTGCGGATACTTTTCTGTTTCAGCGATACGGATTTGTTTCTTGCCCGCCTTTGATACAATCTCGCCCAGTGTATTTTCAAGGTTATCCTTATCAAAAATCACATTCACACCTTTGAAGGTATCATCGTAATTTGTAAGGGTAACATAATGAAGGTTGAGCTTATACATGTTTTGTTCATGGAAATCTTGCTGGGTAAGTGCCATTGTAATTTCGCGTCCGCGGTCAGTACGGAAGTTGAAGCATAGTACCACATCACCATCTTTAATAGTTGCGATCGGTTGATTGTTGGCATCCACTGAAACGATTGGCTTTATGAACTCATCCGTCACTCCGGCTTCATATGATTTCTCAACGGCCGCTACAACATCAGAAGTTTTCTCGCCCGTACCATGCACCATTACATCGTACGCAAGTTTAACCCGCTCCCATCTCTTATCGCGATCCATTGCATAATAACGGCCTATCACACTAGCGACTTGGCCAGTGGTTTTGGCAAGATGGTTCTTTAAATCAGTTAAATACCCTACACCTCCTTTGGGATCGGTATCGCGGCCGTCCATGAAGGCATGGATGAAAACATTTTTGAGTCCCTGGTTATAGGCGATAGTACACAAGCCTTTTAAATGATCGATGTGTGAGTGCACACCCCCATCGGACAACAGGCCAATTAAGTGAATCGATTTATTGTTCTTTTTCGCGTAGCTTAAAGCTTCTACCAGCACCGGGTTGCTATCCAGTTCCTTTTCTTCAACAGCCTTGTTAACACGCACTAAATCCTGATATACCACTCTTCCGGCACCAATGTTCATGTGACCTACTTCGGAGTTACCCATTTGACCTGCAGGCAAACCAACCGCGAGACCTGAAGCTTCGAGCTTACTATGCGGATATTTTTTGTATAAAGAGTTTATGTAAGGGGTCTTGGCATTGTCGATGGCTGATACCTTCTTGTTTTTGGCAATTCCCCAACCATCTAAAATCATCAACAGCACTTTCTTATTCATGGTAATTTGTTTTGAATTTGAGAGATCAAATATATGGGTGATTTACCGCATTTGTCGCTCTTTTTAGGTTTGTTCTGAACCTCATACATCAAAAACAAATGTTAGGTTCCACAATGCAGGAGGTTAGATTTTTGGTTACCGTATTAATGGCATAATTTTGGAGTAATGTTGAGCGCTATGAAGAGCAAAAAGTGGGTTTTTATAATCGTTTTCGCCTTGATCTCGCATTTGATGTGGGCTCAGACTGACATTTTTGCGCCCATGCGAGATGTATTGAAGACCGGAAACGCTAAAGAACTGGCCAAGTACTTCAATCAGTCGGTCGATATCAACCTTGAAGGTGAAGTGAATACATACAGCAAAGCACAGGCAGAATTTGTGTTGCGTGATTTTTTCAAAAAGTACCCTTCTTCGGATTTCACTATTGAACATACCGGTGCATCCAAAAGTGGATTGCAGTACGCTATTGGTAACTACAAAAGCAACAACGATCAGTTTAATGTGCTAATCCGCGTAAAGCAATCGGGAAGTGCTTACCTCATTCACGAAATCAGCTTTGTGAAGGAGTGATGGGACTGACCTATCTTACGGATCAAGCCATTCACGATTTTATTCAACTCGCATTAGCCGAAGATCTTGGCGAAGGAGATCATTCAACATTGGGTGCAGTACCCGCTTCAAAGAAAGGCAAAGCTCGGCTATTGGTAAAAGATGAGGGTATTATTGCCGGACTTACCATAGCCGGGAAAATTTTTCATCAAATGGACCCGACTCTTAACATTACATTTTTTAAGAAAGAGGGCGAACCTATTCAAAAGGGCGAAGTGGCTTTTATAGTGGAAGGTTGCGCGCAGTCGATCTTATCGGCCGAGCGACTTGTGCTCAACTGCATGCAACGCATGAGTGGCATTGCAACCTACACGCATCGACTGTGCAAACTAATAGAAGGCACGAGTGCACAACTCATGGATACGCGCAAAACAACACCCAACTTCCGATTAATGGAAAAGTGGGCGGTAGCTATTGGAGGTGGCAAGAATCATCGGTATGCCTTGTATGACATGGTGATGCTAAAGGATAATCACATCGATATGGCTGGTGGGATCAGGCCGGCCATTGAAAATATTAAAAAGTATCTGACCGTTCACAACAAGAATTTGAATATAGAAGTAGAAACCCGCACGCTGAAAGAAGTTGAAGAAGTGATAGCGGTAGGGGGCATCGATGTAATCATGCTCGACAACATGAGTATAGAAGACATGAAGCAAGCCGTGAAGTTGATAGCGGGAAAATTCAAAACCGAAGCCAGTGGTGGAATCACCGAAACCACCTTACCTGCTGTTGCCGCATGCGGAGTAGATTATATTTCTGTAGGTGCACTCACCCATTCCGTTAAAAGTTTGGATTTGAGTTTGAAGTTGGAGAAATAAATAAGACCATAAGTTTTAGTCGCAGATACACAGATTTTAGAATAAGTGAATCTGGGGCTTGTTTCGTTTAGATTAGAAAATCCCACAAATCCCCATTATTTTTGCCCTCCTTAAAATTAGTACTGTTGCCATGATTGTGAAGACTCGTAACTATCGACTTGAAAAGAAAGACTATATCAAAATGGCCTTGAAGGCTATTTTAAAGCAACAATGGTGGGTTAGCCTGATCGTACTGGCCATTTGTCTCGGTTTTGTTTGGATTCAAAGCATCTGGTGGTTTATTGGGGCTGCCCTCGGTGCAGGTTTGTATTTGTTGTTTTGGTGGATTCAATTCTATGGAGTTACCCAACTGGAACAAGGCAAGATGCTGTTCGAACGGTTCTCATACGAAATTACGAGCCAACAGATTGTGATGAAACTGAATGCCCGCGAAGGAATGCCTATGAAGTGGGATCAGATCAAGAGCGCACAAGTAGGCAAGGATTATTTTCTTCTTTTTGTGAACAAAGCCCAACTCATTCATTTACCCTTTAAAATTTTCAATACCGAAAATGAGCGAAAGTTTTTACTAAGCATTTTAAAGAACAAAGGCTTGGTTAAATAAACTCTGACTACTTGATTCTGGTAGGGAGTATAAGGATATTTGAGAATGCCAGCTTTTCAGCGACAAGATTCAAGTGACGAGTTTCAAGCATCCAGGATCAAGAAACGCTTAAGTCCTGCGGAAGCTCTCGCTAAGATTCAACGTTACTGTGCTTATCAGGAGCGGTCGCACAAAGAAGTCAAAAACAAACTCTATGATTATGGTCTCTACGCCACCCAGGTGGAAGAGATTATTTCGCAGCTAATTACCGATGGTTTTCTAAACGAAGAGCGCTTTGCCAAAGCCTATGCCGGAGGTAAGTTTCGCATGAAGAAATGGGGTAAGCTGAAAATAAAAAATGAACTTGAATTTTTGGGGCTTACCAAAAACTGTATTCAGCGTGGTTTGAAAGAAATCGAATCTACAGATTATACTAAAACACTGAAAGTATTGATTAAGAAAAAATCGACCGAGATCACCGATGAAAACCGGTTTAAAAAGCGTGATAAGGTTGCGCGCTTTGTTATCGGTAAAGGCTATGAACCCGAATTGGTTTGGGAATATGTAAAAGACCTTTTGCCCGATTAGATTTGTATTCCGTACGACAAAGCGAAACGATTACAAAAACTACATTTGCTTTTCTTTCGTTAAGGCATTCATGAAAAACACAATTGCTCTTATATTCCTCGTCTTGGCCTTCAGTCAGCTTTTGGCGCAGGAAAGTGAAATCCGGACGAAGCATTTTAATTTAAAGAAGACCATTGCCCTCGAGGGGTATGACCCTGTTAGCTATTTTGACAGCAAGCCGTTGGAGGGAAAAAGTGAACATAAGTTTTCTTTCAAGGGCATTACCTATCTGTTTGCGAATGCAAACAACCTGGGCAAATTCAAAGCAAATCCAGAAAAGTATGAGCCTGCTTATGGTGGCTGGTGTGCCTATGCTATGGGCGAAACAGGTGAGAAAGTTAAAATTGACCCAGAAACCTATAAAATTATTGGTGGCAAGCTCTATTTATTTTACAATTTCTGGGGTAACAACACGCTTACGGATTGGAACAAAAATGAAGGGCCGTTAAAAGCAAAAGCAGACCAGAACTGGAAGAAAATCGCCCAATAGATCCTTTACAAGTCCAGATATCGCAAATGAGCCACAGTTTTCGATTATCTTTGAGAGGCTTAAGTTTGATTAGAATATGAAGCAACTTTATCAGGCAGGAAGAACAATCTTGACCCAACTATCGGATGTACTAAATCAGATCACCGAGGAAGATTTCTGCAAACCCTCTACGGCTTTGAGCAACTCAACGGTTGGTCAACATTTGCGCCATACGCTCGAGTTTTTTATTTGTCTTGAACAAGGATATGAATTGGGCATTGTGAATTATGACAAGCGCGTTCACAATAAGGCTATGGAAAACGATAAGCACGTTGCACTGCATACAATTAGCCAGATTCAGGAATTCGTTACAACTAATCAACGAGACAAAGCGTTAAAACTGGAAGTTGGCTACGAGCCGGATAGTGAGGAATGTGTAACCGTTGAAACCAATTATCTGCGCGAACTAACGTACAACATTGAACATGCCGTGCATCATATGGCCATTATGAAAATAGGTATTCGTGAAGTGGCCGACTATGTGAAATTGCCTTTAGGTTTTGGAGTTGCAGTTTCTACGATACGATACAAAGAAACCGAAATGGCAACACGCTAAATCCCTTTCCTTATTTTTGCACATTCAAAAATTCCGTGCAGAATATTTTCCGCAGTAAATTCTTTATCAAGCTCCGTAGTTGGGAGTACTGGCCTTTTGGCATTATTCAGGCCCCACTATTTTTTTTGTGGATCTGGTATGCATTAAAGGAGCGATCGCTTTTGTATTTCACTGCCTCCAATCCTTCCATCCTTACGGGAGGTATGATGGGAGAATCCAAATATGAAGTGTTACAACTTGTACCTGAATCCTTAAAACCAGTAACTAATTTAATTAAACTTCCGGCTACTGTAACAAGTATCACGGAAACAATGCGTAACAGCGGCCTAACTTTCCCCCTTATTTTCAAACCGGATTTAGGCGAGCGTGGCTGGATGGTACGTAGAATAAAAGATGAACGAGATATCGAACACTATCTGAAAGAAATTAAAATTGATTTTATCATGCAGGAGCTGGTTGATTTGCCATTAGAATTTGGTGTGTATTACATCAGGTTCCCTTCGCAATCCACTGGCTTTGTCAATTCCATTACTGGTAAAGAGTTTCTTTCTGTTACCGGTGATGGAAAGAAAACCTTACAGGAATTGATTCTCGAGAAAGATCGTGCAAAAATTCAGTGGGTGACACTTCGTAAGGTTTATGCCGATCGATTAGCAGACATCGTTCCATTGGGGAAAAAGCTGGAACTGGTTTCTATTGGCAATCATTGCCTGGGCACTACGTTTTTAAACTTTAATCACCTGATCAATGGCAAACTCAATTCTACTTTCGATTCAATCAGCAAAAAAATCAATGGCTTTTACTTTGGTCGTTATGATTTACGGTGTGCTTCGCTCAACGATTTGGAAAACGGGAATGTAAAAATTATGGAGCTTAATGGTTGTGGTGCCGAACCGGCTCATATCTATCAGCCCGGCTCCTCATTAATTGAAGCCGTGGGCGTGTTGATCACGCATTGGCGCAACCTCTATCGCGTAAGTAAAGAAAATCATGAACGTGGAGTTCCCTACCTTTCCCTCCACGAAGGCAAGCAGATTTATAAGAGAGTAAAGAGATACATGGCCCCCGGAGTATGATTTTACAAGTCTTTATTGTAGGTCTGATTTTTAGTTTTCTGGGGTCTATCCCTCCGGGCACCCTCAACCTGGCGGTGTTGCAGCTGGGCATGGAGCATAAAATCAAGACCGCGCTTCGGTTTGCCTTAGCGGTTTCAATTATTGAATATCCCTATGCGTGGATCGCTGTAGTATTTGAAGATTGGGTTACTTCCTCCCCGGTAATAGTCGATAATTTTCAATTGATTACCGCCATCGTTATGACAGTGATTGGTGGGTTTTCGGTGTGGTCGGCCCGTAAGCCTAGTGAGTTTTCTGTTCGATTTAATGAAAGCGGGTTCCGAAGAGGAATTGTACTCAGCATTCTCAACCCAATGGCCATTCCATTCTGGATTGGTATCACCGCTTATCTGAAGGCACAGAACTGGATTGATTTGTCTACCCCTTGGTTGCTACATAGCTATGTCTTTGGAACGTCTGTGGGGGTGATGATTCTACTTGCGCTATTTACTTTTTTAGCCAAACGATTAGCTTCCTATGTAAAAGACAATCGTTTTGTAAAACTTGTACCCGGCCTTACTCTTCTTTTGTTAGGGTTGTATGCGTTTGGAAAATATCTATTCTGATAAATTCATTTAAGTGACTTCACTACTTCACAAACTCAATACTCCACTTTGTAATCCAAGCCCAGGTAGTTGGTTTGTAGCGATCGATTTCATCGCCACCGCCATTTACACGCGGATCCTTTTCATCTTGCATCCATTTCAACAATTGTTCTTTCAATTCTTTTTTGGCGGATGCATACTCCGGTACGTTAGCAACATTGTTTACATTGTAGACATCATTTTTCAAATCATAAAGTTCTTCGCTCGGTCTTTTGCCAAATCCGAGATCAAAAAAGTATTTTACGTTAGGGTCATTCCGATTATCAAGAATAAATGCTTTGGTGGGGCCACCATCTACATCGCCATATTCCGAAGGTGTACCAGGTATAGATTCATCCCCAGCGGGCATTCTGGCGGGTCGCAAGTTAATAATGTATAGAAAGTCTTTGGTGCGGATGGCACGCATCGGGTAACCTGCCCCCTTATCAAATTCGTTACGAACCATGCAATGACGTTCGCGCTCCAGAAAAACTTCGGTACGATGAATCGCAGTTTGTCCGGTAAGTACAGGCATCAAACTCTTGCCATCCATTTCCGGGTTTGTTTTAACATGAGCCAATTCTAAAAAAGTGGGCGTTAAATCGATCAGATTCACAAATGAATCATTCTTCCTGTCTTGCAAAACTTTTTTCGAGAAGCTGGAGATGATCAGCGGCACGCGCGTTCCATAGTCATATAAGTTTGCTTTCGCATGGGGAAAAGGCATGCCGTTGTCGGATGTCATTACAATAATCGTATTCTCCAGTCTTCCGGATTGCTCGAGTACCTTTAGAAGTTCTCCTACTTCATCATCCAATCGTTTGATCAGGTAAAAATAATCAGCCATGTCGCCTCTTACTTCGGGAACATCCGGTAAAAAAGCAGGCACTTGTATTCGATTCAGATCGATTCCTGATGCTCGGCCTTTCCCAAATGGAAAGGTACGGTGCGGATCATTAGTGCCAAACCAAAAGAAGAACGGTTTGTCTTTGGGTATTTGACTGATCATTTTTTGAAACTCAACCTGCGTACCAGCCGGATTTTCTGTGTAACCCATCTTGGTAAAGTCGCCCGGAGCCCAACCCTTTCTGTCATAAGCTACTTCATAACCCTCTTTGCGCAATACCTGTACATAGGTAGGAATGGATGCGTCTAATCTGCCGACCAGATTTACAGCTTCTCCCAACTTGTGCGGATATTTACCTGTAAGCATAGCCGCTCGTGATGGAGTACACGAAGGGTTGGCACTATATGCATTGGTAAACGTCACACCGTGCTGAGCAAGCCTTTCGAGGTTAGGAGTTTTTACCACCGGATCACCATATACGCTTGAGTAGGGATAGCTCATGTCATCGGCAAGAATGAACAGAATGTTTGGTTGCTGCGCATAAAGTAGATTGGTCAAAGCCATGATCTTGACGATGACCACAAACCCGATTTTTATTTTTGAATAGATTGACATGGTAAGAATTAAATCGATTTATACCTCCAACAATCCACCAGATGATCATTCACTAATCCACATGCCTGCATATGCGCATAGATCACAGTTGATCCTACAAACTTAAATCCGCGCTTGATCAGGTCTTTACTTAAAGCATCTGATTCTTTTGTCGTAGCCGGAACCTGGGTCAATGTCTTCCATTTATTTACAATGGGTTTGTGATTGACAAATCCCCAGATGTATTTATCAAAACTTCCAAACTCTTTCTGTACCTCCAGAAACCGATTTGCGTTATTTACGGTGGCATTCACTTTCAACTTGTTTCGGATTATACCCGGGTCTTGTAAAATTTTCTCTAGCCGTTTTTCAGTAAAGCGGGCTACTTTTACCGGGTCAAAGTCAGCAAAATTTTTTCGATACCCTGCTCGCTTCTTCAAAATGGTAGACCAACTAAGTCCGGCTTGTGCCCCTTCAAGAATCAAAAATTCAAAATGGACACGATCGTCATGCACTGGTACACCCCATTCATTGTCGTGATACTGAATGTATTGCTCAAACTTCAAACACCAGGGGCAGCGAAATACTTCAGCCATAAAATCCAATAGTTATCCGAAGGTACCAGTTTCGATTAAAAGTTTGTAAATTCCTGATATGAATTGTCCTCGATTCATCTCTTTATGTATTCTCGTTTTCACAGGCTTTTCTACCCTGGGGCAATTCCATAGCAGAGAAGTCCAATTGAAATCTAATTACTTCAACCAGGGAGAGCCACAAGCCAGGCAATCATGGCTGGCGAGTCAAAAAAGAAATTCTTCACAGCCGCCTATGCTAACTGCGGTCGGGGCAGTTCCATTTACTAATAAAAGCGCTTATTGGCTGAGTCAAATAACAACTCAATCCATGCATGACGGAAAGATGGGCACTTTTTATATGTGGGATCAGCAAGGTAATTTGCGCGAGTCGCGCTTTTTTGTAGATATTGGAGGAAGTAAAAGACCCGGATTCAAATTAGTTTTTCCCAGACGTTGAGTATTAAAAACCTACTTATGAAAAAATATCTTTTAGGAACTGCTTTTATTTTTTGCGCTTCACTTTCGTTTGCTCAGCAAAAAATTGATTACGATAAAAAGCTGAAAGAATTAGGCATTGAACTATTCGCGCCTTCCAAGCCGATGGCTAATTATGTAAAGGCAGTGCGCACGGGTAATCTCATTTATCTGGCAGGCCATGGCCCGACCAAAGCGGATGGATCAAACATTAGCGGCAAAGTAGGAGCGGATATGACAACCGAGCAAGGCTATGAGGCGGCAAAGCAAACCGGTATTTCCATTCTATCAACGCTGAAGGGTGAGTTGGGCGATCTGAATAAAGTTAAACGAATTGTAAAAGTGCTTGGCATGGTGAACTGCACAGACACCTTCACCGATCAACCTAAAGTAATCAATGGATTTTCGGATTTAATGGTTGCCGTATTTGGTGAGAAGGGTAAGCATGCCCGTTCGGCTGTGGGAATGAATTCGCTGCCCAACAACATTGCTGTTGAAATTGAAATCATTGTAGAGGTAGAGTAACTGCCCAAGATTGGCTTAGCGGCTTTTCGTATCGAACCACCCTGAATGCATGGATGTTCGTTCTGACTGCTTTGACCGCAATCCTGGTTGCGTTTATAACCGTAAGCTTCCAAACAGTACGTGCCGCCAATGCCAATCCGGTTGAGTCACTTCGAAATGAGTAGAGACTAAGCTCATCCCATCTTATTTTCGCCCGGCCGACTTAGCAACAAATTACTATATTTGCGATCCCTTATGGGTAAGATTATACTTACGTATGTTTCAATCTTTTGCCTGCTTATACTGGTAATGGCAAACACAATTACCACGTCTATCAAAACCAAGACAGTCGCCACCAACCTTATTGATTGGAACGAAGAAGAAACAGATAAACAGACCAACCCTCCTCCGGTAGAAGAGGATAACAGTGGACTGGATGATGAAACTTCAAAATTGACTTCTCTTTATACTCTATTTACGGTCTCAAAATCAACCCGGAGTATTATTTTTTCCAATCACTTTTTAACTAGTTTCCATTTTCTGGAAATAATTTCTCCTCCTCCCCAGGCCTGATTTACAAATCAAAATCTCCATTGTCCGGAGATTGAGTTATCGTATTGGGTCTATCCATTTTTTCTTCAAGTATGAATTTAAGAAGTTTTTGGTCTTCGGATTTTCCGGCATCAGTAGTAGTTTTTTTGGTTGCCCTGCCGTTGTGCTTAGGGATTGCCCTGGCGTCTGGCGCACCTTTGTTTTCGGGGGTGCTGGCAGGTATCGTTGGCGGAATTGTGGTTGGGTCACTTAGTGGCTCTTCACTCAGTGTTAGTGGCCCGGCTGCTGGGCTTACTTCTATTGTATCATTGGCAATTATTGATTTAGGATCCTTTGAGATCTTTTTGGTAAGTGTAGTACTGGCGGGTTTGATTCAAATTATTCTCGGGCTTGCTCGTGCAGGCTCAATCGGCCATTTTTTTCCAGCAGCAGTTATTAAAGGAATGCTGGCCGGTATCGGGGTAATACTAATTTTAAAACAAACCCCACACGCCCTGGGGTATGATGTGGATTTTATTGGCGATGAGAGCTTTCTTCAGTTTGACGGAAGAAACACTTTTTCAGAAATTCTGGAAGCCATTAATTACATAAGTCCTGGGGCAGTAATTATAAGTGCACTTTCGTTGGTGTTACTTTATCTATGGAGTACCAATGTGATTAAGCGCTTTCACATTTTTAAAATGATACCAGCGCCTTTAATCATTGTTTTATTTGGGATCTCAGCAAACACACTCTTCTATTATCTGGCACCATCCCTGGTGATTGGTGATGAACATCTTGTTTCTGTTCCCTCTATTTATGAATCTAAGGACATAAAATCATTTTTAACCTTCCCTGATTTTTCCAGTTGGCAAAATCCACAGATTTATATAATCGCCTTTACGTTAGCCACTGTCGCAAGTTTGGAAACACTACTAAGTATAGAAGCTTCCGACAAGATGGATCCGTATCGCAGGGCAACACCGCTAAATCGAGAGTTGAGAGCCCAGGGAGTTGCAAACATGATTTCTGGTTTTATCGGAGGGTTGCCATTGACCTCAGTAATTGTAAGAAGTTCAGCTAATATTTCTTCAGGCGCACGCACCAAAGCTTCCGCCATATCGCACGGAATTATCTTGCTGCTTTCTGTATTGTTAATACCCAGTGTACTTAAACTTATCCCACTGGCCTGTCTGGCGGGCATTCTATTGGCGGTGGGCTTCAAACTAACCAAACCAGGTTTATATAAGGAGATGTATGCGAAAGGGAAAAGTCAATTTATTCCCTTTTTAGTTACTGTATTGGCAGTGGTCTTAACAAACCTTTTACAGGGGGTATTTATGGGGATTGTTGTTTCCTTGTTCTTTATTTTGAAGACTAATTTTCAGAAAGCAATTATTGTTGTTTCATCAGAGGACAACTACCTCGTAAAATTTACCAAAGATGTCTCCTTTTTGCACAAAGCATCACTTCGTCATGCATTAGTACAAATACCAGAATCTACGAAATTAGTTATTGACGGATCGAAGGCAAGCTTTATTGACGCTGATATAATTGATACCGTAGAGGATTTTATAGAAACAGCTAAATCTAAAAACATTGAAATTAACGTAGTGGGAATTAAAATAACCGAAAAAGAATTATCATGAAAAAATACGAACAGCTTCTATTACAAAACCGTGCGTGGGTACAGCAAAAGTTAGGTGAGGATAAAGACTTTTTTAAAAAACTAGCCAACACGCAAAAACCTGATTTTTTATGGATTGGGTGCGCAGACAGCCGGGTGCCTGCCAATGAAATTACGGGTACGGCTCCGGGCGAAGTATTTGTTCATCGCAACATTGCCAACATGGTAGTGCATTCTGATATGAACATGCTAAGTGTGCTTGACTATGCAGTGAATGTACTCGAAGTAAGTCATGTAATTGTATGTGGACATTATGGGTGCGGTGGTGTGAGAGCAGCGATGGGGAATAAGCAAATAGGACTTATAGATAATTGGATTCGCCACATTAAAGATGTTTACCGTATGCATCACGAAGAGCTGGAGGCCATAAAAGATATGAAAGCGCGCGAAGACCGCTTTATTGAACTCAATGTTATTGAGCAAGTATACGATCTTGGCAAAACATCGATCATTCAAAATGCCTGGCAAAAACGAGGCGGGCCCTATGTGCATGGCTGGGTGTATGATGTGGGCAATGGAATTATTAAAGACTTGAAAGTATCCATGCATGACGATTCTGAAATGCCAAACGTCTATAAGTTTGAAAAGCTAATACGGGTCGTTTAGGATTGCCGATTGAATTTTAAGCCATTCCAATCAGTTGGGATGGCTTTTTTTGTTTGCAACTGGAAATAGGGGTAAAACTTCTTTCAGTTGTCATAACCTCAACGCCCCAAACCCGTAAATTGCACTGAAACATTTCAAAAACAGTGGATTTATTGGAAAAGCAGGTTTTGGAAACACTCCAGCTGGGCAACGAAAGTGCTTTTGAGATGATTTTTAGAACCTATTACCAACCCTTGTGCCGCTATGCCTATTCCTTTTTGCAGGATAAGGAGGAAGCGGAAGAAGTCGTTCAGGCATCTTTTATTACCGTTTGGGAGAAGCGTAATAACATTGCTATCGAAACCTCCCTTAAGTCGTACCTATATCGTATGGTACGCAACAGTTGCCTCAATGTGATTAAACATGAAAAAGTGAAGCAGCAACATGTGGCTCATGAACTTGCCGTATCCGAAGTTTCACACGAATCGGTGTCGCAAAAAGTGCAGGCCGCAGAATTGGAAATAAGAATTACAGAAGCTATGAAAACCTTGCCGGAGCAATGTCGGCTGGTTTTTCAACTCAGCCGCTTTGAAGAATTGAAGTATCAGGAAATAGCCGATCAATTGCAGATTTCTGTAAAGACGGTTGAAAACCATATGGGCAAGGCGCTCAAATTAATGCGTGAACAGTTGAAGGATTATTTACCCTTGTTTTTAATATTCATTAAAGACTGGATTTGATGGAGAATGTGTGGAACGATATGGATGAATTAATTGGCAAGGTGCTGGCCGGGGAGGGATCTGTTCACGAGGAAGCAGAGGTATTGCGGTGGGCTCAGCAAAACGAACACAACAGGAAGTACTACGAAGATCTAAAAAGTATTTTTGAAAGGTCGGCATCCACCGATGTGCAGATTCAGTTTGATACGGATGCTGCTTTGAGTAAAGTGAAGCATAGAATTAATAATCCGGAAAGGAAAGTAATACCACTCTATAATAATAAACCTGCGGCCTTCAACCAGTTGATGCGAATTGCTGCCGGAGTGGTGATTTTACTTGGGGTTGGATATTTTACGTATCAATGGATTACGCCCTCAACACAAACCCTGGCAGTAGTTTCTGATACAGTGACTGTGCAGGATACCCTGCCGGATGGGAGTACTGCATTCTTAAACAAGAAAAGTGAGTTGACTTATCAATATAACCCACGTGATAAAACGCGAAAGGTGGTGTTAAAGGGCGAGGCCTATTTTTCAGTAAAGCACGAAGAGGAAAAACCTTTTGTAATTGAAGCGGACGAAATACTGGTTCGTGATATCGGAACGGAATTTAATTTAAAAGCCTATCCCGATAAGGACACCATTGAGATTATTGTTACCAGTGGGGAAGTTCAATTCTATACGCTACTCGATTCAGGTCTAAATCTGCAAGCCGGGGATAAAGCGATTTATAGCAAGCGCAACAAACAATTTTATCGAATCGAAAAGCCGGACACCAACGCGCTAGCTTATAAAACTAAAGTATTCAGTTTCAATAATACGGATTTGCGGTCAGTAGTAAATCTATTGAACGATGTGTATAACTCTAAGATTAAACTGGCCAACGAAAAACTTTATACCTGCCGTCTCACCGCTAATTTTAAAGAAGACAACGCCTCTATCATTGCCGAAGTGATAGCGGAAACCATGGGACTTACGCTCACCCGCAAGGATGACGAAATAATCCTGGATGGGAAGGGGTGCGACCAATAGACTGCGCATGAGAAAATTCTACACGATTTTATTGCTCGTTATTTCCGTGGTGGCTGTTGCTCAGCAGAAAGCAGTTCCCTTGCTGGAGCGCACTATTTCAATTAGTGCCGTGAATGAAAAGGTTCCGTCCCTGTTAAATCGAATTGGGCAGGCGGGTGGATTTTCATTTTCCTACAACAGCGCCATCATCGATCCCAATCAGAATGTTTCACTGGACCTAACCAACCAAACAGTCAGGAATGTGCTGAATGAAATTTTTAAGGGCTCCATGAATTACAAGGAAAAGAGCAACTACCTGATTCTTACCAAAGCGCCAGTGGTACCGGTTAAAAACAATACGGTTGTTGTAATAATAAATGGCTATGTGGAAGATAAAGCTACCGGAGAAAAAATTCCACAAGCCAGTGTGTATGACAAGAACTCGGTGACTTCTGCCGTGACTGATGAATTTGGATACTTCAATCTTAAGTTGGAGAAGAAGACCGATTCAATTTCTCTTTCTGTGAGCAAAAAAAATTATCGCGATACATTGGTAAGCATCACCGCCCCGAGCAACCAGTATTTAACGATCTCGATTGATCCTATTAATGAAGATTCAATTTTAATTACGGCCCAAACCAATCCAACGGATTCGGTGGAGATTAAGGAGGATGAAGAAATGAGTTTTCCTTATGCATCAGAACCTAACGTTCAAAACATCCGCGATACTCTTTATGAATTAGTACAAGTGTCCTTTCTCCCATTTCTTGGCACCAATGGCCGACTGAGTGGTAACATAATTAATGATTACTCAATTAATTTTTTAGGAGGCTACTCGTTAGGCACTCGCCAAATTGAACTGGGCTTCTTCTTCAACCTCGACCGGGGTGATGTGAGTTGGTTGCAGATAGCGGGTTTTGGAAATGTAGTAGGCGGCAAGGTATATGGTATACAGGCCGCAGGCTTTGCGAATGTAAATGGAGAAGATACAGAAGCTGTGCAGTTGGCAGGTTTTGTCAATACCAATATGGGAGATACACGCGGGGTGCAGGTAGCGGGATTTGCTAATACAAATCTTGGTAAGATGAATGGCGTACAGGTAGCGGGTTTTAGCAACGTTACAGGCAAGCCCTCCAATGGTGTTCAGGTAGCAGGTTTTGGAAACGTGCAGATAGGAGATTATTCCGGATCGCAGTTTGCTGGGTTGACCAACATAGCAACTGAGAAAATAACGGGATCACAGATTTCTACGCTTTTTAACTATGGAAGGAAAGTACACGGCACTCAAATTGGTCTTGTTAATTATGCGGATACATTAGGTGGAGTTCCGATAGGATTACTCAGTATTGTGAAGAGCGGGTACCATAAGATTGAATTATCGGCAGACGAAGTCTTTTATACGAACCTGGCGTTTAGATCGGGAGTCAGGAAATTTCATACGATGTTAATGGCAGGATTTAAGCCTCAGCAATCTTTAGATCCAGCTGATACTTCGGTGTGGACCTTTGGGTATGGTTTAGGCATCACACCAAAGTTGAACCGGTGGTGGTATTTGGATCTTGATATTTCATCACAACATGTTAACAAAGGTTCTTTTACTGATGCACTAAGTTTGCTCAATAAGGTTTACGTAGGGTTTGATTTTCAGGTAGCTAAGAAATTCTCAATCGCTACCGGAGTTACCTTCAATGGGTATCTGACAAGCAATTCTTATACAGAGTATCCAACTCTGTTCACGGACTATCATCCAAAGATTGTAGCGGAGAGAAATTTCAGCAATGATACCAATTTAAAGATGTGGTGGGGCGCTAAAGTAGCACTGCGTTTTCTATAATTTAATTTCCATTTATTAATAATAAAAAGTTTATTCAGGACTAGGGGTTAACAAGAACCAACTTGTCATACGATCGAAAAAATGATTTTATGACATTCAGGAATTACCTCAGCACACTTGCTTTACTTTTTAGCAGTCTAACCCTTTCCGCACAAACTCTTACGCAAACCATTCGCGGCACAGTGGTTGATAAAATTTCCCAAACCACCTTGCCGGGAGCATCTGTTGTATTGGTCAATTCTAATCCGCTTATTGGTACCACCACTGATCCGGATGGAAATTTTAAGCTTACCCAGATTGCCGTAGGTACTCACGCCCTTCGCATTTCCTTTATCGGATATAAGGAGATTATTATTCCAAACATCGTAGTCAATTCCGGTAAGGAAGTGGTGCTTACGATTCCCGTTGAGGAAGACGTTACTCAACTCAGTGAAATTGTGGTGCGACCGGATGTTGAGAAAAATCAACCCATTAATGAAATGGCTACTGTAAGTACACGTACTTTTTCGGTTGAAGAGACCAGAAAATTTGCAGCTGCAGTAAACGATCCTGCAAGGGCTGCAATTTCCTTTGCGGGAGTTGTATCAGCCGATGATGGAAACAATTCAATTTCCATTCGGGGAAACTCGCCTGTGGGTTTGTTATGGCGCATGGAAGGTGTTGATATTCCTAATCCCAATCATTTTGCCGATGTAGGTTCTTCCGGTGGTGGCATCTCCATTCTCAGTTCGCAACTGCTTGCCAATTCTGATTTTTCAACCGGAGCCTTTCCGGCAGAGTATGGAAATGCACTGGCAGGGGTGTTTGATCTGAATCTGCGCAAAGGAAATAATGAGAAACGTGAGTATACAATACAAGCTGGATTTTTAGGATTAGACGTGGCCGCTGAAGGTCCGTTCGCAAAAAACTACAGAGGGTCGTATCTCATTAACTACCGATACTCAACTTTAAGTGTATTATCCCAGTTGGGAGTTAAAATAGGAGATGCAGTCACCAACTTCCAGGACTTATCCTACAATATCTTTTTGCCGACCAATAAATTCGGAAACTTTTCATTGTTTGGCTTTGGCGGACTGAGTGATCAGAATCAAAATGCTAAAAAGGACTCAACACAATGGGAAGAGGATTATCAGCGGTATAGCTTTAATTATTTTTCCAATACAGGAGCTGCCGGATTTAAGCACGCAATTACTCTTAGCCCCAATACATTTCTTCAGTCCAGCGTTGTGCTTTCGGGTAACAATCATGGATTTCAAAACACCCGACTTGATAATGACTACAATCCACAGTTTAATTATAAAGAGAACTATACAACACAGAAAATTACGTTTAGCTCGGTGCTCAATCACAAGTTTAATGCAAAGAACAGTATCCGGTCAGGTATGTATCTGAACCGATATACCTACAAGTTGCTAAACCGCCATGTAAACCCCGAGACAGACCAGGTTGAAGAGTCATTAAATTCAGCACAGTACGCAAGTACCGAACAATTATTTTCACAATGGAATTATCGACCTACCGATCGGTTGACAGTGAATACAGGAGTTCATTTGCTTTACCTGAATGACAACAGCACCTATTCTGTTGAGCCTCGTGTTTCCATGAAGTATAATCTCAACAACCAACAGTCATTGAACCTCGGCTATGGATTGCATAGCCAGATGCAACCCGTTGGTGTTTACGAAGCGCAGATAGAACAACCGGATGGATCATATACACAACCCAATAAAAACCTCGGCTTTAATAAGGCGCATCATTTTGTACTGGGTTACGACAGATCACTGACAAAATATCTTCGTGTAAAAGCAGAAACTTACTATCAGCAGTTATTTAATATTGCCGTTGAGAATGATCCAACCAGTCCAATCTCTTCGCTGGTTGTTGAGGAAGGATTTGCTACTCTGCCTATGGTGAATAAAGGCACGGGCCATAACTATGGGCTCGAGTTAACGGTTGAGCAGTTTTTGCATAACAACCTTTACTTCTTATTCTCCGGTTCATTGTACAACTCAGAGTATAAAGCGTTAGATAATGTTTGGCGCAACACCCGGTTCAATGGCAAACATGCGCTCAGTTTTACGGCTGGTAAGGAATATCTCTGGAAGAAAAACCGTGTGTTTGGTTTAAACCTTCGCACTATTTATACCGGTGGATTCTGGAGCACGCCCATCGATTATGAAAAATCGCAGGAAGTGGGCGAAACCCGCTATGTCGAGAGCCTTGCCTTTACCGAACAATTGCCAGACTATTTCCGCATGGATTTCAGGGTAAGCTTAAAACGCAACCGCCCAAATTCAACCACCACGCTTTCGCTGGATTTGCAGAATGCAACGAATAATAAAAACCTGGGCGGCCAGTACTACGAGCCCCAGAGTGGCGAGATTAAAAAATGGTACATGCTGCCCCTTTTGCCCATACTCAGCTACAGAATTGAGTTTTAAAAAAAGTTGACAGCAAGCTAGGGGTATAAAAGCCCTTAGCTGTCTTAGAATCAAAACACCCAAAAAGAATATGAAAAAGATTAATCTGATAACGATGCTTGTTGCCCTGGTATGGTTTACAGCATGTAATGAAGAAGACCCCGGACCGTTTCAGCAGGACCGGCAAAGTTATGCCCTTGTTGATTTTGACCGGATTGAGGCCGAAGATGCACTGATAGTAACCATAAAGTACGGTGAGAATTTTTCGATCGAAGCTGATGGCGACCGCAGAAACCTGAACGACCTGATCGTTAGTAAAAACGGCAACGCCTTGAATTTGCGTTTTAATCACAGCGAGCGCAGACAGTATGCTACTTACGTTAACATTACTCTTCCGGCTTTATATGGAGTTGATTTTTCAGGTGCTGTAAACGCAAAAGTTTCAGGCTTTACCAATGTTAATCGCATGGATCTTTCCTTATCGGGAGCATCGCTTGCCCAATTGACTATGGATATGAAAGAAATTCATTTTTCGCTTAGCGGTGCGTCTCAGTTGCGACTGGCGGGCGAAGGTCAGCTGATTGATGGAAATGTTTCAGGTGCTTCTATCTTAAGCGCGTTTGATTTTAACACAACCACCTCAACACTTACGGTATCGGGCGCCAGCCATGGAAAAGTTTCCGTATCACAACAACTTGAAGTCTCGGCTAGTGGCGCCAGCGAAGTATTATATCGGGGTAGTCCGCAGGTGATTGCCGAAGTTACGGGCTCTAGTGTAGTACGACAGGATTGATGGGTGCGGAGCTCTAATCAGGTCTGATCTTTTCCGGGTCAGGCCTTTTTCTTTTTTATGGGCTAATCCCGGAATGCAGAAGGTTATCTCGAAAGCCATTAAGTTGTCAGGTTGAGCTTGTCGAAACCTTAGTTTGAAGTAAAATAGCCTTCGACATGCTCAGGCTGACAGTTGAAAATTACTTTTGAGACGACCTTTGGGTTAAAGAATTATTTGCATTTTGCGTAATGCTTCTGGCATTCGATATCGGCAACAGCGACATAACCGTAGGGTTGTGGAAGA
>ERZ795061.576-NODE-576-length-37054-cov-7.023298_pt1 | contig 37054 bp, 29 predicted proteins | sample MGYA00375145_ERZ795061 | MGnify/ENA primary metagenome ERZ795061 (study PRJEB30190, sample SAMN05720144) | anaerobic digester metagenome | isolation source: active sludge of municipal wastewater-treating anaerobic digesters | place: USA | collected 2014-12-22 ... | reverse complement strand
GACGGTGGATGGGTCCACCTGGGGCCGCAGGTGGCGGCACTGCTGGCGGGAGCCGGCTATCGCGTCCTCGGGCTGGACAGCCGGCAGTACCTGGAGGCCTTCACCTCGGGATCCGCCACTCTCGAGCCGGAGGACGTGCGCCGCGACTTCGGGCAGGTGGCGGCGGTAGCCGCCCAGGGCGGCGCCGCGAAGCCCATCCTGATTGGCGTGTCGGAGGGAGCGGGCCTCTGCGTGCTGGCGGCGTCAGACGGCGCGGTGCAGGCGGCCATCCGCGGCGTGATCGCCCTTGGGTTGCCCGATGTGAACGAACTCGGCTGGCGCTGGCGTGACGCGGTCATCTACCTGACGAAAGGCGTGCCCCGCGAGCCGACGTTCAGCGTGAGCGGCATCATCGGGCGGGTGTCGCCGCTTCCCCTGGCCGCCATTCACTCGACGGGCGACGAGTTCGTCCCCGTGGCCGTCGTTCAGCGCCTGATCGCGCTTGCGCAACCGCCGAAACGCCTGTGGCTGGTCGAGGCGTCGAACCACCGCTTCAGCGGCAACGAAGGGGAGTTCCGGCGCCGGCTTCTCGAGGCGGTGGCCTGGGTGGAAGCGCCCGGCCGGTAGCGGCGGTCCGACTCAGCGTTCGACGTCGCCCGCGAGGTCGATGCCGAACCGTCCGGCCATCCGGTAGAGGGTGCGGCGGTCGATGCCGAGCACGTCCGCCGCCCTCGTGCGGTTGCCTTTGACGGCGTCGAGCACGTGGAGGAGGTAGCGACGCTCCACCTCATCGAGCGTCGGAAGCCCATCGAACAGCCGCTCTTCAACCGGCACGCTGCGCCCGCCCATCCCGGCGGGGAGGTCCGCGATATCGATCGTCGTGCCCGGGCTGAAGAGCACCAGGCGCTCGATGGTGTTCTCGAGCTCCCGGACGTTGCCGGGCCAGTCGTGGGCCGCGAGGGCCTCGAGCGCGGGCTGCGACAGCGCGCGCTCGCGGCCGGTGCGGGCGCACGCCTGGCGCAGGAACGCCTCCACGAGCAGCGGGATGTCGGCTCGGCGTTCGCGCAGGGGCGGCACGCGGATCACCACGACGCTGACCCGGTAGAAGAGATCCTGGCGGAAGCGCCCCTCAGCGACGGCCCGCTCCAGCTCGACGTTGGTGGCGGCGACGACGCGGACGTCGAGGGCGAACGCTCTCGCGGCGCCCACGGGCCTGATCTCCCCCTCCTCGATCGCCCTGAGCAGCTTGACCTGCAGCGCGGGGGACGTCTCTCCGATCTCGTCGAGGAAGATGGTGCCTCCCCGGGCCTGCTCGAAGAAGCCTTTCGAGTCGGACACGGCACCGGTGAACGAGCCTTTCGCGTGGCCGAAGAGCTCCGACTCGAGCAGCGTCTCCGCGATCGCGCCGCAGTTCACGGCGACGAAGGGCTTCTGGGCGCGGCGACCGTGGGCGTGGATGGCCTTCGCCACGAGCTCCTTTCCAGTCCCGCTCTCGCCGATGATGAGCACTGGCGCCTCGGCATCCGCCGCCAGGGCGATCTGCTTGTAGACCTCGAGCATCGGCGCCGTGCGGCCGAGCAGGCCGCCGGCCAGGGCCGGCTCGCGCCGGATCTCTCCACGGTCAGGAGCCTGCGCCTGGGCCAGGGCCCGCTCCACCACGGCCTTCACCTGGGCGATGTTGAACGGTTTGCTGATGTAGTCGAAGGCGCCGGCCCGGACGGCTTCGACGGCCGTCTCGAGCGTCCCGAAGCCGCTGATCAGGACGACCTGGCAGCGCGGGTTGCGCCGTCTCGCCGCGCGGAGCACGTCGAGCCCCGATTGCGGCGCGTTCAAGTTGATGTCGGAGATCACGGCGTCGAAGCGCTCGTTGGCGGCCCGTCTGAGCGCCTCGGCCGGGTCCGATTCGAAGACGATCCGCCGATCCGGCGACGACAGGAGCTCCGCGATGAACTGGCACGTTTCCCGGTCGTCGTCGGCGATGAGGATGTCAGCCATGTGCAGGATTCATCGTTGCCGAGGGCGACGGCAACGGGAGATCGACCGTGAACACGCTGCCCTCGCCGGCAACGCTCGTGACGCCGACGCTGCCGCCGTGCTCGACGATGACGTTGCGAGCGATGCTGAGGCCCAGCCCGGTGCCGTGCCCGGCGGCTTTCGTCGTCACCCAGGGCTGGAAGACACGGTCGGCGAGCTCGGGCGGCATCCCGACTCCGGTGTCGCTGACCTCGATGAGCGCGCGCCCCGCCCGTCCCGCTAGGCGGATGGCCAGATCGCCGCCGCCGGGCATCGCGTCGATCGCGTTGGAGACGAGGTTCAGGAGCGCAAGTTCGAGCTGCACCGCGTCGGCCTCGACCGGCGGAACCGGCTCGCCCTCGAAGCGGAGCCTGACGCCCGCTGCCTCGAGCGCGGGACTCACGAGCGCGCACAGCCGGCGCAGCAGGGCGAGCAGGTCGACGCGGTCCCGCCTCAGCGGGCGGCGCGACCGGGAGAGCAGGTCTTTCACGATGACGGTGACCCGGTCGATCTGCTCTTCGGCGATCTTGAGGCGACGGGCCAGGGGCGACGCGCTGTCGAGCGATTCCATCGCGAGCTGGATGTGCCCCGACACGAGGTTGAGCGGCGTGCCGATCTGATGGGCGACGGCCGACGCTGTCTCGCCTACCGCTGCGAGCTGCTGCGATCGTCCGAGTTCCTCCCGAAGCCGGAACATCTGCTGGTACAGATCCAGGAGGTCCCGGTTGCGGGCCCGCAGTTCTTCGGTCGCCTGCGACACACGCTGCTGCAGGCTCTCGTGGAGGTCCTGCAACTCGCCGAGCATGGAATTCAGCCCCGTCGCCACCGCGCCGATCTCGTCGTTGCGACGGACCGGGGCCCGGGCGGCGAGATCGCCCCGCGTCACCTGCTCCATGGTCAGCCGGATGCCGCCGATCGGCCGCCGAATCAACCAGCGGACCAGCCATTCCACGGCGCCGAAGAGCGCGATCACCGAGCACAGCGTCGCCCAGGCCGCGATGCGGCGGCCGCGGTCGCGGAGGCGGTAGAGCGGCTCGAAGGACACGGTGACCGCCACGGCGCCGCCGACGCGGCCTCCGCCTGCGATCGGGGCCGCGATCACGCGCAGGGCGCCGGCCGTTTCGCCCAGCTCGACGCCGCGGCGTTCGATGGCGTGCTGCCCGACCGCGACCAGACCCTCGGGAACCGCCGAGGCCGTCGAGGCGAAGACGGCTGTCCGCCCGGCCTGGGTCGTCACCATCGACAGCGACCGGATCTCCGGCACCGTCTCGCCGAACGCCTTCAAGTACTGCTCGACGGCGTCCGGATCGGACAGGTCCGGACGCAGCGCGAGATCGTCCGCCGCCGCAAGCGCCGACAGCCGGGCGGTCTCGAGGAGCTCAGCCTCGAGCGTCCCCTCGACCAGACGGGACTGCAGGTAGGTGGTGGCGCCGATGACCGCGGCGATCGCGGCGGCCAGAAAGAGACTGAAACGCAGCCAGAGCGACCCCTGCCGCCGACGAACGCCCGCGCTGGAGTCGGCAGCCGGCTTCGGAGATGGCAAGGGAACCGATGGCATGTCCGATCCTTACGCGCCCGCGTCCCGGTCAGCCCATTCTACGCCGGCCGCCGGCAGGGCCGCCGGATGAGCCGCTCCGGGGGCCGCCTGGATCCGGGCCGCGCGAGGAGCGGGGAGGGCGAACGCCCCGGCGAGCGGGGGAGCGCCGGCGTCGGCACGCCGGGGCGTTCGCATCAGGGCGGCTACTTCTTGACGTGGTGTCGGGCGACGACGAGCTTGGCGACTTTCGCGTACACGGCCTCCGGCAGGATGTTCCTGGTCTTCAGCTCGGAGTTCCTGGCGTAGGGCCGGCCCTCGATGATCTTCTGGGCGTACGCCTCACCAATGCCCGGAAGGGCAGCCAGCTGCTCCTTCGTCGCGGTGTTGAGATCCAGCAGTTCAGCTGGCTTCGCGGCTGCTGTCGCCGCCGGCTTGGCGTGCTTGGCGGGGGCACCCGCCTGGATGGAGCCCGCGAACGACGGCACCGCGGCCGCCGCGAGAAGCGCAAGGCCCCCGACGAGCGATACGAGAGAGCGACGCGTCATACGAGTATTCCTACCTTCCTGCGCACCCGGCCACAAGAGGCGCCCGACCGTCATGATCGGCACCGTGCCCCGTCCGCCTTCCGGGTGATCGCGCGGACACCAGGACTGCAACAAGAAGCGTGCCGGTGCGTCGATGCCGGAATGCGCGGCAATCCGGCGCCACGTGACGAAATCGGGTTCCTGGCGGCTTCGACAGGCGGTGCGTTCTGCCCCAGGCGGGGCAATCGGCCACACCGAGCTGCTCGGCGCGGCGGCCCGCGACTCGGGCGCCCGCCACGGCGGGCGCACGCTTGACCCCGCGTCCGGGCCGGGCCATCATCGGGCCATGACGGTTGCCGTCGATGTCCTCGTGGCGGCCTTCGCCGGCCTGCTCGTCGGGGCGGCAATCAGCTGGCTGGCCGGTGCGCTGCGTGTCCGTTCGCGCGAACGCCAGGCGGCGGCCCTCGCCGCGGCCGAGGCGGAGGCTCGTGCAGGGCAGGCCCTGGCCGCGTCGATGGCGGCCCGCGCGCGCCTGGAGGCGACGCTGGAGGCGGAGCGCGAGGCGTCGGCCGAGGCGGCCCGCGCGCTCGAAGGCCGCATCGCCGAACTCCAGCGAGCGAGCGCGGCCCTCGCCCACGATCTGAAGGCGTCGGCGGACGCGCTGCTGGAGGTCCGGAGCCGGGAGAGCCGGCTCAGCGCGGAGCTTGCCAAGGACCGCGAGGCCCACGAGGAACGCCTGGCCGCCTACCGGGACGCCGAGCAGCGTCTGAAGGAGGCGTTTGCCGCCGTTTCCGCCGACACGCTCGACGCCAACGCGCGGCGTTTCCTCGAGCTGGCGTCAGCCAGACTGGAGGCGATTGCCAGCGGCGCGCAGCAGGATCTCGCCGAGCGCCAGGTGCGCATCTCTTCGGCGCTCGAGCCGGTCAAGGCCGCCCTGGGAAAAGTCGAGTCCACGCTGGCATCCGTCGAATCGGCGCGACAGCAGGAGCGGGGCCAGACGTCGGCCCAACTGGCGTCGCTCGGCGAAACGCAGCGGCAGCTCGAGGCCGAAACCCGCAGGCTCGTGCAGGCGCTGCGCGCGCCGCAGGTCCGCGGCCGATGGGGCGAGGTCCAGTTGCGCCGCGTGGTTGAACTTGCCGGGATGGAACAGTACTGCGACTTCGAAGTGCAGCCGACGATCGACGGCGACCAGCTGGTGCTCCGCCCCGACCTCATTGTCACGGTGCCCGGCGGGCGCAGCATCGTTGTGGACGCGAAGGCCCCCGTCATGGCGTATCTCGAGGCCGTCGACGCCTCGGAGGCCGACGTGCGCGAGGCCCGGCTGCGCGACCACGCCGGCCAGGTGCGGGCTCACGTGAGCAAGCTGGGCGGCAAGGGCTACTGGGAGCACCTGGAACGGACGCCGGATTTCGTGGTGCTGTTCCTGCCGGGGGAGGCGTTCTTCAGCGCCGCGCTCCAGCACGATCCGGGGCTGTTCGAGTACGGCGTGGAGCGGCGCGTGTTCCTGGCTGGCCCGATGACGCTTCTCGCCCTGCTGCGGACGGTCGCCTACGGGTGGACGCAGGAGAAGCTGGCGGCGAACGCGCAGGAAATCAGCGCCCTGGGGCGGGACCTGTACGAGCGCCTGTGCACGATGTTCGATCACCTCGGCGACCTGCAGCGAAAGCTCGATTCCGCCGTGCAGGCGCACAACGCAGCCGTGGCATCCCTCGAGAGCCGGGTGTTGCCGGCCGCCAGGCGGTTCAAGGACCTCGGCGTCCGGTCTGCAAGGGAGATCGAGGGCCCAGAACCGGTGGAGCGCCAGGCGCGGCTCCTTCAGGCCGTTGAGGCCGCCACTGCGCGCAACACGGCGGCGGTCGACGCAGCCGTGGTCGGCCGCGGCGCGGAGCAGGCCCCGGACTAGGCTCGGCGCCGCCTCATCTGGCGCAGGGAGCGGCGCCGGCGCCGGGTCGTCATGCAGCCGGCGCGCTCAGGAACCCTGCGCCTCCCACTTGTATTCGGAGCCCCATGTGCTGTGCGGGATGGCAAACACGATGAGCGTCGCCACCGAGGCGAGGACGATCGCCGTTCGGGCCTCGCCGCCGCGGCGCATCCGCCAGGCGGCCCACAGCCAGGCCGCGAACGCCATCAGCGTCTTGTTGTCCGTCAGATCCCACCCAAACGGCACGCCGGTCCACCATTCGCCAAAGGCGTAGTACTGCATCAAGGGGCCGAGGACAAACCCGCCCAGAAACATCAGGACCATGCAGATGCGGGCGTCGCGCCCGGCCTGCTTGTGCCGGGCGAGCGCGCCAAGGCCTGCCGCCGTTGAGAAGAGCATCGCGAGGAACATGGCGGCCACGTGGGGGATCAGCACGCCGGCGGGCACGTCCTGCCGGAAGCGCGTGATGGCGGGACGCCCGGGGAATACCGCCCGCTCGCTGCCGCGCTCGAGCAGCACCTGATACTCCAGCTTGCCGGCAACCGGCTGGTGGGGGAGGGCCGTCCGAAGGGTGTCGCCGTCTCGCTCCAGCGGCAGGACCTGCCAGGCGTCGGTGGTGGGATAGCGCCTCCAGGCGACGCGGCCGCCGACGTCCCGATCGGGCACCGTCAGCACCACGGGCTGGTCCCCGGCGCCGGGGTGGGTCCGCGTGAGGCGCAGCCGGTGCTCCCGACCGCCGATCGTCACCGTGCCCCGAGCCGGGTTCGTTGGGCCTGTCATCCGCTGATAGACGGCCGAGCCCAGCGTCAGCGCGACTGCCGCCACCCACACCCACCAACGGCTCTTCATGCAATGCCTCCGAAGGCGCGGGCCGCCCCGAGCCCGCGCCGTCTCATGATAACAAACGGCGCGCTTGACATCCCGCGGGCGCGCCAGCCATAGTGGGGCGATAGGAAGGCGGCGATTTCCCCGACTTGATGGGCCGCGCCAGGCCGGTCTCGAACCGCCCCTGGAACTATCTAAGTCGCGGCTGGGCTCGCGACGGCACGTCGGCGAGCCTTTGCTGTTTCTGGAAGAAAGGCCAGGAGACCATGGAGCATCTGCCGTACACCGTGTCCTCGGAGTCCGTCTCCGAAGGGCATCCCGACAAGGTCTGCGACCTCATCGCCGACACGGTCCTCGACAAGTACCTCGAGCAGGATCCGGACAGCCACGTCGCCTGCGAGGTGATGTGCAAGAACAATCTCGTCGTCCTCGGCGGCGAGATCAGCTCGAAGGGGCGCGTTCCATACGAGGACATCGTCAGGGAGACGATCCGCGGGATCGGCTACGTCGATCCGGCGGAGGCGTTCAACGCGGACGGCGTCCAGGTGCTCATCGCAATCAGCCGCCAGTCGGCCGAGATCGACCAGGGCGTGAGCCGCGCCGTGGCCGAGGAGCAGGGCGCCGGCGATCAAGGCATGATGTACGGCTACGCGACTGACGAAACCCCGGAACTGATGCCGCTGCCGGTCCTCCTGGCGCACCGGCTCACGCGCGGGCTCGCCGACGACCGCCGGGCCGGCACGGAGCGCTGCGCCTGGCTGCGGCCCGACGCCAAGTCGCAGGTGTCGGTCGTGTACGAGAACGGCGCGCCGGTCCGCGTGTCGCACGTGCTGGTGTCGACGCAGCACCGACAGGGCGCGGCACGGGACACCATCGCGGAGTACGTCCGGCACACGCTGGCGCCGCGCGTGCTCGGTTCCTGGTTCACCAAGGACGTCGAGGTCCTCGTCAACCCCACGGGGAGCTTCGTCCTCGGCGGCCCGTCGGCCGACTGCGGCGTCACCGGCCGCAAGATCATCGTGGACACCTACGGCGGCGCCGGGCGGCACGGCGGCGGCGCCTTCAGCGGCAAGGACCCGTCGAAGGTGGACCGGTCAGGCGCGTACTTCTGCCGCTTCGTCGCGCGGCAGATCGTCAAGCAGGGGCTTGCCAAGCGGGCCGAGATTCAGGTGGCGTACGCCATCGGCATGGCGCAGCCGGTCTCGATCAAAGTGGACACTTTCGGCACCGGCGACGATCGGGCGGCGGCCGCGCTGGTGAAGACCTTTGACTTCCGGCCACGGGCGATCATCGATCGCCTCGGCCTGCTTCGGCCGATTTACCGCTCGACGACGAACTACGGGCACTTCGGGAAGCAGGGCCTGCCCTGGGAGGGATAGAGAAGGACCGGGGCCCTGGACCCGGGAGGGCCAGGCCGGCAACCGTCGCGCCCGGCACGCCGGACCCGCCCGGCTGCCGGGCGGTTTGCCGTACGAGAGCCGGGCGGCCGGCCCGTCGGCCCGAGCGGAGGCCGTGATCGCTCCGAACCGGAAGGCGCCGCGCCCGGCGCGGCAGCGCGCGGCTACTGCCAGAGGGCGTCGGTCACCAGGGACCGGTGCTGGGATTCCAGGCGCTTGCGGCGGGCCTTGTCGCGGTACATCCGGCGGTCCGCGGTCTCGAACAGCCCGTCCGCCGTGTCCGCGTCGTCGGGCAGCGTGGCGGCGCCCACGCTGGCCGAGAGCCGCACGACGCGTCCGGGAATCGGCTCGACCCACAGCGCCGCGACTGCGCGCTGGATGTCGATGCGGCGGCGCTCGGCCTGGACGGCGTCGCAGTCGCCGAGGACGATGACGAACTCGTCGCCAGCCAGCCGGGCGCTCATGTCGTAGATGCGCAGGCTGGCGCGCAGTACGCGGGCGACCTCGCGGAGCGCGCTGTCGCCGGCCTGGTGGCCGAATTCGTCGTTGATCGACTTGAACTCGTCCATGTCCAGCACGAGCAGCGAGAGCTGGCCGCCATGCCGCCGCACGCGGGCGATCTCCTGCTCCAGGTGTTGCTCGTAGTTCCGGCGGTTGGGCAGCCCGGTGAGGACGTCGGTGAGCGACTGCTCCTGCGCCTGTTCGAAGACCAGGGCGTTGGCGATCACGTTCGAGGCGTGGCTCGCCACGCGCGCGAGGAAGCGGCGGTGGTCGGCGGTGTACACCCCGCGTTCCACGTCGTACACCGCGATGGCGCCGAGCGTGCCGGCCTCGGTGGCGAGGGGGGCGACGGCCACGGACTGGAGGCTGACCGGGGCGCCGAGCACCGAGGCGGGCGCCATCGGCAGCTGCGACGCGAGCCCCTCGACGCTGCCGGCCGTCAGCCCGCGGATCGCGTCCTGGTGCGATCCGACGACGTGGGCGCACATCAGGAGCCCCGAGATCGGCTCGAACAGGAACAGCGCGCAGGCGTCGAGCGGCATCATGCTGATGAGCCGCGTCGAGATGAGCGACAGGGCGTCCGACAGGCGGAGCGACGCGCTGAGCGACTGCCCGATGTCCCGGAGCACGTGCTCCTCGCGGTGCGCGACGGCGATGTCGGCCAGGGCGGTCTTGGGCCCGTCCGGCTCGGCCGACGATCCGGGGCGCGCGCGCTCGGACGCCGGAGGCTCGTCCCGGCGGATCTGCGATTCGATGGCCGGCAGGATCTCGATGAACTTCTCGACAAGGCCCGGGTCCAGCGTCGAGCCCCCGTTCTCGCGCACCGTGGCGATGGCCTCGGCGTAGGTGCGCGCGGGCCGGTAGGGGCGCTCCGTCAGCATGGACGTGAAGCAGTCCACCACAGCCAGGACGCGCGCACCAAGGGGGATCTCCTCGCCCTTGAGGCCGGACGGGTAGCCCCGCCCGTCCCACCGCTCGTGGTGCGCGAGCACCAGCGGAGCGACGCTGTACGGGAACGGAACCGACGCGATGATGTCTGCGCCGACCCGCGGGTGGATCTTGAGCCGGTCGTACTCGTCGTAGGTCAGGCGGCCGGGTTTCGACAGGATGTGCTCGGGAACGGCCAGATTGCCGATGTCGTGGAGCAGGGCCGCCATCTTGACCGCCTGGACGTCGCCTTCGGCCAGCGCCAGCGCGCGGGCCAGGCCTTCCGCGTAGACCTGGGTCCGCTGCATCTGCGCTTCCGTCGTGCTGTCCTTCGCCTCGATGGCGAGGGCGAGCGCCCGGATCATCGAGAGGTGGACGTCGGACATCTCCTCGACCTGCCGCCGCTCGGCGGCGAGGCGGTCCACGTGCGCCCGATAGCTGCGGTAGATCAGAAACGCCGGCGCCGCGAAAGCCACCACCCACCAGTGGCGCTCCCCCTTGACGACCTCCGCGATCAGGAAGGCCGCGGCGGCGCCGATGAAGTAGCCCGGCGCGCGCGCCACGATCCGCGCTTCGACGGCGGCGCGCGTCTCGCGGCCGGCCGACGCGGCGATCACCAGGGCGACGAGGCCGCTGCTGACGAAGAAGTACGCCGTCGCGCCTCCCATGACCGACGCCAGCCCGGACCAGAACGCCGGCGGCAGCAGCCCGGCCATGCCGCGCCACACGAGGCCGGCCGCCGCGACGCTCAGTGCGGTCGTGCCCAGCGAGAAGAGGGTGCGGTACCAGGACCTGGCGTCCCGCTCGCGGAACGCGCTCCCGCTCCAGGCACCAGCCACGGCCAGCGGCACGCTGGGCCACGGGCCCACGAGGAGAATCGACAGGATGCTGGTCACGTACGAGAGAGAGATCGCTGCGCCGCCCCGGACCAGCGGCAGCTCGATCCTGACGGCGTTCGTGAGGATCGACAGCAGGAACAGCCCGGCCAGTATCGGCCAGGGGCTGGCATCGAAGGCCCTGACGCCGCCGACGACCGTGACGGCCGCCGCCACCGTGGTCAGCACGACGCCGAGCTGGACGAGCGGGGGCAGTGCGCTGAACCCCGAGCGCTCGCCGTAGCGCCCCCAACCGGTCCGAACGGCAGCCGACTGGCCCGCGCCCGGCATCACTGCGCTCCTCGCTCGCCGGCATCCGCCAAGACCGGCGCAGGCGCGAAGGCGGGGGGCGCCGGCGACGCGGCCCGGCGCTCGGCGGCGTCCACCAGGTCTTTCCAGCGGAGCCCGTCGTGCGGACTGCTCGCGAAGCCGACTCTCAGCAGCGAATCCGGGTCAGAGGGCGGAACGATGTCGGCCGGCAGCGCGGATGCGACGCGGGCGCTCACCAGGGCCCCGGCCGAAGGGTCGGAGTCCCGCATCAGCACGACCAGCGCGCTCTCGGACGGGCTGTAGATCAGATCCGCGACGCGCGTGGCGCGGCCCACGGCCATCTTGGCCTGCAGCATCAGGGCCTCGTCGCCCGCGCACTTCACGAAGAGCACCGCGCGCGTGCGGCCCGGCTCGTCGCCTTCGTCGGCGGCGAGCAGATCGCAGAAGGTGCCGGCGCCGGACGGACAGGGCGCACCGGCGTCGCGGCGCCGGGATCGGCTGCGCTCCGTCCGCACCGCCCGGTCGAAAGCCGCCGCTACCGCGTCGCTCACGAGCTCGATGGCCTGGCGCTGTTCCTCGCGGAACGCGCGGCTCCGCAGGGAGTAGAGCGTCACGACGCCGAGCGTCGTGCCGGCGAGCTTGAGCGGCAGACTCAGCAGACTCCTGAACTTCGGCTCGAGGCCGTCCAGGCGGTCCTCGAGATCGAGCGAGGGGTCGCCGTTGAGCAGCGACTGCCCCCGCGCGGCCACCCACCCCGTGGGCTTCTGGCCGATGGGGATCCTCACGCCGCGCGCGAGGGCCTCGCCGAAGCCGGACGCGTAGACCGCGATCATCTGGTCGGCTGCTTCGTCCCGCCGGTAGAAGACCACCAGCCCGGCCGGCGCGAGCTTCAGGAGATGGCGCGCGACGATCTCGCACGTCTCGCTCACTCCGGCGGCGGGCGCGAGGCAGGTCAGCGCCCGGTGCAGCTGCACGAGAGTGGCGGTGTCCGAAAGCCGCAGTTCGATCGGGAGCGGGCGGACATCGTCAGCATCGGGCACCGCGCTGGCCGGGGCGCTCGGCGGGGCGTCAGCGGATTCGGCGTCGTCCGCGTCGTACGGCTCGTGGCGCACGTCGTCCTTGATGGCTTCGAACGCCCGGACGACTGCGGGATCGTACATCGTGCCGGCGCGCTCCCGGACGATGGCCATGGCTTCGTCATGGGTCATGCCCAGCCGGTACGGCCGCCGCTCGCGCAGCGCGTCGTAGCAGTCCACCACCGAGAGGATGCGGGCGCCGATGGGAATCGCCTCGCCGCGCAGGCCGTCGGGGTACCCCGCTCCGTCCCAGTTCTCGTGGTGGTGCCGGATGAGCGGCGCCAGCGGCAGGTCGAAGCCGATCCTCGACACCATGTCGGCGCCGAGGGTCGTGTGCGTCTTCATGATCTCGTATTCGTCAGGGGTGAGCCTGCCCGGCTTCTTCTGAATGTGCTCCGGCACCTTGAGCTTCCCGAAATCGTGCAGCAGCCCCGCGAAGGCGATCGCCCTCTGCTCCCGGGGGTCCGAGATACCCATCTGCCGAGCAAGCCTGACGGCGGCCTTTCTGACGCGGCGGATGTGGCTGAGGGAGCGGCCCGGGTTCTGCGCTTCGGCCGTCATGCCGAGCGTCTCAACGAGCCGCTCCTGGAGCTCCTCCATCTTCTTGACGTAGGCAGCCTGGTCTTCCAGCCGGCGCCGCGAGAGCCACAGACTGGAGTAGGGCGTAAGGACCAGCGGCGCCACGACGACGAGCACCCGGAGACCGGCGCTAGCGCCGGCCGTCGTCAGGTTGACGGCCAGGACGACGGCGATGGAGGCGTTGCTGAAGTAGTTGACGCTGACATCGCGCAGGTACTTGCGCCACAGGACCAGCGGAGGCTGCTTCGTGGAGGTGGCTTCTGCGACGGCGTTCAGCCCGCCGTTCATCACGAAGTAGGCCACGGCCATGGCGAGCGCGGGAAACGCGACGTCGGCGACGGAGGCGCCGCTGGCCCCGAGCGGGACGGGGCCGCCGGACCAGACGTAGCACCTCGAAGCGACCCACACGGACAAGGCCGGTTCCGCGAGGTTGAACGCGGCATGGGCCAGCGCCTTTTCCTTGTCAGCGTGCCAGGGCGAGCTGCGATCTCGCTGGCGCTCCCGCGCGAGCCGGAACGCCAGGCCCCCGAGCGCCACGGTCGCGACGGCCGGCGCGCCCCCGAAGAGCAGGATGAGCAGGAAAAGAAAGATCTCGGACGGCGACACGTGGGCGACCAGGCCGGGGATGGTGAGGTACTTCTCGTACTTGGCGGCCAGCGCATCCGAGCCGATCGTCAGCACCGCCAGGATGATCCACAGGTAGGACACCGGCGCGCGGTGGAGCGAACACAGGGCGTCCCCCAGGGCGGCGACGCCGAGGACGAACACGGCTGCCACGAAGGCCCTGTTCACACCCGAACCGCAGCCGGCGGCCGGTGTCACGTGCGCTTCTCCTGGGCGAGGGCGAAGTCGGCGATCTTGCGGTAGAGGGTCTCGCGGCTGATCTGGAGGACCTGGGCCGCGCGCTTCTTGTTCCACTGCAGCGCGTCGAGCACGCGCCGGATGTGGTCGCGCTCGACGTCGCGCAGCGGCACGAGGAGCGGCGCGTCCGGCCTGGCGGCCGCGGTGACGGGATGGAGGAATTGCAGGTCCTTCGCCCGGACGAGGCCGTCGCGCGCCGAGAGGGCCGCGCGCGAGACGGTCGTCTCGAGCTCGCGGATGTTGCCGGGCCACGGGTATGCGACGAGGAGCTGCAGCGCGTCGGGGGCAAGCCGGCGCGCGTCCAAAGGCAGGCCCTGGCTGGCGCAGAACCTCGCGAGGAAGCGGTCGGCGAGGACGGGGATGTCCGCCGGGCGCTCGCGCAGCGCGGGCAGCCGGATGGCGAACGCGTTGAGGCGGTAGTACAGGTCCTCGCGGAACGTCCCGTCGCCCACCAGCGCCTCGAGCGGACGGTTCGTCGCGCAGATGAGGCGGAAGTCCACCTCGATGCTCGTCCGCCCGCCCAGCCGCTCGACGCGGTGCTCCTCGGTCACCCGGAGCAGCTTCGCCTGCGCCATCGGCGAGAGGTCGCCGACCTCGTCGAGGAAGAGCGTGCCGTGGTTCGCGAGCTCGATGCGCCCGGGCTTGCGCTCGAAGGCGCCCGTGAAGGCGCCGCGCTCGTACCCGAAGACCTCCGACTCGAAGAGCGAGTCGGGCAGCGCCGCGCAGTTCACAGCCTGAAACGTCTGGTGCTGCCGGCTGCTCAGCTCGTGGATGATCCGGGCGACGACTTCCTTCCCCGACCCGGTGGGCCCGAGGATCAGCACGGACAGGTCCGTCTTGGCGACGGTGCGGATCGACTCGAAGATGACCATCATCTTCTCGTCGCGGCCGATCATCTCGCGGAAGCGCTGGATTGCGGGCGACCGGTCTTCTGCGGATTCGCCGGGCCGGTCCGCCAGGAAGTCCTCCACGAGGCGGGCGTAGTCGGGATCCGGCGGCCGCGCGATCTGGTAGAGCACCGGGTCCGCGCTGACGGCGCGGACGACGCCCGCGCTGACGAGTTCGCGCAGGCAGTTCACGACGTCGACGCGGATGCGGCCGAACGTCTGCATGAGCGCCTCGACGTCGTAGGTCTCGTACGGCCGCGCCCCGAGGTAGCGGAGCAGGCCGGCGCGCAGCGGCGATTGGACCAGCACCATGAAGCGTGTCCGGAGCTGCGAAGCCGTCCTGGCCGTCTCGGCTGTCGGAGCGGCTCCTGACATATGGGGCGTGGTAGTGCGATTGAGCATCCGATCGCCTCGTTCTCGTCCACCCGGTGTCTCAAGAGCCGTGCCAGGCGGACGAGAACGAGGCAGTCGATGGTTTGTGGCCGAATTTCGCGCGTTTGCCGCGGCGTCGCCCCGCGCCGCGCTACGCGGAGTGTGGCCCGCGGCCGGCCGGGCTACACGTTGTGTGAGGTTTCGGGGCACGCCGCCGGGGGCGTTCGCCTCGCGACGGTACACGCCCCGTCCCGGGCGCGGGGCGCCGCCGCGGCAGGCCGCGGAAAGAGGCTGTCTGGAGACGCGGCAGGGGTGTCAGCTTTCGAGGCAGCGCAGCGGAGACGTCGTCAGCGGGCCGACGGGAGACTGGCGCGGCCGACGAGCTGGCCCGCCTCCGTGACCACCTCCAGCGTGAGCGGGCCGCGCCCTGAGGACGGCGCGATCGCCACCGTACTCCAGAGGCGGAACCCGCCCTGCCGGCCGCCCGACACGCCGTAGCCGGCCGAGGAGCGGAGCAGCCTGCCGTCGCGGGACCACTGCAGCATCACGCGCTCCTTCAGGCCAAGCGGCGCGCGCAGCGCCGTCGAGGCGTAGACCCGGCCCGCGAAGCCCTCGGGCAGCGCCGGCAACGGCTCCGTCACCAGCAGTGTCGCGCGGTTCATGCTGGTGCCGAAGCGCGTCGTTTCCAGCCTCAGCGGGGCAGGAGGTACGAAGGGACGGACGATGTCCGCCGCCCAGAAGACCAGCAGCGCCGCTGCCGCTACGGGCCCCAGCCACCACACCAGGCGCCGGCCCCGGCATGCGATCGCCACCAGGCCCGCGGCCGACGCGGCCGCCGCGATCGGAAGCGAGTCCCTCGTGCTCGTTCCGAGCATGACGGGCAGCGCCAGGTTCACCACGGCGAACACGTTGAACGCGAAGAAGGCGGCCGCGAAGCCGCGCCGCACCGACAGCACCCGGTCGTAGACGAGATCGAGCGTGGACGTCACCGCCGCGGCGGCGAGGACCGCGACGAACACCACGTTACGGGAGCCGAACGTGGCGCTGGCCGCGTAGGTGGGCAGGATGAAGAAGAGCAGCTGCTGATAGAGGTTCTTGTTGACGTAGTTGACCGCGAGGCGCGCCCGGCCCCACCAGACGCCCGCCCGGACGTTGACCACGTCGGCGAGCAGGAGGCTGAGGACCGCGATGGCGAGCAGGTAGAAGCCGGAATAGCGCAGCCACGCGAAGTTGCGCGACCCGAGCCACATGATGCCGACGCCGAGCGCCAGCACGTACGCGCTGTGAAGCCACCACAGCAGCGTCTCGTGGCGCGCCAGCCGGCCCAGGACGCGCGCCGGCGCGGCGCGCCAGCGCGCGTCTCCGTCGCGTTCGGGCACGGCCGCCTACTTCTTGATCGGCAGCGGGGGCGGCGGCGCCAGCTTTGCCGGGTTCGTCCTCATCAGGTCGAGGATGACCTCGATCGCCTTGTCCAGCTGCTGGTCCTCGCCGGCGTACTCACGCGCCGGGTCGTTGTCCACTTCGATGTCCGGCTCGACGCCCACGCCCTCGATGACCCAGCTCTTCCCGGCGACGTCGTACCGCGAGAACTCCGGACGGTTCAGCACGCCCCCGTCCAGGAGGGGCAGCGTCCCGCGGATGCCGACGACGCCGCCCCAGGTCCGCTTGCCGATGACGGGGCCAATCCTGTGCGTCTTGAAGCGGTAGGTCACCAAATCGCCGTCTGAGGCCGAGAACTCATCGGCCAGCAGCACCTTCGGGCCGAGGATCATCGCGCCCGGGTTCGCCTGCGGGTTGCCGTTCCGCGCGATGTTCACCATGACCAGCTCGCGCCGCAGCCGCTCGATGATCATCGGCGACACGTTGCCGCCGCCGTTGCTTCGGACGTCGACGATCATCGCCTCTTTCTCGGTCTGCGGATAGAAGTACTTGGCGAACTCGTTCAGGCCCGGGACGCCCATGTCCGGAATGTGCATGTAGCCAACCCGGCCGCCGGTGGCCTTCGCGACCTTCTCCAGGTTGCCCTGGACCCAGTTGAAGTAGTAGAGGCCGCGTTCGTCTTCGACGGGAACCACGACCGTCTCGCGCGCGCCCTCCATCGAGGGCCTCGCGTTGAGCGAGAGCGTTACCTGCTTGCCGGCTTTCCCGACGAGGGCTTCCCAGATGTCGGAGAGGGCGGCCGTGGGCCGGCCGTCGACCGCCAGGATGTAGTCGCCGACTCTCGCGTCCACGCCGATGTCGGTGAGCGGGGAGCGGAGCGCGGGGTCCCAGTTCTGCCCCTTCAGGATCCGGGTGATCCGGAACGCCTTCGACTGCGGGTCCCGCTCCAGTCGCGCGCCCAGCAGCCCCATCGGCACGCGCTCGAGGCGGGGCAGGTCGCCCCCGCCCACGTACGCGTGTCCCGCGTTCAGCTCGCCGATCATCTCGCCGATGACGTACGTGAGATCGGCGCGGTGGTTGACGTGCGCCAGCAGGGGTTCGTACGTGCGCCGGGCGCCGGGCCAGTCCACGCCATGCATGTTCGGCGCATAGAAGAAGTCGCGCATCTGCCGCCACGACTCGTGGAAGATCTGCCGCCACTCGGCGCGGCGATCGAGGGTGACCTTCAGGTCGCCCAGATCGAGGAACTCGCGCGGCTCGGCCTTGCCGGTCGGCGCGTCGATGATCGCGTAGCGCTGGCCCTGCTGGACGAGCAGCATCTTCTTGCCGTCGGCCGAGAGCGCGAAGCCGAGCCCCGCTCCGATCTGCGTCTCCGCCTGCTTCTCCAGGTCGTAGACGTACAGCGCGGGCGCCTCGCGTGCGTTCGTGCGCACGTAGTAGATCCGGTTGCCCGCCGGGGCCAGCGATCGGTAGGTGCCCGGCGGCGTCGGGACGACGCCGATCCGCTCCATCAGCCCGTCCTCGTCCACCTTCAGGGCCGGGGCGCCGTCGTCTCTGCCGGGCGGCGCCGCCTTCGCGTCCGCGGCGCCCGCGCCGGGAGGCTTCGCCTCCCCGGGCTTCGCATCCGCGGGCGTTGCCTCGTCCTTCAGCTTCACCTCGTCGCTCTTGGGCGCGAAGGGGCTCTTCGTGTCCTTCGCGAGCGTGACGAAGTAGATGCGGGACATGTCGGCGTAGATGTGCTCGAACTCGGTCTGGCCGTAGGTCGGGCTGAAGCTGCGGGCCGACACGAAGAAGAGCAGCTTGCCGTCGGGGCTGAACGCCGGGCTGGAAGAGCCGAACCAGGCGTCGGTGGCGGCGATGGTCCGCCTGCTGTCGAGGGAGTAGAGGTAGATCCGCTGCGGGCCCTGCACCTCGGGCTTCGCGTAAGCCACGAACCGGCTATCGGGGGACCACGCGTAGTCCCGGATTTCGAACGCCGCCGACTCCGCCACGCGAGTCACCGCCTTGGTGGCGACGTCCACGACGTGCAGCTGCTGCTGCCGATTGGCCCACAGCAGCTTCTTGCTGTCGGGCGACCACAGGGGCTGGTACATGTAGTTGGCGTTCCCGGACGTGACCTGCGCCGCCGCGCCGCGCCCGTCCTGCGGCGCCACGTAGATCTCGTCCTCGCCCGTGGCGTCCGAGATGTAGGCGACCCACCGCCCGTCCGGCGACCATCTGGCATCACGCTCGTGGACGCCTGGCGTTCGCGTGAGGTTGCGGGTGGGCCCGTGTTTCGCGGGCACCGTGAACACGTCTCCCCGCGCCCCGAAGAGCGCCCGGCTTCCGTCCGGGGCGATGTCCGAGGTCGTGATGCTCCGGCTGACGTCCACGATCGCGCCGCGACCGCCGTCGAAGTCCTCCCGGATGACGATGGGGACTCTGGCCACGCGCTCGGTCGCCAGGTCGAGGCGGTAGATCCAGCCGCCGTTCTCGAAGACGATGGCCGCGTCACCGAGCGAAGGGAACTTGACGTCGAACTCGGCGAACGACGTCAGCGCCTTCGTCTGCCTGGTGGCGAGGTCGTAGCTGTAGAGGTTCATCCGTCCGCGGTCGCCCCGGTCGGACGCGAAGTAGACCTTCGATCCCCTCCACATCGGGATGATGTCCTGGGCCGGGTTGTTCGTCAGGTTCGTGGTCGTCTTCGCGGCGAAGTCGTGCAGCCAGACCTCGTCGGCCTGTCCGCCGCGATAACGCTTCCAGGTTCTGAATTCCCGGAACACGCGGTTGTAGACGAACTGGCGGCCGTCGGGCGAGAACATGCCGAAGCCGCCGCGGGGAAGGGGCACTTCCTCGATGGGGCCCCCGTCGACCGAGGCGAGGTAGAGCTGGCCGCGGAAGTCGTTCCACTCCGTCCGCCGGGACCGGAACAGGATCTGGGTCGCGTTCTTCCACCCGATCACGATGTTGTTCGGCCCCATCCGGTCCGACACATCGTCGCGGCCCAGCGTGGCGGTGTACGTGACGCGTTTCGGCACGCCGCCGTCGGAGGGCATCACGTAGACCTCGGTGTTGCCGTCGTACTGGCCCGTGAAGGCCAGCCGCTCGCCGTCCGGCGAGAAGCGCGCGAACATCTCGAAGCCGATGTCGCTGGTCAGCCGGCGGGCCGTGCCGCCTGCGGCGGGTACCGTGTAGAGATCCCCCGCGTACGTGAACACGATTCGATTGCCGTGGATGGCCGGGAAGCGGAGCAGCCGTGACTCGCCCGCCGCGGGGGCCTGCGAGTGCAGCGTGACGGTTGGCGTGGCGATTGCGGCGGCGGCCGCGCACGCGAGCAACAGGGCCAGGCGTTTCATGGGCGTGTGACTCCAGTTCGAAGGATTCTACACGCCCAGCGGGATCGGCCGCCACGCCCGGCGGCCAGGGGCCGCGCGCGCCGCGGAGGTCAGTCGGTCGATGGACCGGGCTCACGGCCCGGTGGGATTAGAAGCCTCAACCGCCGCCGGTCGAGCAGGACGGGCGGGAGTGCCCGGCCGAGCGATCCCCGCCGGGGCCGCCGACCCCGAACCTCGAGGCCTGCTTCTCCAGGTCCGCGCTGTCGCAGCGAGGGCAGACGGTCGTCCGGCTCCCGATCACCAGCGTCTCGAAGTGCTGACCGCAGGACTTGCAGCGAAATTCGAACAGAGGCATGGTCCGCTCCGTTCACAAGGATGCAGCGCAAGGCGCGAAGGTGACACCCACTGCCCGGCCGGGCGCCGCCGCGCCTGCCGGAGGGAGGCATGCCGGGATCCTTCGGCGCCGAACGGCCTGTGCTAAAGTGCCAGCGCCCCAGGGAGGGCGAGGATGCCCTACAGAACGATCATCGAGCCGTTCCGGATCAAGTCGGTGGAGGCGGTGAAGTTCACCACCAGGGAAGAGCGCCGGGAGGCCCTCGTCCGGGCCGGCTACAACGTGTTCCGCTTGCACGCCGAGGACGTGCTCATCGACCTTCTGACCGACTCCGGCACCGGAGCGATGTCGGCTGCGCAGTGGAGCGCCATCATGCAGGCCGACGAGTCCTACGCCGGCAGCCGTTCGTTCTACCGATTCGAATCCGTCATCAGGGACCTGACCGGGTTCGCGCACGTCATTCCGACCCACCAGGGCCGGGCGGCGGAGCACATCCTGTTCCGGACCCGGTTGCGCCCCGGCCAGGTCGTGCCCAACAACAACCACTTCGACACCACCCGGGCCAACGTCGAGGCCGAAGACGTCGAGGCGCTGGACCTCGTCATCGAGGAAGGGCGCGTGCCGGGACTCATCCATCCCTTCAAGGGGAACATGGATCTCGGCGCGCTCGAGCGGCTGCTCGAGACGCGCGGGGAACGAGTGCCGCTCGTGATGGTCACTGTCACGAACAACTCCGGGGGCGGCCAGCCGGTGTCCCTCGAGAACCTGCGCGGAGTGCGCCGCATCTGCGACAGGTACCGGAAACCGCTCTTCCTCGACGCCTGCAGGTTCGCCGAGAACGCCTGGTTCATCAAGACGCGGGAGCCCGGGCAGGCGGGGCGCTCGCCGAAGGCTATCGCGCAGGAGATGTTCTCGCTGGCGGACGGCTGCACGATGTCGGCCAAGAAAGACGGCCTGTCGAATATCGGCGGTTTCCTGGCCATGAACGATCCCGGATGGGCCGAGGCCGCCCGGAACCTCCTGATTCTGACCGAGGGGTTTCCGACCTACGGCGGGCTGGCGGGATACGATCTCGAGGCGATCGCCCGCGGCCTCGAGGAGGTGGTGGAGGAGGAGTACCTCCGCTACCGGATACGTTCGATCGAGTATCTCGGCGAGAAGCTCATCGGGGCGGACGTCCCCATTATCCGCCCGCCGGGCGGGCACGCCATCTACCTCGACGCGCGCGCGCTCCTCCCGCACGTGCCGCCGCTGCAGTACCCGGGGATCGCCCTGGCGAACGAGCTCTATCTCGAGGCGGGGATCCGGGGCGCCGAGATCGGCACCGTGATGTTCGGCCTGAGGCCCGATGGCAGCGAGCGGCCCGGCCCGATGGACCTCGTGCGCCTCGCCATCCCGCGCCGGGTCTACACCCAGTCTCACGTGGACTACGTCGCCGAGGCCGTCATCGCGGTCGCCGGCTTGCGGGGCCGGATGCGCGGCTACCGGATTGTTTCGGCGCCGAAGACCCTCCGGCACTTCACTGCCGCCTTCGCGCCGTTGGAGTAGGCCGGCCGGCGACTATTGAGCGCCTTCCCGCTGGCCGATAGTCTCGAGTAGCCGCGGGAGCGCCATGCCGCCAGAGGGGAGGTTCGCCACGCCGGTTCCGGAGCAGCCGGGCGGGAGCCTGCCCTGCCCGCGATGCGACCGCCTGGTGGCGCCCAGCCTCGTCTCGTGTCCGCACTGCGGCGTCGACCTCGCCCTCGCGGCGGTTCTTGCCGAGCGGCAGGCCCTGAGCGTGCTGCCTGTGGAGCCGGACGCCCCGTTCGTGGGCGACGCGATGCTCTCGCGCTTCGGCGAGTTCCTGATGAAGAAGGGCTACATCACCGAAGCCCAGCTCGAGGACGCGCTCGCGCGGCAGGGCGAGATCGCCCGCATGGGCATGCGGGAGACGCTCGGACAGGTGCTCCTCGAGCAGCGCGTGATGACGCGGGAGCAGCTCGAGCTCGCCAGCGTCGAGCAGGTGCAGGAGCTCCAGAACGCCCTGCGCGCGGCAAACGCCCAGCTCGAGCAGCGCGTCGCCGAACGAACGCGCGAACTCGAGCGGGCCTACCGCCGCCTCACGGAGCTCGATCGGCTGAAGAGCGACTTCATCTCGAACGTCTCGCACGAGCTGCGGACCCCGCTGACGAAAATCAAGGGGTTCCACGCGCTGCTGTCCGCCGGCGAGCTCGGGCCCCTCACGGGCGAGCAGGAGCAGGCCGTCGAGATCATGGGGCGGGGCGTTGCTGAGCTCGAGCGGCTGGTCGGCGACCTGATTCAATTCGCCACCGGCGCCAAGGGCGAAATGGCCCTGAGCCTGGCGCCGTTCCCAGCCGGGCCCCTCGTGGAGGGCGCCGTCGCAGCCGCGCGGGCGCGGGCCGAGACGCGGGGGATCGCCCTGGCGTGCCGGCCGATCGCCGCCGGGCTGACAGTCACCGGGGACGTCGAGCGCCTCCGGTGGGTCATGGCCCAGCTGCTCGACAACGCCATCAAGTTCACGCAGCCGGGCGGCAGCGTCGAGGCCGGTGCGAAGCCGGTCGAAGGCGGCGTACGGTTCTGGGTGGCCGACACGGGAACGGGCATCAGCGAGGAGCGCCTTCCCGAGCTCTTCGAACCGTTCCACCAGCTCGACGGCTCGGCGACGCGCAAGGCCGGCGGGACCGGCCTGGGTCTCGCCCTCGTCAAGATGATCGTCTCGGCGCACGGCTCGACGGTCTCGGTCGTGAGCCGGCCTGGCGTCGGCAGCCGCTTCAGTTTCGACCTGGGCACCTCCGCGGAGGCGGCGCCCGACGCGACCGCGGACGCCGGCGGCTGACGCCCGTTCGCATCCCGACGCTGCTCAGCGCTCGCCGCCGACGGCCCTGGCGCCACCGCGTCAGCCGTGCCGATGCCCGAACGCGGCGTGCGCGCGGTCAGGTCCGGGACGCGAGGCGAGGTGCGCGTCGAGCCACGCGAACCAGCGATCCATGCCTTCGCCGGTCCTGGCCGACACGCGGAAGACGGCGGGCGCCGGCATCACCCTGGCGATCGCGTCGTCGAGGAGCTCGAGGCTGAGGCCGAGATGGGGCAGGAGGTCGGTCTTGGTGACGAGGACGAGGTCGGCCTTCCGGAACATGACCGGGTACTTCAGGGGCTTGTCCTCGCCCTCGGTCACCGCCAGTGCGACGACGTTGAAGTCCTGACCGAGGTCGTAGACGGCGGGGCACACGAGGTTGCCCACGTTCTCGATGACGAGCAGACTGGCGCCGTGCAGCGCCTCGTCGTGGAGCGCCTCGTGGATCATGCCCGCGTCCAGGTGGCAGGCGGAGCCCGTCGTGATCGCCCGCGCCGGGATGCCCGCCGCCCGCAGCCGCTCGGCGTCGCGCTCCGTCTCGAGGTCGCCGGTGATGGCCGCGATGCGCGCCCGCGAGCCGAGGGCCGCCGCCGTCGCCTCGAGCACCGCGGTCTTGCCGGACCCCGGCGATCCCATCAGGTTGATCGCGAGCACCCCGTGCGCCGCGAAGTGCTCGCGGTTGTGGGCCGCCTGTCGGTCGTTCGCCGCGAGGATCTCGCCGCGCAGGTCGACCGAGACCCGGTGCGGGTCTCCGCATCCGCAGTATTCGCACATCAGGGCACCTCCAGTTCGATGCGGCCGAGCAGGATTTCGCCGCCCGCCGCGAGCCGGGCGGGGAACCCGCACCCCCCGCACTGCAGCCGCCCGCCGCTGGGGACGGGCTGTCCGCACCCCGAGCACACCCATGTCGCGGGCACGCGCTCGATCTCGAGCGCGGCGCCCTCGCACATCGTGCCGGCCCGGACGATCTCGAAGGCGCTCTCGAGCAGGTCCGCCTCCACCCCCGAGAGATCGCCGATACGCACCACGATGCGGTGCACGGCGAGCGCGCGGCGGGCTGCAGCCTCTTCGCCGACGCGATCCATGAGGGCCTGCATCAGGGCGTACTCGTGCATCGCCGGCCTCAGCAGATCCTTGGAAGCGGCTCGCCTTCCGGCTCGGCGAGCAGCCGTCTGCCCACTCCGGTATCGAGGATGACCGCGCCCGCGTGGGCGCCGATGCACCGGCCGATGCACGCGGCGCCGCGCCCGAGGGGATGGGCGCGCAGCGCGTCGAGCACCGCGTCGGCGCGATCGGCCGACACGCCAATCACCGCGCGGCCCTCGCACGCCATGACCAGAGGATCGAGCCCCAGCAGGCCGGCGGCGCTCCGGACGCTCGGGCGGACCGGCACGCTCCGCTCGTCAATGACGATGCCGACACGGGATTTCCGGGCCATCTCGTGGAGGGCGCCTGAGGTTCCGCTGCGCGTCGGATCCTTCATGGCCGTGATCGACGTCCTGCCTGCGGCGAGGGCGGCGCGCACCAGCCCGTTGACGGGCGCGACATCGGACCGCAGGTCCCCCTCCAGCGCGAGGGCGTGCCGGGCGACCACGACGGCCATGCCGTGGTCCCCGATCGGGCCGGTCACGAGGACACGGTCTCCGGGCGACAGCCCCGCGTCGGGCACCGGCCGCTCGCAAAACGCCACGCCGGCCGTGTTGAGCACGAGGCCGTCGAGCTCCCCGCGCCCCATCACCTTCGTGTCGCCTGCCGCCACCGCCGCGCCGGCTTCCTCGCACGCCGTCCGGATCGACAGGTACACCCGCTCGAGATCGTCGCGCGGAAAGCCCTCCTCGACGATGAGGGCGCAGGTCAGGATCGGGCGCTCGGTCGCGCCCATGACGGCGAGATCGTTGACCGTGCCGCAGACGGCCAGGCGGCCGATGTCGCCGCCGGGAAAGAAGATCGGCTTCACGACGTGCGAGTCCGTCGTCAGGACCATCCACCCGCTGCCGGCCCGGACGGCCGCGCCGTCATCCAACGCCTGGAGGCCGATGCCGTCGTCGAGCGCCCCGGCGCCCAGGCCGGCCAGGCAGACCTGCTCGATGAGCGCGCGCATGGCGCGCCCCCCGGCGCCGTGCGTCAGCCCGATCCTCGCGCCTGGCCCGTCGACGCGACTCACGTGATGTCTCCGAGATCGGGATGGCCCCCGTACTCGTGCCAGATCCGGCAGGTGCCCTCGCTGCTGACCATGCACGCGCCGACGGGATGCTCGGGCGTGCACGCGTCTGCATAGAGCGGGCAGTCGCCGGGCGAGGCGATGCCCGACATGATGGCGCCGCACAGGCACTGCGCCGCATCCGGGCGGGGCGTCCGCGCCGGGAGTCCTGTGGCGTCGATAGCGAATCGGCGCCGCGCGTCGAGGCCGCCGAAGGCCTCTCGGAGGCGGAGGCTGCCGCCCGGTACCTCGCCAATCCCCCTCCAGCGCCCATCCGCGCGCTCGAACACGCGCCACATCGCCTCCTGCGCCCGCCGGTTGCCGTCTTTCGTGACGCAGCGCGGGTAGACGTTGTCGACGCGGGGCGAACCGGCGCGAATACGCTCCACGGCTCTCAAGAGGGCGGCGAGGATGTCCAGCGGCTCGAAGCCGGCGACGACGACCGGCAGGCGATGGCGCGCCACGAACGGCTCGAACACGCTCCAGCCGGTGATCGTGGCGGCATGGCCCGCGGCCAGGAACCCCTCGACCTTCGAGCCGGGGATGCCCGCCACCACGTCCATCGCGGGCGGGATGTACTTGTGCGCGCACAGGATCGAGAAGTTGGACGGCACGCCCCTCGACACGGCAGCGGCTGTCGCGACGGCCGTTGTTTCGAATCCCGTCGCGAAGAAAACGACCTCGCCGCGGATCCGGCGGGCCAGGCCGACGGCCTGGTCCACGCTGTAGACAAGGTGGACGCGCGCCCCCTCCGCCTGGGCGTCCGCCAGCGACAGGGACGAGCCCGGCACGCGCAGCATGTCGCCGTAGGTGGCGACGTGCGCGCCTTGAAGCGCCAGGGCGACGCCTTCGTCCACTTCCGGGGCGTCCGTGACGCAGACTGGGCAGCCGGGCCCCATGATGACGTGCAGTTCGCGCGGCAGCACCGCTCGAAGCCCGTACTTGGCGATGGCCTGCTCGTGGCTCCCGCACACGTGCATCACGGTCACGGGGCTCCGCCCGAGGGCCGACACCGCCTTCGCGATGGCGCCGCTCATGGCCGAGGCGCGGGCCGGATCTCTGAACGCCGCCTCCCGGAACGGCCCTTCGCGATCAGGCGTCGCCATCGCCTCCGGCCCCGGTGCCGGCAATCTCCGATCGAACGCCGTCCGCCAGGAGGTCCCCGGACTCCTGACCCGCCAGCACGGCCTCGAACAGCGCCAGCGTCTCCGCAATCTCGTCGTCGGGAATGCGGCGGATCGCGTAGCCGACGTGGTTGAGCACGTAGTCGCCCACCGACACCGGTTCGTCCACGATGTCGAGCAGGACCTGGCGCCGGACGCCCCAGAAGTCCACCGTCGCGGTGTGGCCCTCGATGGCCACGACGCGGCCCGGCACGCCTAGGCACATGGTTCCTCCACGATCGCCTGCCGTCCAGCCTCCGCGGCCGCACTGGCGGCGAGGGCCTGCCCGATCGCGATGCCGCCGTCGCCCGGCGGGACGGCACCGTGCATCAGGACCTGGACGCCCGGCCCGATGGCCTGGAGCACGCGCCGGGCGAGCAAGGCGTTCTGGAACACGCCGCCGGTCAACGCCACCGGAAGCGGCCCGGCTTCGCGCTGCACCTGCCGGACCGCGTCGCCGACCGCGGCGGCCAGGGTGTTGTGGAACCGGGCGGAGACAACGGCCGGCGCCGCGCCGGCAAGCAGGTCGGCGCAGAGCGCCCGAACCGCCGGGCGGAGGTCGATCTCGCGGAGCCCGGGGCCAGCGCCGAGGCCGAACTCGTACGCTCCATCTTCGTTCAGATCGGCGGCGAGGTTCCACTCGAGCGCGACTTGGCCCTCGTGCCGCGACTCGGGCCGGCAGAGGGCGAGCGCGCCCACGGCGTCGAAGTACCGCCCGGCTCCGTGCGCGGCCACGGTGTTGACGCGGCGCTGGAGCATCTGCGAGACGAGGGCCAGATCGCGCGCCGGGATGCGGGCGAAGATCGGGAACCGTCCGAGGGGCGCCTCTGCGCCGAGGGCATCCAGGAGCAGCGCCAGCGCCTGCCGCCAGACCTGGCGGATGGCCAGATCCCCGCCCGCCAGCGGGATCGCGCGGAGCGTCGCGACGCGCTTGAACGACAGGCAGTCGGCGAGGAGAACCTCGCCGCCCCAGGCCTCGCCGTCGGTGCCGAGGCCAGCGCCGTCGAAGGCCACGCCGAGGACCGGCCCTTCGATTCCGTGTTCCGCCATGACGCTGCACACGTGCGCGTGGTGGTGCTGCACCGCGATCTTGATCGGCTCGGGGCGCTCGCGCGCAAACCGCGTCGAGAGGTACTCGGGGTGCAGATCGTGCGCGACGATCTCCGGGGCGACCCCCAGGAACCGCTCCATGCGCGCGACGGCGTGCGCGTAGGCCTCGTAGGTCTCGACGTTCTCGAGGTCGCCGATGTGGGGGCCGGGATACGCCGTGCCGTGCGCGCCGATGCAGAACGTGTTCTTCAGCAGCGCCCCGCACGCCAGGACCGGGGACGCGAAGCGGCCGGCCGCCGGGATTCCCTTCGGGACGTAGCCGCGCGAGCGCCGGAGGACGACGGGCGCGCCAGCGATCACGCGCGCCACCGAGTCGTCGCAGCGGGTGTCGATGTCGCGGTCGTGCAGCAGGAAGAGGTCGGCGATGGCGCAGAGGCGGACGAGCGCCTCGTCGTTCCGGCAGGCGATCGGCTCCTCGGACAGGTTGCCCGAGGTCATCACGAGCGGCCGGCCGACAGCCTTCATGAGCAGATGGTGCAGCGGCGTGTAAGGCAGCATCACGCCGACCATCGAGTTGCCCGGCGCGACGTTCGCCGCAAGCGGCGCCCCCCGGCGCCGGGGAGCCAGGACGATGGGGCGCTCGATGGAGGTCAGCAGGTCGCGTTCGGGGTCGCCCAGGTCCGCCAGCAGCTCCGCGTCTCCGAGCGTCGCGGCCATGACCGCGAACGGCTTTTCGTCGCGGCGTTTTCGCGCCCTCAGGCGCGCGACCGCCTGCTCGTCCGACGCGTCGCACGCGAGGTGAAAGCCGCCCAGCCCCTTGACGGCCACGATCCGGCCATCGAGCAGGGCCGAGGCCGCCTCGCCGATGGCGTCGCGCGAAGGCCGCTCGCGCCCTTCGCCATCCGTCAGCCACACGCGCGGGCCGCACGCGGGGCAGGCATTGGGCTGGGCGTGGAACCGCCGGTCGCCCGGCGAGTCGTATTCGGCCTGGCAGGCCGGGCACATCCGGAACGCCGCCATGGTCGTGTTGCGCCGGTCGTAGGGGACGTCGGAGGCAATGGTGAAGCGCGGGCCGCAGTGCGTGCAGTTCGTGAACGGATAGCCCGCGCGTCGATCTCGCGGGTCGAGGACTTCGGCGAGACAATCGGGACAGGTGGCCAGATCGGGCGGGATCGACACGCGGCGGTCCGCCGCCGGCGCCGACGCGCGGATCTCGAACGCGCCGGCCGGCCAGCTCGCTTCGACCCGGCGGGCCTCGACCGATACGATCCGGGAGGCCGGAGGGGGCGTCGAACGGAGAGCGGATTCGAACGCCTCTATCGAGGCGGCCGGGCCGCACACCTCGATGGCGACGCCGGCGGCGTCGTTGCAGACCCAGCCCCCGAGGCCGTGTTCGCGGGCCAGGCGGTACACCCACGGGCGGAACCCTACGCCCTGGACGATTCCGCGGATCTCGAGGCGGCGGCCTTCGTCTGGAGCGGGGCTGCGCTGGACAGGCACCGCGTTCGTTTATAGCTGTTTGCCCAGCGCGAGTCCAGCGGCGGCCCGGCCGGCGGGCGGCCGAGGACGCGGGCATCCGGCTATCATGGACAGCGTGCGCGGAAGGGTGGCCGGAGGGATCGCCGTTGCTGCAGCCGCGGCGGCGGCGCTGGCGCCGCTGCCGCCGGCGTGGATCGAGAGCCACTACTCGCGTGGGTTCTATCCGGCCTTCCAGCGCGCCCTGACGCGCGCGTCGAACGCCGTGCCGATAGCCGCCTTCGACGTGCTCGTCGTGGCTGCCGCCTGCGCGGTGCCGCTCGGAGTCGTGGTCGCGATGCGGGCGCCGAAGGGCGGACGGCTGCGGCTGGCCGGTCGGCTGGCGTGGCGGGGTGTGGTGGCCGCTGCACTCGTCTACCTGGCGTTCCTGGTGGCCTGGGGGCTCAACTACCGGCGCGAGCCTGTCGAGTCGCGCCTCGATTTCGACGAGCGCAGGGTGACGGCGGAGGCGGTCGTGGGGCTGAACGACGCCGCTGTCGCCGAACTCGGCCGGCTCCGGCCGCTGCTTCCCGAGCAGTACGCCGAGTGGCCGACGGCGGCCGCCGTGGCTCGGGCTCTGGCCGGGGCCCTCGAGCAGGGGAGCCGCCTGCTGGCCCTGCCCGCTCCGATCACGCCCGGCAGGCCGAAGCGCTCGATCCTGGACCCGTTCTTCACCCGCGCCGGCGTCAGCGGTTTCACCGACCCGTTCTTCCTCGAGACGCTCCTGCCGTCGAACCTCCTGCCGTTCGAGCTGCCGTCGGTCGTCGCGCACGAGTGGGGGCACCTTGCGGGCCTGGCGCGCGAATCGGAGGCGTCGCTGTTCGCGGCCGTCGTCTGTCTGCACGGCGATGAGACCGCGCAATACAGCGCGTGGCTCGAGGTCTTCGCGGGCACGCTGATCGCGCGTGACGCGGAGGGGAGGCGCGAGGCGCGCGGCCGCCTGCCCGCCGCGGTGCGCGCCGATCTCGACGCGATGGCGGCGCGCAGCGCCCGCGACGAGGTGCGCCTGGTCCGGCGCGCGGCGTGGCGCGCCTACGACCGTTACCTGCGATCGCAGCGTGTGGCGTCGGGCGCGGCCGACTACGGCGGGGTCGTGCGGCTGCTCGCCGGGCTGCGGTTCGAGTCGGGCCAGCCGGCCGCGGCCCGCCCGGAGCGCTGAGCACCCCCGCTGCCAGCGGCTGCCCGACGCTACCCGCCGCGGCTGTGCATCTCCAGGCGAGGGTCGGCCCGCAGCGTCCTGAGGGGCAGGTACGCCCGCCGCACCGGCAGGCTCGCGCGCTCTTCGGCCCCGCGGTCGGCGCGGGCGCGCCAGCGTGCGGCGACGAGGCCCGCGAGCGCCTCGTCGGTCGCGCCGCTCCGCATGGGATCGCGCAGGGCGAGGCCCTCGGTGCCGTAGAGGCACATGTACAGCGTGCCGTCGGCCGTGAGGCGGACGCGGTCGCAGGCCCGGCAGAACGGGGACGTCGTGGAGGCGACGATCCCGAACGTCCGGCCGTCGGGAAGCGCGAAGCGCGTGGCCGGCGCAGCCGAATCCGGCTCTTCGATCGGCTCCGCGGATCCATAGCGCGCGCGGACGCGCGCAATCATCTCGGAGGAGGGCACCACCGCGTCCGCCGTCCATCGCGTCGCGCCCGCAACATCCATGTACTCGATGAACCGGACCTCCGCGCCGACCTCCGCGCCGAATTCGAGGAGGTCCGCGAGTTCGTCGTCGTTGACGCCGCGCAGGATGACGGCGTCGATCTTGACGCCGCCGAAGCAGCGCGCCGCGGCGCGGATTCCGCCCACGACGCGGGAGAGCCCGCCCTGCCCCGTGAGCGCGCGGAACCGGTCCGCCGCGAGCGTGTCCAGGCTGACGGTGAGGCGTTTCAGGCCGGCCCGCTTCAGCGGCTCGGCCAGGCGCTCGAGGAGAAGGCCGTTGGTCGTCAACGCCAGATCGGCGAGCGGCTGCGCGGCTAGTGACGCCACGAGGTCGGGAAGGCCATGGCGGAGCAGGGGCTCGCCTCCGGTCAGGCGAACCGCCCGGACGCCGAGCCCGGTGAGCACGCGGACGAGTCTCGTCGCTTCCTCGAAGCGCAGGAGGAGGTCGCGGGGCAGCCAGGCGTACTCCGGCTCCGGCATGCAGTAGTGGCAGCGCAGATTGCAGCGGTCGGTGACCGACAGCCGAAGCGTCCTCAGCGCCCGGCCGAGCGTGTCGATGAGCGGGGCGCCGCCAGTCATGGCGCGGCCGTCCGCCAGCGGCCCGGAATGACGGTCCCGCAGGCGGGGCAGCGCCCGTCGGCGGTGACGCGGCACACGCCGATCCAGTACGCCCGCCGTTCGACGAGGGTCTGCCGGCACGAGGGACAGCGGGTGTCTTCCAGGTCGCCGACTTCGCCCGCCGCGTTGCCGGCGTAGACGAAGCGGAGCCCCGCGCGGGCGGCGATGCCCGCCGCGCGCACGAGCATGGCCGGTGTCGTGGCGGCCCGGTCGGTCATGCGGTAGTCGGGATGAAAGGCCGTCACGTGCCACGGGATGTCGGGCGATACGCCGGCGAGGAACGAGGCGACTCGGCCGATCTCGTCGTCCGAGTTGTTGAGGCCGGGCACGAGGAGCGTCACGACCTCGACCCAGATGCCCATCGCGTGGAGCCGGCGGATCGTGTCGAGGACCGGCTCGAGGCGGCCTCCATAGTCCCGGTACTGCAGTTCGTCGAAGCCTTTCAGGTCGACTTTGAAGACGTCGATCCAGGGCGCCAGGTAGTCCAGGACCCTGGGCGTGGCGTGACCGTTGGAGACGTAACCGGTGAGCAGCCCCGACGCGCGGGCGGCCTTGAAGATGTCCACCGCCCACTCGGTGGTGATGAGCGGCTCGTTGTAGGTGCTGACGACGGCCCGCGCGCCGGAGCGGATGGCGGCGTGCACCAGCATCTCGGGGGTCGTTTCGACGAGGCTGGCGCCCGCGGCCGGGTCCCTGAGCGCCTGCGAGGTGACCCAGTTCTGGCAGCACGCGCACTTGAAATCGCAGCCCAGCATCCCGAAGCTGAAGGCGCGGCAGCCGGGCTCGACGTGAAAGAAGGGCTTCTTCTCGATAGGGTCGCTCTGGGCGCCGGCGACGTAGCCCCAGGGCACGCGCAGGACGCCGCCCCGGTTGAACCGCACGCGGCAGGTGCCTGGGGCGCCCTCGGCGATCTCGCACTCGTGGGCGCAGGCGTGGCACTGCACCCAGCCGCCCCCCGGCGCGTCGTACAGCGCGGAGGCGCCCTCCCGGGTGAGGGCGGCCATGCGGTCTCCGAGGCTCGTCACGCTCCAGTTGTAGCGCCGGCGTCCGCCATTTGCAACAGGCCCTTTCCCCGGCGGTCGGATCGGGGCATGATGGCGCGAGCAGCAGGAGGTCCCGCGTGTCGAAGCCCGCCCGCCTGACGTCGCTCGACGCCTTTCGCGGCCTGACCATGGCCGGGATGGTGATCGTGAACAACCCCGGCGACTGGAACAACGTGTACGCGCCGCTCCTGCACGCCGAATGGAACGGCTGCACGCCGACGGACCTGATCTTCCCGTTCTTCCTCTTCATCGTCGGCGTGTCCATCACCTTGTCGCGCGGCACGATGGCGAACCCCTGGAAGATCGTGAAGCGCGCCGTCGTGATCTTCGGCCTCGGCCTGATCCTGGCGCTCTACCCGCGATGGGATTTCAGCGTCGTGCGCATCCCCGGCGTGCTGCAGCGGATCGCCCTCTGCTACCTCGCCGCGGCGTTCCTGTTCCGCTGGACCGCGCCCGCGCACGGGTCGGACGACGCCAGGCGCTGGTCGCAGGGCCGGGCCCTGTTGATCGTGGCGGCTGCGCTGACCCTCGCCTACTGGGCGCTGATGGTGCTCGTCCCGGTTCCGGGCGTCGCGGCGGGCCAGCACCTGACGCCGGGCAACGACCTCGGCGCCTACATCGATCGCCACGTGTTCGGCGCGCACCTCTACTCGCAGACGAAGACGTGGGATCCCGAGGGCCTGCTGAGCACGCTCCCCTCCATTGCCACGACGCTCCTCGGCGGCGCGGCCGGCCTCTGGCTGGGCTCGCGGGCAACCGGCAGGCGGAAGGCGGCGTGGCTGCTCGGCGCCGGCGTTGCCGCCATGGCGCTGGGGCTCGTGTGGGACCTGGCGTTTCCTATCAACAAGAAGATCTGGACGAGCTCCTACGTCTGGTTCACCGGCGGGGCGGCGGCGGTGTTCCTGGCGATGTGCTTCGCGCTCATCGACGTGCGCGGTTGGAAGGCGTGGAGCCGGCCGTTCGTCATCCTCGGCGTGAATGCCATCGCCCTCTACACCCTGTCCGGCCTGCTCAGCAAGTTCCTGTCGAGCCACCGGATCGTTCTTGCCGACGGCAGCGCCCTCGCCTGGAGCCGCTACCTTTACACGACGTACTTCGCGCCGCTCGCCAGCCCGATCAACGCGTCGCTGCTGTGGGCCGCGGCGCACCTGGCGATCCTGTTCGTCGTGCTCTGGGTGATGGACAAGCGCGGCATCTACCTCAAGGCCTGACGCATGGCCCGCCCGGCGAAGCCGACAGGCGCGCGGCCGCGGCTGCCCAGGCCGGTGTGGCTCGTCTCGTGGACGAGCTTCTTCACCGACGTAGCCTCGGAGGCCGTCTACCCGATCATGCCGCTCTACCTGACGAGGGTCCTGGGCGGCACGGCCGTGGCGCTTGGCGTGGTCGAGGGAGCCGCCGAAGCCCTGAACAGCCTGCTGAAGATTGTCACCGGCCGGGTGTCCGACCTGCGCGGCGCGCGCAAGCCGTTCGTCCTCGCGGGTTACGGGGTGTCGACTCTCGCGCGCCCGCTGGTGGCGCTGGCGACGGCGTGGACCCACGTGCTGGCGGTGCGCCTGGCCGACAGGGTCGGCAAGGGCATCCGATCGGCGCCGCGGGACGCGCTCCTCGCGTCGTGGGCGACGCCCGACACGCGCGGGTACGTCTTCGGCCTGCACCGCGCAATGGACCACGCGGGCGCAGTCGTCGGGCCGCTGCTGGCCAGCCTGTTCCTGTTCCTCTTTCCTGGCGAGTACCGCACGCTGTTCGCCCTGACGCTCCTGCCGGGGCTCGTCGCGGTGGCGATGCTCCTGCCGGTTCCCGACGTCGGGACCCCAGGTCCCGCGCCGGGTCCGGCGGGCCCGGGCGCCGGACCGGCGGCCCTTGGCGCGCCGTTCTACCGCTACCTCGGCGTGCTCGTGCTCTTCAGCCTCGGCAACTCGACCGATGCGTTCCTCCTGCTCCGCCTGAGCGATGTCGGCGTCGGCGCGGCCTGGATCCCGATCGCCTGGGCGGCGCTGCACGTCGTCAAGGCCGTCGTGTCGCCGATTGGAGGGCTCCTCTCGGATCGGCTGGATCGACGCACCGTGATCTCGGCAGGCTGGCTGGTCTACGCGGCCGTCTACGGCGGGTTTGCATTCGCGTCGACCGCCGCGGCGCTCGTGCCGCTGTTCGTCGTCTACGGGCTGTACTACGGCCTGACCGAGGGCGTCGAGAAGGCGGTCGTGGCCGATCTGGCGCCCGCCGGCGCGAGGGGAGCGGCGTTCGGGGCGTATCACGCGGTCATCGGCGTCGGGGCGCTGCTCGCCAGCCTCGTCTTTGGTCTGGTCTGGAGGGCGGCGGGCGCGCCCGCGGCCTTCGGCCTCGGCGCGGGGCTCGCGCTCGCCTCCACGCTCCTCTTGTCCCGCCTGACGCTCGTGAAAGCCGGCGCCTGATCGCCCGGGCGAGGGCGATTCTCCGGCGCGCGGCGCGTGGCCTGCCTCCGGCGGTCCGCGCCGCCGGGCCGTCCGGCCGTATAATGGAAGATTCGTATGAGGCAAATCCTCGTCACCAATGACGACGGCGTCCGCTCCGAGGGCCTGAGGGCGCTCGCGGACGCGCTGGCTCCTCTCGGGGACGTGACCATCGTGGCGCCAGCCAAGGAGGCCAGCGCCGTCGGCCACGCGCTCACGCTGCACTTCCCGCTGCGCCTCGAGCAGGTCGGTCCGCGCACCTACGCCGTCGAGGGCACGCCCACCGACTGCGTGAACATCGGCGTCGCCGTCGTCCTCAAGAGGCTCCCCGACCTCGTCGTGTCCGGGATCAACAAGGGCTGGAACCTGGGCGACGACGTGACGTACTCGGGGACCGTGTCGGGCGCCCTCGAAGGCGCCCTGCTGGGCGTGCCCAGCATCGCCATCTCGCTGAAGCGGACGCGAGACGGGATGGACTTCTCGGACGCCGCGCGCGCGGCGGCGCGGATCGCGGAGCGGGTGCTTGCCGACGGGCTGCCGCCGCGGACCTTCCTGAATGTCAACGTGCCGCGGCGGGTGACGCATGGGTTCAAAGTGACCCGGCAGGCGACGCGCACGCACGTGACCGCCATCACCGAGCGTGCCGACCCGAAGCACCGCCCGTACTACTGGATCGACGAGGCCCAGGACGACTGGGAAGCCGACGCAGACTGCGACTACCAGGCCGTGAAGGCGGGCTACATCTCGGTGACGCCGCTGCAGCCCGACCTGACCGCGCACCGCGCGCTGGCGAGCGTCGAGCGCCTGCTGTCGGCGCCGCGCCGCAGACGCGCCGGAGGGGGAGGGAAGGGGCTGGCGGCCGTCAGCGGCAGGAAGTCCTTGGGGAAGAAGAGGCGGATCGGATAAGATGGATAGCCTGTCGGGGCGTGGCTCAGCCTGGTAGAGCACTCGGTTCGGGACCGAGGGGTCGGTGGTTCAAATCCACTCGCCCCGACCAACACATCGCAAGAGAGAGCCAGCGAGTGCTGGCTTTTTCTACGTACTGGCATAGTCGGTAGGAGTCGGACGAAGTAAGCAGGAATCGGCTGGTTTAGGCTCCTGTTCGTTATGCTGACTTTATGCTGGCTGCTGGGCGCTGGAGGGCGGAGCGGCGGATACCGGTGACCGAGTGAACTTGCAGCCGGTAAAGAAGCCGACGAGGGCGAGCAGCCTGTCCGCCGATGAGTTCCCGGAGAATGGCGCGGTCGCCGCGCTACTCACTGGCGTTGTACCACACTCCATAGTGTCCCCGACGGGACACACACTTCCGTGGAACGTGGATTTGTTCGGAACTGTAGGGCGTTCTGCCTGACCCCCTGACTGGCGGACTCCGGAAAACCGAGTCGGAGGTCACCCCAACTCACGCTCCACGTCTTGCCTTCTCCAGCAAGGCGTTCCATCGTGCGACGAGCCGATCCAAGACCTCTCCGTCATACCCCAAGCCCTTGGCCTGCTCACGATAGCGGCCGACCTCCAGCCACGTACGGTTGATCAGCGTCGGCTGGTCTTCGGCGTTGGCCGATGACACGTTGCCCATGTGCCAGTACTTCCGGTCATCGACGTACAGGTACTTCCGACGTGAAGTCCAGAAAGGCTCAACGACGCCCCACCGTTCGATGCAGTCAATCGCCGTCCGGAACGCATCGCTGTCGCCCCAGCGTTCCAGCGTGTACTCGTGCGGATATGACTCGACGTAGGTCTTGGCGAATCGCCAGCGGGAGTTGCCAACGAAGTCCGCAAACCACCGAACGTCCGCCTCTCGGTTCATCGTGTACTCTTCTCGCCCCGGATACACAGCACCCGTCACCAACGCAAACGGGTATTGGCGCATCGGCAGGGGAGACCTCTCCCCGTCCGCGAGTGCCATCGCCGTCGGGTCTTCGTTGTCAACGTCACGCCTGCGCCTCGCCGGTGCCGTCCGCCGGGCCATCGCCCAGAGCGGCGGGTTGTTGCGAGAGACTCCCGCTATTCGGCAGTACGTTGGCGACACTGCGTACCTGCTCCGCAAGATCAGCCACGACATCCTCGAGGTCAACATTCAGGCGTGGGTGCAGCGGCACGTAAAAGTGAACCTCAAATTCGCGGGCCTTGGGAGGCGCGGCGTCGAAGAGCGGCGAGAGCGTTCCCCTGACGAGCGGGCTGGCCTGCCACGCAGTGTCTAGGACTTCCAGCCAGAGTGGCGTCTCACCACACCGCGACCAGAGGCGCAGATCGAAGCTGACACAGCACCCGAACCCGTTGATCTTGCAGTACTGTCCGTACGCGCCTCTCAAACGCCTCGTGCTGAGACCCTGCGTCACGACGGTTCCATCCGCCCGGAGGAGTCCCGTCACCCTATCCACGAGGTCGCAGTATTGGTGGACCCTCCGGCCAATCTGCGGAGCAAGATCGCCGCCGGTCAAGGGCAGGAACGCCTCCTGATCCATCTGGTCGCAGAGGTCACTGAGTTGTGACAGGTCGTCTGCCGCCTCACGTTCTCCGGCCTTGTGAAGTTCACCACCAATGAAATCCAAGAGCCGCCGCCACGACGTAATCCCGATGAACCGATGCTCGGAAGTCCGGGCGCAATCCCACTGCGGCCCCGGCGTGTTGACGACGGCAGCGGCCATTCCCTTCTCCCGGCACAGACCCATTGACGGGCCCGGGTTCTTCGGTCCACTACGAAGGTGAGTCTGCGGCGGTCATCGTCACTCGCTGCGCGTAGTCTCGGGGACTGAGGCCCGCGAGAGCTCGGTGAGGACGGTGCTCATCATAGTCCCACCGGAACGCCTCGACCGTCTGCTGCGCGTCCTCGAGGGACGCGACCCACTGCACGTGGAGACACTCCTCGCGCAGCCGGCCGCTGAACGAGTCGATCGTGGCGGTGTCCGTCGGCGTGCCACGCCGACTGCAGTCGAGGCACACGGCGTGCGGATACGCCCCCAGGGCCA
>ERZ795061.575-NODE-575-length-37126-cov-6.254593_pt1 | contig 37126 bp, 21 predicted proteins | sample MGYA00375145_ERZ795061 | MGnify/ENA primary metagenome ERZ795061 (study PRJEB30190, sample SAMN05720144) | anaerobic digester metagenome | isolation source: active sludge of municipal wastewater-treating anaerobic digesters | place: USA | collected 2014-12-22 ... | reverse complement strand
TACGCCCCGGCCGTGTCGCCCCACCAGTCCAGTGACCAGAGGCAGCACCGCCGCCAGATCATCGGCTCGCCCTCCCGGGGGAGCACATTGCCCGCTCCGCCCCCGAACGCCCTGCCGATGCCGACGCTGTCTTCCACGATGACGGAGAAGGGCGTCGTGTCGTTATCCCAGAACAGGCCGGCGTCGCCACCGGTGGCGTACACGTGACGGATGATCCAGCGATCCCACTCCACGCCGGGGTATTCCACCGAACTGCGCGGAACCTGCCAGTAGTCTATGCTCTGCATGCCTTTCTTCGGGTCGCTGGCGTCCAGCACGGCGTATCCTGCGGCACTGGAGCCCAGAGACCCGTCGAAATCCACGTCGAAAAGATTGTAGGAACCCTCCGCTCCCGGGAAGGCGGGATGCAGGTTCGCTTCCATGTAGGTGTCCGGCCGCACGATTATCCGGTGACCCCCGCCGTTGTCGGGGATGGCGTCAAGCCCGGCCTGTACGGTGGTGAATGCCGTGGCCCATGTTCGCCCGTCGGTGTTATCCCCGAACCGGGAGACGTAGATGGTCGTGCCGGTGCGTTGAGAGGTGTATCCCGTTCCGTTCACATTCGATGCCATCCCTTATTCCCTTTCCCGGGGCTGTGACCCGGTCCTTTCGCTGTGGTGCCCGGGAGGTTGCCCCAGGCTGAGCTATATCGGCCCTTCAGGCCTTCCTCAGGCGCTCGCACCAGCGAGCGCCCAACCTGCGCGGGCCCTGAGCGTGCTCCCGCCAACGCATTTCCCGGGCGTGCCCTTCGACAGGCTCAGGGACCCGCCCATTCGGGGCCTTTTGCCCCCGTCCCCCGGTTCGCAGGGTAGGGCGGTCTCGCCGAGACCGCCGCAGATGCCTCTTCTGGATTCCCGCCTTCGCGGGAATGACTACCCGAGTGAGTGCTGGTCGTCGTGCAACGACCCCGGTCGTCGAGTGGCGAACCGGCGCCTCAACAGGCCTTCTGCGGTTCCCGAAGGTTTGGCCACCGGTTCGCCGCATCGAGACGCACCGGCGCCGTCGGCGCGAAATATCTCAGCCCGGTTCGCAGGGCCGGGCTGCCCTTCCCGAATGTTTGGGACCCGACGGAGCGGGTCCCTCCAAAAAGGCAGGGTGCATCACTCTCCGCGCGCATTCATTGGCTTTTCCGGCCAAGGGTTTTCGTCCTTGTCCACACACGCCACGGCCTGGAGGACCGCCTCCGGATTCTGCACGGTCACCGGCTCCGCGGCGGCATAGTTGCGCATGCGGCAGCCGAACATGCTCACTGTCAGGCGCTTGTCGCCACGCACGAGCAGGAAATCCTGCGATTGGCCAACCGTTGTCAGCGCGCCGTTGTGGCCGGAGAACGATTCGATGTTGCTGAGCGCGGTGTGCCCCCGCCCCTCGACAACGATAGGGTGGATGTCCTCCAGTGGCGCACCCGCGTTGGCAATGATGGAGCCCTGCCCGATCTGCCAGTTGCGGTTGAAGTTCTGGTCGCCCTGCTTGAGGATGCCCACCGCGACGCAATCCAGGTTGAAATTCGTGAGCTGGCCGTAGGTTGCCGGGCCAAGGTAAATCCCGCCCCAGGTGCCGAAGGTGAACAGGTCCATGAGCTGGGCATTGTCGGTGTGATCGATAGCGTAACAGAAGGTTTTCCTTGCCATGGTTGCGTCAATCACCGCCTTGCCGTGGCCGCCGTCAATGAACCGGCGGTTGGCGGGGTTGACGTGGCAGTGCAGGATGCGCGGGATGTCGTAGCAGTAGTCGATGCGGATGAACGTGCCGCCCAGCGGGTAGCCGTAGCAATGCTCGAAGAGGATCTGCTCGCAGATGCATTTCGGGCTGGCGGCGAAGTCCATGGCGAGGTACTCGCCGAAAAACGTGAGGCAGGAGAGCGTCACCCCCTGCGCGCCGGTGTCCGGAGAAACACGGATGGTGGCGGGGTAGGGGATGATCTTGCTGGCGTCGTGCGCGGCCTGCCGGGGATACCAGAACTGGATGCCGCGCACCTGCGTGGCGTGTTCGACGGTGAGGAACGGACGCGTTTCATCCTCGATGGCGAACACGCTGCCGACAGGTTGCACCCTGTCGGGATGCCGCGTTCCCCGTCCCACCGGGCCGTGCGCGCCGATAAGGGAAACGTTTTTGCGGAGAATCACCCCGCCGGCAACGCGGTAGGGCTGGTCCGTCGGCTCGACGTACAACGCCCTGCCGCGCGGAGATGCCCAGTCAATTGCATCCTGAAGGCGCGCGGCGTTCGCCACGGGGTCGCCACCGGGGGTGACACCGAAGTCCGTCAGTGGACGATGCATGTTCGATCCTTTTCTGTGCGGCCTCAGACTGCCTCGGAGTGCCGCCTCTTTCAGGGCGCCGGCTTGCCTGCTGGTAGCTTCACCAGCCTGCGCACTCCAAGACACCCGGTGGGCGTGGATTCCCGTCTGCGCGGGAATGACAGTCGAGCGTGCGGCGCGCGACCGGTCGTCGAGTGGCGAACCGGCGCGTCAACAGGTCGCCTGCAGCTCCCGCAGGTTTGGCGACCGGTTCGCTGTATCGAGACGGACCGGCGTGCACACGTCGGCATTCCGCCAGACCAACCCCGCGGGCTCCTCGATACAACGCTTGGAACGCCTCGCGTTCCCCGCGTCACTCGGAGACCCGCGCAGCGTCGTGGTCGCCATCACCCTACCCAACGGTGTCGAGAAGACCCCGGGTAGAATGCGTTCACCGAACGCGCCGCATCCCACCGAGCCCCCCAACGGGGGGGCAGAAATCCCTGCCTGCCTCTGCGTTTCGGAATCTGGCGGCGTATTGAACCTACCCGCCCAACTCCACACAGCGCTTCCGGTAATGGAGGTAGTTCTCGTAGCTCACCTCCTCCGGCACGCCGTGGTCGCAGGTGGGGATGTACCCCCCGCGTTCGCGCATCGGGGGAATGATCCGCTCCACAAACTCGTCTATCGCCTCTTTGCCCTGCGCCAGCACGCGTTTGTCTATCCCGCCGAACATGACCAGGTCGGGGTGTTCGCGGGCGATCTTGAGCAGGTCGCACCCGGCGGCCACCTCAAACGGGCTCATCACGTCCATGCCGACCTCTTTATAGAGCGGAATCACCGGCGGCGCGAATCCGTCGGTGTCAATCTGCAGGTAAAGGTGCCGGGTCTTGTCAATCTGCCGGCGTTTCGTGTTGGTCACCAGCTGCTGGTAGTAGGGCAGGAGGAACTCCCGCATCATTGCCGGGGAGATGAGCGGTCCGTGGTTGTAGCAGATGTCTTCACCGAAGAACAGCTCGTCTATCGTGACGTACTGCTGATGCCGCGCAGTCACGGTGTCCGCGAGATCGAGCCAGGCCTGCATGCAGGAGTGGATCAGGTCCGGTTGATCCACGAACGCGATGAGCAGGTCTTCCGGGCCGATGAGGCTGCGGAGATACATGTAGGCACCGATGATATTCTGAACGATCATCAGCCCTTTGCCGGCGGCCTCCTGTGCTTTGGCCATACGCTCCGGCAAGTTCCTGTAGCGCTCCCCGCTTGACGGATCGAGCCTCCATTTCACGTTCTCTTCCCACGTCTTCTGGTCACGCACGGGATGGGTGAGGTAGGTCGGCATGAACCCGTTGCGCCGTCCGGTGAAGAAGAGCACGTGGCGACCGGCGTAGTCCTGCACCACTTCGTATTCGCCACGGCGTTCGATCACTTTGTCCTCAAACGCAGGCACAAATGCCGCTTCGCACCAGCCAAGCTGGCCGAGGCCGTGGTTGCCGGGGGGATCGTACTGGAACAGTGTCTCCAGCGGGATGTCCTGCGGCATCCCTTCCTTTTTCCAGCGCTCGAGCGTGAAGTAGCCGAATTCCCGGCGGAAGAGAGGGATGCCGGGCTTCATCGCGTAGGTGTCGCGCAGCTTTTTCGCCGATTCCGTCATCCGCTCGCGCGGCACCATGGCGTGTATGCCGTCCTGCTCCATGTGTCGTCGTCTCCTGTGTTTATCGGTGCGAATAGATGGCGTCGAAGAGCGCGACGACGTTTTCCCACGGGAAACCATTGTCAATCTCGATGTACCACCATGCGCCGCCGTCCGGTTTTCGGAACACCGATGCCACCTCGGCAACGTTTCGGCGGACCTCTTCCGGTGTGCCGAACGTCATCAGGTGCGAACGGTCAATATGCAGCGCCATGGCCAGGCCGAGTTCGCGGCAGGTGCGCGCAAGTGTTGGCAAATCGTACAGCAGCATCTGGGGCCAGACCGAGTTTACGCCGATTTCGGCGAGGTCTGGCAGGATGTCCGTCACCTGACCGCACGAGTGGAAGTGAATGTCCTTGCCCGCGGCACGCACTGGTGCAAACAACCGCTCGTACCGCGGCTTGAAAAAGCGCCGCCAGACGGGCAGGCTGGTCATCAGGGCCTCCTGGGTGCCCCAGTCGTCACCGAAGCTGATGCCGTCCACGTCGAGCGCCAGCGCGTGCGCAATGAGCTTCTCGTCGTACTCCACGATCAGGTCCGCCAGCCTGTTTATCTCCGGCGTATCATCCTGAATGTCCATGAGGACGTCCTCAAACCGCCGGACCGAGCGCATCGTTTCGATCAGCATGCCGCCGCCATGGCGCAGGTAATACGTCTCCTTGTGCTGGGCCGCCGCTGCGCGGGCCGCCTCAAACTCCGGTCCCGACATTGGCGGTGGTTCGGGCGCGCGGTACGTGGCGAGGTTGGCGATGTCGTCCAGCGGCCGTCTGTGCGGGTGCCCCCAGGCGCCAAAGATGTTGTGTTCCCACACCACACCCCATGCGTCGGTGCTGAACGCATGATACCGCCCGTTCTGGTCAATATCCCCGGGCGGCGGGTGCGGCACAGTGACGTGCGTCGTGTCGCCGAAGTCTGTGGGGTAGCGGGAAAGCAATTCCGCCAGCCGCTCGCCGTGCTCATGCAGACCGGTCGGCGCGGCGTAGCATTCCACCGGCATCATGTCCGGATGGTCAAAGTGGATTGCGCGGAGCGCGCGTTCACGTGGAAGCATACATCTGCCTTCTGCGTCGGGTTGTGCGCCGGAACTTGCCTGACGGTTCAGAAAATTAGCACCGCACAGACGGGGAACCACGAGGGCCGGGGTGCACTGGCAACTCCTACCCCGACTGCGTCAGAGCTGAAAGAATGACGAACAGGAACACGCTCATCACCAGTCCACCCACCACCACGACCACGGCGGTTGTGGTGGTTCCCTTTACGGCACCCGATACGAATGCCGCCTGGCGCGCTTCTTTCACGTAGTCCGTGTACCCTCGCGCGAAATCCGCGACCTGCGTGGAGTCCATTTCCGCGCTCTGCTCAGAGGGAACGGAGCCCGGTTTTGCGGCCTTAAGGGCGATCCATCCAACTCCCCACCCGGGAGGGCCGAACAGCCCCGCAACGAATCCTCCGGTCGTGGCCTTGCGCGTGTTATAGCGCCGTATCGCCGCCAGCCGCCCGCGCTCGTAATAGCTGTCAGGCGGCAATTTGACATGGATGCCGACGGTGTCGGGGGCTGCCGGCTTGGTCTGCGCGTACGCAGGGCATGTCACACAGAGCAGGAACACGCATGGGAGAACCCGTCCCATCGTTCGCCTCCCGTGTCAGGTTACCTCACGCGGTCGGTAGATACGCCCCGAACGCCCTGAGCTTCGCCCGCAGTTCGTCGGTGTTTACCGCGTGCGCGTCGCAAGCGTCTTTTGCCGCCATTGCCGCCCCGATTCCCGCCGCCTCACCCGTGTTGAGGCAGCACGCCATGATGCGGATACTGCCGTTGGCCTGCCGGTCGGCGGAGATGCAGCGCCCGCCCACGAGTACGTTCTTCAGCCCTTTCGGCGTGAGGCAGCGGTACGGCACGCCGAAGCTCTCGCCCGGCCCGTACGGGCGCGTCAGCTCCTCGTTCGCCTTCTTGAACGCGTCAATTCCCGCGTTCGTCAGCGCGCCGATCCGGTTCTTCTGCCCGTGCACGTCAATGCCGTAGGCGTTCCGGCAGATTTCGTCGGGGAAGCTGCGTCGGGCGAGGTAGTCGTCCACGGTGATCTTGTAGTCTCCCGTGATGCGCCGGGTTTCGCGGATCCCAAGCTGGCTCCCCGTCGCGGCAAGGAAGGCATTTTTGAACGCAGGGTGCAGGTCGGCAAACGCCTGCCGGTACTGCGCCGTCATCTTGCGGCCGTGGAGGAGCGCCTTCGAGAGGCTCTCCGGGCTGGTGTTGTCCACGCCGTAGACGTGCCCGGTGTTGAACCCGAACACGCCGGGGCCGATTTTCATGTTGCATGTGTGCGGGTCGATGATGTCGGGGTATTTCGGCGACTTGATGGCCTCGTGAATCGGGCTTCCGGGATCGTAGAAGTGGATCCGCGGCCCCTTGGCCAGCGCTTCCTCATCAATGTTCGCGATGACGAAGCAGTGCGTGCCCGGCTGCATGGCACCGTCTTCCATGCCCTTTTCGAACGGCGCACCGGCCCACGCGGCGAGGTCGCCGTCGCCCGTGCAGTCCACGTACACCTTCGCCCGGTACGCCCGCAGCCCCGCCTTGCTCGCGACGATGAGCGCCTCCACCTCGTCGTCCGCCGACTTCTCCACCGCAGTCAGGCGCGACATGAACAGCACGTCGGCACCGGCGCCGGTGACCATGTCGTCGTAGATACGCTTCAACAGTTCCGGGTCAATGGGCGGGTCGTGCAGGGGGTTTTTTGCCAGCCATTCGGCGAAATGCGGCATGTTCTCTCGCAGGCGGTCGTGCACGTGCATCGCAAGGCCGCGGGCGATAATTTTCTCCCGGTCGTGGTACCCGCAGAACCACGGCACCAGCCCCAGCGTGCCCATTCCGCCGAGCGCGCTGTCGCTTTCCAAAAGCAACGTGCGCGCCCCCTCCCGCGCGGCGGCCGTTGCTGCAGCGCATCCCGCCGGACCACCGCCGGCAACGATGACATCGTAGGTGTCAATCAGCGGAATCCGGCGAGGTTTCAACTCGTGTTCGGGCATGGCAAGGTTCCTTTCTCCCGCCGCCGGGGCGAGATGTCTCCGTGTGGTGGTGCCGCATATAACATAGCCGCGCAATCCCGCAGTGGGAACCGCGTCATGAATTTCCGTCAGCGTAAGCGACGGAGGAGGAACCGCCCTGCTCGGGGTACCTTCTCAGGGGCGGCGCTTGACTCCACAGGTGGAAAAAGCGAGTATATGCGGAACGATCAGGCTGCCAGAACGAATGGCAACAAATCACCTGTTCACCAGGAGGGGTCCCATGGTTCGGAGCACGCCTTCCTTCCGCCGCTGGTTCTTTTTTGCTGCGGCGCTGGTTCTCTCGAGCGTTCCTTTCCTGCGCGCCGGCACCACGGGGAAAATCACCGGCACCGTGCGCCAATCCGGCGGGCAACCAATTCCCGGGGTGGCTGTTCAGATTTCCGGCCTGCGGCTCGGCGGCATCACCGATGCCGAGGGGCGCTACTTCATCCTGCAGGTTCCCCCCGGCGTCCACGAAGTTCAGGCGAGCATGGTGGGATTCCGCACTTCGGTTGCGCAGAACGTGGGGGTGTCGGCGGATCGGACGACGACACTGAATTTCACCCTGCAGGAGGAAACCATCGAGGTTGAAGCCGTCGTCGTAACGGCAGGCAGGCCCCCCATCGAGGCGGACGTAACGTCCTCCCAGACGACAGTGAACGCGCGCCGCGTGGCAGAAATTCCGGTGAACCAGATGCTGGACGTACTGGCGTACGAACCCGGCGTTTCGCTTTCGCGCGATACAGAACTGAATATCCGCGGAGGCGGTGCAACACAGGTGCGCTTCCAGGTGGACGGTCTCGACCGAACGGACGGCCTCACAAACAAACCGTACACGCAGCTCAACCAGACTCTGGTGGCCGAGGTGACGCTTCTGACGGGTGGCTTCAACGCGGAATACGGGAATGTGCGCTCCGGCATGGTGAACGTGGTGACGAAAGACGGCACCGAGCGGGGCGTCGGCCGGGGATGGGTTTCGGGAGTGTACAGCGGCACCCCGACCGCCCGGAAGAAGCACTTCGGCCCCGGCGCGTACGACGAAGCGCAGTTCGACTACTACACGGTCATGCAGTCAGATTCGAGCACGCATGGCCCGACTGGCGCGGCAGACCCTTACGGCGCCATCTACTGGCCGAATCTGTACGAGTCGACGCGGAATGATACCGCCTTCCGCAGGGTCTGGACGGCGGCGCCCAACATGTACAAGGTGTTCGATGGCTGGAATGCCCGCGTGACGGCGGCAAATGCCAACAACCGAGGCGCCGGCGTGTACGGAAAAGGCACGCGCACAAAGCCGTGGACGGCCGCGCAGATGATTGAGGCATGGCGGTACGAAACGAACCTGAACGAAGGCGTCTGGGGATACAGCAACAAGCCGGACTGGAGCCTCGACATTGCGGCGGGATGGGGTCTTCCCCACAAGCTCGGGGGGATTGTGGTCGGGTACGTCACCAACAAGGAAATGACTGTCGTTCCCGCATTGCGGCCGTATTACATTGACCAGACGTTCGATGTGAAGCTGACGCTGACGCCGATTGACCGGCTGAAGTGGAGCTTCTCTTACATGCGCGGTACGAGCGAATCAACCGGGAACGGCACGGCCGGGTACGATCCGGAAATGGCCTCCACCGCGGGCGCGGTTGCCATCGGGAGCGACCCCGTCTCCTTCCGCACGGCAAGCGATCTTCTCGGAACCGTGAACCAGTCAAAAACCGCCAGCGGCAACAACCGTCTGAATCTCTCTTTCAACAGCCTGCTGGACGGGAGTTTCTGGCAGTGGGGTACCGCGCTGACCTACACGTTGAGCCAGCACACCTTCGCCACCGCCGCGTTCGGGCAAACGCGTTCCAAGTGGGATCTCCAGCGGGACATGCCCCGCGCTGACATCAACGACTTCAGCCCCACCGGTTCGTATCGGCCCCCGAGCACTTTCAGCTACGGCGCGTGGCTGCTCATGCTGATTCCACTCTCTGACTGGTCCGACATAAATGGCGACGGAACGCCGGACCGGCCCACAAGCGCTGAAGACGCCACTGCGCCGGGAAGAGCCTACATGGGGAACCCGTACGGGTACGGGGCGGCGTATCCGTTTGTTCCCTCGAGAACCGTGTTCGTGAACCGTCAGATGGTGTTTGCACCGGGCGACACGGCGGTGGTCGTGTCCCCCCAGGGGTGGGCTCAGGACGGGTATTTCGATCTGAGCGGAACGTTCTGGCTGGGCGAGGGCGGAACGCAGTGGATGACTTCGAACTCCGTTCAGACCGCAGTTCGGGGGGATGTCACGCACGTAATCGGCGACCATACGATCAAGGCGGGCGCGGAGTTCCTGTTGAGCGATCTGGAATACCATACCGAACAGGACGCGCGCCTGCTTGGAAGCCGCTTCAGCGTCAACTACCGGGATTACGGCGGCAAGTTCCCCGCCGCGCGTCCGAACATTCTGGGTGTGTTCCTGCAAGACAAGTTCGAATCGCAGGGGCTCATCATGAACTACGGTCTCCGGCTGGAACGGTTTGACGGCGGCGCGCCCTACTACATGCCCGACCTTATCTACGACGACCGCCTCTACAGCCCGCTGCACGGGAAATACTGGTTCGACAGCCTGCTTGTCGCGCGAGGATGGAACGTGAACGATCCCGCGTGGGGCCCGCTGCCGGGCAATCAGTACGAGGCGTGGACGAAGTTTGTGAAGAACGGGGTACCGGAGCAGTTCCCGATGCCGTGGGTCGTGATGAATGCGCTGCCCCAGCGCGATGCGAAGGCGCACTGGCGGCTTGCTCCCCGGTTCGGTATCTCACACCCGGTAAGCGACCGCACGAAATTTTTCTTCAACTACGGCATCTTCTACTCCATGGCGAAACCGGCGCACATGTATGGCACGGGCCTGCACGATGCGCGTATCGGCGGCGGTGGAGGCCGGTTCGAACACATGTTCAACCCGGAACTGCGGCCCGCGCGCACCACGTCGTACGAGGTCGGCTTTGAACACTTGTTCCCCCTGAACTTCGTGCTCAAGACAACAGGCTACACGAAGGCGAATGTGGACCAGGTAACCGGGCTTCAAGTGCGTACGGGCAGCGGTGACGGTTACCGCATTTACCGGAACGCGAACTACCAGGACATTCGCGGGCTGGAGATCAAGCTGAGCCGTAACGGCAGGTTTGTGAGCGGGTGGGCGACGTATCAGATCATCGCCACACGGAGCGGGCAGACCGGGCTGGAGGAATTGCGGCAGAATATCGCTGCGTCGAGTTACTACACGCCTCTGGTTTCCACGAACTCGCCGGCGGATGTGGTGATGGCGTCGGTGCGCGTGGGAACGCCTCTGGAATGGGGGCTGCTGCGCGGCGGGTGGGGCGCAAGCATCGTGCAGACGTATTCCGAAAGCACGGGAGAGATTCTGTACAACCCGAACGCCGTTCCCCGACGCGAGCTTCCGCCTGAGTACGTGCTCAGAGGGCGCGATTCCTGGGGCACGAGCGCCAAACTTACGAAGGACATCTCACTCGGACGTCAGCGGCACGTTTCGCTGTACCTCGATATCAACAACCTCTTCAATCGCAAGTACCTGAACGGCACGTATATGAATGGCAACGACTACCTCGCCTACATCGTCGAACGGCGGGCGCAGGGGGAGACCGACCTGCGCGTGGGCGATCCTTCCACGTGGGACGCGCTGACGCAGCCCTACCGGGTGAAGAAGGCAGACGGCACCTACACCGCCTGGAAAGCACCAATCAGCCCGCGCACCGACTGGCTGATGTTCCTGTATCCCAGGTCCTACCGTGCGGGTGTCAGGTTCGATTTGTAACCGAAAAGTATTTTTGCCACCTCGCAGCGGCTGTGTCGTGGGGCACGGCCGCTGCTCCTTCGCGTCGCGCGATCAAAACCCCTTGCATCGCCTCTCGCGTCAGGCGTACCACGGAGTGTCCGAGTTTTGCCGAAGGACCCACGCATGTACGATGAACTGTTACGCCCGCAATTCCACTTCACCGCCCGAGCGGGCTGGCTCAACGACCCGAACGGGCTGGTGTTCTTCGGCGGGTGGTACCATCTCTTCTTTCAGCACAACCCGTTCGATACGAAGTGGGGCAACATGACATGGGGGCACGCCGTCAGCGGCGACCTCGTACACTGGCGGCAGGTGGAAAACGCCATCCATCCCGACCGGCTCGGAACGATCTTCTCCGGCTCCGCGGCGGTAGACTGGCGGAACACTACCGGTTTCGGTGAGGGCGCCGTTCCACCCATTGTCGCCATGTATACCTCGGCGGGCGGCACCTCGCCGGAGTCGGCAGGACAGCCGTTCACGCAGTCGCTTGCCTTCAGCAGCGACGGCGGCGAAACGTGGGAGAAATTCGCCGGCAACCCGGTGCTGGGCCACATCGTCGAGAGCAACCGGGACCCCCGGATTGTCTGGCACGAACCGACCGATTCGTGGGTGACGGCGCTGTACCTCGACAAGAATGACTACGCGCTGTTCACCTCGCCAAACCTGAAAGACTGGACGCGGACGTGCGACGTCGCCATCCCCGATACCTCCGAATGCCCCGACTTCTTCCCCCTCGCGGTGGATGGCGACCCGGCACACCTGAAGTGGGTGTTCTGGGGCGCGAACGGCTGTTACCTCCTAGGCTCCTTCGACGGCAAGGCCTTCACGCCAGAGGAAGGCCCTTACCGCCTCGACTCCGGCGCGAACTTCTACGCCGCGCAGACGTGGAGCGACATCCCGGCCGCAGATGGCCGGCGCATCCAGATCGCGTGGATGCGCGGCGGCGAATACCCCGGAATGCCCTTCAATCAGCAGATGAGTTTCCCCTGCGCCCTTTCTCTGCGCACCACGCGGGCTGGCCTTCGTCTCTGCCAGATGCCGGTGCGGGAAATCGAGGGGTTGCGGGAGAACAGCGTCATCCGCGCGGACGTCGCACTCCTTCCCGGCAGGCCGGTCGATACCTCGGCGGGCGAACTCCTCGATATCGAAGCCGAGATCGAACCCGGGCACGCGAAGGCGATCGAGTGGTGCATCCGCGGGAGCATCGTGCGGTACGATGCGGAGAAACGCGTCCTTTCCTGCGGCGACAGAGAGACCGGGTATGAAGCCCCTTCCGGCCTTCTGCGGCTGCGCATCCTGCTTGATCGAACCAGTCTGGAAGTTTTTTCCGGCCACGGGGAAGCGGCGTTTCACCTCTGTTTCGTCCCCGATCCAGCGAAAACCCGCGTCGAACTGATCGCGCACGGTGGCGAAGCCCGCATTCGATCGCTGGCGGTCCACCGTCTCCGCTCGGCGTGGTGACACCCAGACCAAAGGGACACTTGTCGCAGGGTCCTTCATCGTGCCCCTCGTTTCAGTCATTCCCGCGGAGGCGGAAATCCATCCCGAACCCTGGTGTGTGCCTCTCAGCGGGGCCCACGCCCCATCTATCCCACTGGAACCACAGGACCCATCGCCGCCCCCCTCCTCCCCGGGTGGTACGTGCCGTACGTTTGAGATCGCACAAACCGGTGTCCACCCACCGCCTGTTCCCACACCACAGGGGGCAATCATGACATCCGCCACCAACACGGCACGAATCACCCGCTCAATCAACTGTTTCCGCATCGGCACGCCCCAGTGGCTGTCTGACGAGCGGTTCGCGGCCCTGCTCGCGCTTTTCGATCGTTACCCCGGCGTGACAGACGAGGTCACGTTCTTCACGTCGGAAACGCATCCCCCGTTGCCGCTGGAGGTGCTCGCAGACCGCGCCACCCTCCTCGCAGGCCGCATGGAGGAAGTGCGCCGGCATGGCTATCGCACGGGGATCAACATCCTATCCACCATCGGCCACCACGAGGAGAACCTGCCCAACTCGCTGGATGGCCCGTATACACGCATGACCGACCCCGATGGCCGTATCAGCCGCGGCGTGCTCTGCCCGAACGACGAGCGTACACGCGACTACGTCCGGGAGGCGTACCGTCTCATCACCGAAGCGGGACCAGATTACGTCTGGGTGGACGATGACGTCCGCCTGTTCGGGCACGGGCCGATTCTTGCCGGGTGCTTCTGCGACAACTGCCTCGCGACGTTCTCCCGCGAAACGCGGCGGGAATGGTCGCGCGAGTCCCTCCGTGAGGCGGTGAACAGCGGACGGCTGGCGGACCGGCTGATGTACCGCCGCGCGTGGCTCGCCCACAATCGTGCCACCATCGCGCGGCTCTTTTCCCTGATCGAACAGACGGTACACGCGATCCGCCCGGGCCTGCCGATCGGGTTCATGACGGGCGAGCGCTATTTCGAGGGGTACGATTTCGACGCGTGGGCGGAGGTGCTTGCGGGCCCCTCCGGCTCACCGGTCCGGTGGCGACCGGGCGGCGGAACGTACACCGACGAAAAGCTCGACGGCATCGTCGGCAAAGCGCACGACATTGGACGTCAGGTCGCCTTCCTTCCGGCAAAGGTCGCAGTGATCCAGTCCGAGATCGAGAGTTTTCCTTACCAACGCCTGAAGAAAAGCGCGCGGGCTACTGCGCTCGAGGCCGCCGCCTACATCGCCGCCGGTTGCACAGGAGCGGCGTACAATGTGCTCTCGATGTACGCCGAACCGCTGGACGAATACGAGCCCCTTGTGGGCGTCCTTGCCGAAAACCGGCCGTTCCTCGATCTGCTGGCCCGGGCCGGTGGGCGCTCGTCGCCCGCCGGCCTGCACAGCGGCTGGTCGAAGGACAGCTTCGCGACGATACAGCTTGCGGAGGGCGACTGGCTGTTCCCGCAGGAAGGCGTCCCGGGCGGGCAGACGAACGAGTTTCACGAAATCGGCATTCCCCCCGCGTATTCGCTTGATGCGGCGCAGGCGGTGGCGTTGACGGGAAACGGCGTGCGGGCGTTCGACAGAAGAACGCTGGAGCGAATCCTCTCCGGCGGCGCGTACCTCGATGCCGAAGCGGCCAGAGCCCTCGAAGAGATGGGTCACGCCGAACTGGTCGGTTTCCGTGTCGGGGAAGCGTTTCCCGTCGACGCCATCGAGCAGTTCCTCGCACATCCCCTCTGTGGGGCCTTCACAGGACGGGAACGGGACGGCCGGCAGTCGTTCTGGAAGCGCACTGCGTACGCCCTTGAACCGATGCCCGGCGCGGAGCCTCTCGCGCGTCTGGTGGACTACGGCCGGAAGGAGCTTGCGCCGTGCGGGCTGGGCGTGTTCGAGAATTCGCTTGGCGGGCGCATCTGCGTCGCCGGGTACGCGCCGTGGACGTTTCTACAGAACCTCAGCACCTCATCGCGCGCCAAGGCAGTCGTCCGCTGGCTCTCCCGGGACACGCTGCCCGCGTACATCGAGTCCTTCCACCGGATAGTGCTGTGGGTGCGGGCACCTGAACCCGGCAGCGTGGCGATTGCCCTCCTCAACGCGTCGCTGGACCCGGCGCGGCAGGCTTCGCTCCTCGTGAGGACGGAAACCAGCCAATTGCGTCTCACTGACATGCGCATGCAGGAAACCGCCGTTCCGGCTTCCGGCTCAGACGGGCCCTACCGGCGGTTTGTGCTGCCGGATCTCGCTCCGTGGGAGATGGCCTTGCTCGAAGGGTGAACTGGGAGGCTGGCAGACCGCTTGAAGGGCAGGCAGGAATGCCTGCCCCACCATTCTTAGCCTCGCGGCTTGGTGAAAACCGGGGCAGGAAGCATCTTCCGGGGTGGAACAGGCAACCCCGCGTTTCCCCTCACACGTCCACCCACTCCCCACCGCGGCGGGCGCTTTCATGTTCGGCAAGGAAGGTGCGGACAGTAGCCAGGTTTTTCCGCGCGCTCACCATAGGCTCACGCTTTTCTTCGACGGCGCACAGGAAATCGGCCATGCTGCCGACGAATGAATCGCCGAACTGCACGCCGCTGAAGTCCACCTCCCGGACGCCTTTGCCGGTCGCGTCGCAACTGATCCGCATCCTCGTGAAGAAATCGAACACGAGGGATCCCTTGTCCCCGTCTATGCGGCACTCCACGCCGGTCATGTCGCTCCGTACCAGTTCGCTGTGGAGTATCGTTCCGGTGAGGCCGCCACCGAAGTCGTGCAGCGAAGTGAGCAGGTTGTCGCTTACGAAATTCTGCCCGCGGCTGCGACCTGTCCGCGTGAACACGCGCCGCGCGTCGCGTCCCGTCCAGTAGCGCAGAAGGTCGGCAAGATGGTTGTTCCACTGGACGGTGAGGAAGTTATCGCACACGGAGTAGAAATGGTGCCCTTTCAGGTCGCGGTCCTGCGAGCCGAAGAGCTGAATCCCTGCGAAGAATGGTTCACCGATGGTTCCCTTCTGCACAACCTGGCGGGCGAGCCAGTTCATGGGCATCCAGCGGTAATTCTGGTGCACGGCGAACGTGATCCCGGCTTTCCGCGCCGTTTCGACCATGCTTTCGCCTTCTTCGGGGTCCTGCGTCAATGGCTTTTCCGTGATGACGTGTTTTCCCGCCTTCGCGGCAGCCAGAACAACCTCCCCCCGCACGGACGGCTGGGTCAAAAGATCAACGATTTCGACTGACGGATCGGCGATGAGATCGCGGTAATTGGAGTAGACGCGCTCCACGCCGAAATGCTCCCTGGCGACCTTCCGCGCGGACTCGCTCGGGTCCGCCACTGCCGCGATGGTCCACCCCGCACGTTTGTAGGCCGGCGCGTGGGCGCCTCGCGCGATTCCGCCAAACCCGACCATTCCAATTCCCCATTCAGAGCGCTTCGGAAGCGGATATGCCGGATCCACGCTCAGCTCGTCCGGGGTTATTCTGTCGCCGCCCATCAGTCATCCTCTCCCCGGTGCAGGTGCCCGGTGCGTTTTCTGCCCCGAAGTTCGGTTTCGAGCCAGAAGTACGTGGTGTCCTCGAGTATTTCAAGAATCTCGTGCTCATCGCCCATGCGCGTGACCAGTACATCACCCTTCCGCAGCGTGTACTCAACGCCCTCCGAGCGCATCACCATCACGCCACTGATCATGAACACAAACTCGTCGCAATCGTGAAAGTGCGCCCGGGTAACGTTCCGCATTCCGGTTTTGAACGTGGCGAGGCCCCAGTGAGCAAATTCGGCGGTAGGGACGTTTGCATTGGGCCCCTGAATGATCGGCATTGCGTGCTCCTTTCAGTCCGTGACGTAGATGCGGACCTCGTAGCCTTCCAGCGGCGTGATGAATCCCTCGCGGGTTTGCGCGAACCCTCCGCCCTCTCCGCCGACCCGTCGCAGGCGCATGACAACAGCCTCATCCAGCCCCTTCAACACCGTCTCATGAGCGTACTGGTCCTGGTTGATCAGTACGACCAGGGTGCGGCTGCCGGCCCTTCGCGCAAGAACGCCGACGCCGAGGATCGGGTCGTGCTGCCGGTAATACGTTTCCGCCCACACGTGGGGCATCTGCCCGGCAAAGAGGAAGGGATGGAGCCCATTGAACTCGCGAAGAACCGTCATCCAGCCATCGAAAAACGGGTGCGGCCTGTCCGCGTAGGCAGAACCCCACCACATGATGCCGGTGGCCCCGTGGAGGATCGCGTCCCACGCCATGAACCGGGTTTGTTCCTCTGTTGGCAGGAGTGGCGGGCCTTCCGCCAGCTTGAGTTGCGACCAGCAGAACGCCTGCTGCACAAACCACAGGCCGCACCGGGGCGCGGTTCTGGCGAAGCGCTCGATCTGTTTTCCGAGAAGACCCATCGGCACTGTGGCGTTCCGCCGGACCGGATACCAGTCGAATCCGACGATGTCGAGATACGGCACGCACCGCGCCAGCGTTTCCTGATCGCTGTTCACCGCTTCGTTGAGCCAGATCGGCCTGTATGGATCACGCTCACGCACGATTCGGGTGCCGCGTTCCAGCCCACGTACGACTGCGCTGAATCGCTCCTCAATTTCCGCCAGCTTTTCGGGCGGGTGCTTCCAGAAGCTCATCCGCACGTTGTTGTCGTCTTTGCGGGAGGCGTTCCATATCGCTTCGTCCTGTGCCTCCCAGACGGCGAGGGCGGGGTGATCCTTCAGCGCGTCAACCTTCGCGGCGAGCGCGGAACCGTCGTCGCCATCGGCCAGAATCACCGGCACAGGCGCCCAGCCCAACACTCCGTGCGCGTGTGCTGCGTCAAGTTCCTCCCGGTTGTGGCAGCAGACGATGTTGATTCCGGCTGCCGTCCACTGTCGCCATTCGTCCTCCGTCCGCGGGTGCTCGTAGGCGCCCAGCGGGAATATGCGGTGACCATTGAGGGGCACTACCATCAGGTTTCCTCCGTGGCAAATGGAATCGGGATGCTGTGAGGTTACCACGCGAAGGTGCCCGCCGCGTGGCGATGGTCAATACTCCCGCACTTCTCCCCACGCCGCGATCACCGTCTCGATACTCTCCCATGGCGTAGTGGAGAAGATTGCCTCAGCCGCCGTCAGCGCAAATCCTCCACCCGGTTTGAGGACTTCCACGGACTCTATCACCTCGCGGCGTATATCCCCGCGGCTGCCGCGTTCAAGGGTAATGGGCGCGTTGAGGCCGCCGCTGATGGCAGTTTTTCCACCGAGGGTTGCTTTGACACGTGTGAGGTTCATTTTGCGCGCATTCGGGAGGGGGTCCAGCAGGTGGTGAACGTCATAACCGATGCCTGCCAGATCGTCCAGCAACGGCTCGAGGCCCACGCTCATCGTATAGCCCATGAAGCGGCCCGCCTGATGGACGATCCCGGTGAGTTCCCTTATGCGGGGCGCGAAAAACCGGCGGAACATCTCCGGCGACCAGAACGTGGTTCCCTCGTAGTATCCTCGGCGCATGATCAGGTCTACGGGAGTCTCCAGCAGGATTTCGGTGGACCGGCAATCCCATGCGTGTACAACGTCCAGAAGGCGGTGGAACAGATCGGGCTCATCCAGCGCCATCAGAAGCATGGCCGGAGCGCCACAGAGCTGGATCAACGCATCTGCGCTGCACGAACCCTGCCCTACGAGGAGCACGCCCATCTCCCGCGCTTGACGGGCCAAGGTTTTCGTGCGCTCCCTGAACGCGTCGAGGTCCCTCCCCTCCGGGGTTTGGAGCAGGTACGCCAGCCTCTCAACACCCTTTTCGCTCGTCACCGGCGGACGGCGGTTCCGCACGGCATTGTAATCGTCGAAAAGGCTGATGCCGCCGCCCGACTTGTGACCTGGCCAATCATCCGATACCCAGTCGTCGCTGCGGTAGATTTCCTGCCGGAAGGGGCCGGAGGGCGTCTGGTATTCCTTCACCATCACCGGGTGCTGCTCGCCTTCGATGGTTTCCGTCCATTCCCGCACCGTCACGTCGGGATGGTGCCGGAGAGGAACACCAGTCCAGAGCCAGGCGTCCAGCCCGATGGAGAGCCACGCGCGAGCCTCTTCGTTGTCGTTCGACCAGCGCATACGCGGAGGAGGGCGGAACCCGAAGCAGTTGAAAAACAACGGTACGTGGTCCGGTTCTTCATGTTGGAGCACCGCCAGCATTCGGTCGCGTGATGAAAGTGAAGCCATTTCCGGTCCCCTCCCCCCGCCTCGCCTGTTTTTCATGAACTCCGTGTGTTTCGTTGTTGCCTTCTTTCCGACTCCAGAAAAAACCTGGTGCGAATTTGCAGCTTCTTCGCGAAAAAGCTTGACACGAAGACGACGTTTTGCCTTAGCTGGTAAGCGGGAGCAGGTTTGGTGTCCCGGGAGCAGGCTTCCTGCGCTCTTCTCTGCGCGTGTCTTCGCCGGTACAAATAGAACAGGCTGCGGAGCGCGTGTCTCCACAGCCTGCAAGTCCGTGTGACATCGTGGTCACTTCTATTCGTGCGTCGCTTCGCCCGCAAGCCTGTCCATTGCGCGCTTGCCCGCAACGGGTAACAAAATCACTCAGAAACCCGGTTATTGCCCTCCGTTCGTTGCCTCGCCGGTGAGCCTATCCATGGCGTGCTTGCCCGCCGCTCCGCCGTGGCTGTCCGCCGAGCCGACGCCGCCGAGCACGTCGCCACCGATGGTTCCGACATTGATGTCAATATCCGAACGGGCTTCTATGCGGTCCACGCGCCCGTCGCGAATCCAGATGATGCGGTCTGAAACGTTCAACATGCTGGGGTCGTGCGTGTTGGAGATGATGGTGACGCCCATCTCTTTGTTGAGCTTGCGGAGGAGCTCGATGATGTCGTGTCCGGTTTTGAGGTCGAGGTTTGCCGTCGGCTCGTCCGCCAGAATGATGGAGGGATCGTTCGCGAAGGACCGCGCAATCGCAACGCGCTGCTGCTGCCCGCCGGAGAGCTCCGTCGGCTTGTGCTGCCAGCGTTCCCCGAGGCCCACCGTCTCCAGGAGGCCGCGCCCTTTCGAGATCGCCTCATCGTTTGAAAGTCCGGCGAAAATCATCGGCAGGGTGACGTTTTCCAGCGCCGTCATCACGGGGATGAGGTTGAACGTCTGGAAAATGTACCCGATTTTGCGGCAACGGAGCCATGCAAGCTCGTACGCGTCCAACTGGGCAATATCCACCTCGTCGATGTACACCGTTCCATCAGAGGGTTTGTCCAGGCCGCCGATCATGTTGAAAAGCGTGGTTTTGCCGGAGCCGGACGGACCCATGATGCTGATGTACTCGCCGCGCTTGATTTCCAGATCGATGCCCTTCAGCGCCTCCAGATAGCCCTCACCCATCGGAAACCGTTTCCGGACGGCGCGCGCGCGAACGGTATTTTCCTGTGTACTTGCCATCGAGCTAACCCCTCGTTCGAGATGAAGCAGTGAATATCTGTCAGACTTCCGTGCGCATTGCGTCTGCCGGTGGCATCTGGGATGCGCGGTATGCGGGAAAACTGGCACCCAGCAGCGTTAACAAGAGCCCGATGACCGTTGCCAGCAGGATGTTGATCACCATCTGCGACCAGGGCAGTATTCCCATAACGGCGAACCCGTGTTTGACCAGCGCACTCACCAGCACCAGCCCCGCGCCGATAAGCGCGCCGGCAAACGACCCGACAAGCCCCTGGAACCCGGATTCGAGCAGAAACAGCTCAATCACGAATATGTCCAGCGCGCCGAGGCACTTCATCGTTCCGATTTCCTTGTAGCGCTCGGTCACCGACATCAGCATTGCGTTGGCAATTCCGATGACGCACACAATCAGCGACATGGTGACAAGCCATGCCTGACGGGGCTCCGCGGCGAGCAGGGTAAGAATGAACCTGATGCCGGTTCCGGATACCTGCGAGCCCTCGTCCGGATTCACGGCCAATTCCACAACCGCGGAATTCAGGACGGAGACCAGGAAGGCAATGGCGAAAAAGATGCCCGCGATAGTTATGATCGACCGCCAGAACCTGATGCGGAGGCTCTGAAACGCGATCTTCAGCGCCGTGGCGAACGGGGTCGCGACGCTGGAAGTCTTCATGTCGGTGCGCAGACGCCGGATTGCTTCTTCGTGGGTGATCTGTTCATCCATGGGTGCCTCGTTTCAAGCCTTCCGCCCGTTACCGCTTCGTGTTTCGCCGCTGCCGCGGCACTTCAAAACCGACGAAGTTTTTCTTCGCCAGCCTCCGGAGATACTCAATCAGCGACGCTTCCGCCTCCCGACGGTTGAGGTTGTACCGCTCGCTGAGTTCGGCGATCATCTCCCGCACCGTGAGGCGGCGTTCTATCATCTTCCACACGGCCGTGCCCACCTCATCCAGCGCGATAACCCTCTCCTTCGGGGTGTAGATGATCTTGGAAAGCAGCGTTGCCCACCACACTTCGCGACGCGGAATCGTGATCTGCACTTCCTGCTGATTGTTCAGCGACCAGCTGATTGCCTGATTCAGCACCGGCCGCGAGCTGAGCAGGTCATCCTTTGTAAGTCGGGGCGCTTCCCGCTTTTTGAACAGCTTTCCAAACATACTCCCCGGGAGACTTTCGTGCTGATGGAGATGGTGGATTACGAGAAGGTAAGAATAACGGGGAAAAGGTTGCGCGCGCAAGCCTGCGGCTAGCCGGTGGAGAGCAGTGGCCGTGCCGATCATGGAACGGACAGGCAGGCCCGTCCGAGCGGATCCGGGTGATGGAGGCAAGAGATTCTTCGCTGCGCTCAGAATGACGGGTTTGGCCGGGATTGGCCAGGTAGGGCGCCCTCGCCGAGGCCGCCGACAGGTCCTTTGGAGTGCGCAGGCGCGCCTGCGCTTTCCATCGGAATGGCACATTTTCCATTGCTGGATTCCCGCCTTCGCGGGAATGACGAAAAAACACAGGGCGGAGGCGTCCGGGGACAAACTCGGGACCACGTTGCCGATGCGCTGTGAATCCAGCGCACCGCTTTGACAGGAAGCCCCGCGAACCCTACCCCCAGAAAAAAGGGGGCACGACGAAGCGTGCCCCTCCCTATCGTTTCCCCTACGCACCCATCTTTTTCAGTTTGCCTGCGTGCGCGAGGAGCTCCAGCATCAGCGCCGGGCCGTCAAAGCGGCCGAGGCCGCCGCAGATTGCAGCCCGTTCGCCGAACGACGCGGTGGCGTCGCGCCGGACGGTCTTGCCCCATAGAAGCACCGGCACCGGGTGCCATGTGTGCGCCTTGAACACGGCCGGGGTTGAGTGATCGCCCGTGACGGCAAACACGTCCGGATTTAGCGCCATGATGCGCGGAATGAGCGCGTCCACTTCCTCGATTTTGTGCACGCGGCCGTCGAAGTTGCCATCTTCGCCGTAGCTGTCGGTCTTTTTCACGTGGAAGAAGTAGAAGGTGTGGTGGCTGTTCCAGTCCTGCTCCAGCGTATCCACCTCTTCGGCGATTTCCATACCCGTCTTCAGGATATCCATGCCGACCATTTTCGCCACGCCGCGGTAATCGGGATACGTGGCAATGCAGGCGGGCTTCAGCTTGTAGCAGGCCTGCATGGAGGGGAAATCGGGCTGCACGGCAAATCCGCGGAGCAGAATCATGTTCGCGGGGTGGAGCGCCGCCAGCGCTTCCTTCGCCTGCGCGATGAACGCCTCCACGACACCCACCATCTTCTCCGCGCCTGCACCGGTGGCTTTGACAGGTTTGGCCGGCACGCCCGTGGCACCGGGGTCGGTGTCGGCGATCTCGATGGAGAGGCCCTCGCCTTCGAATACCACCACTGCGCGGTAGTCCATCACCGGATGCGCTTCGATCCTGACACCCGGCACATTCACCTTCGCGTTCAAGACCCCGCACAATTCCGCGCATTTCTCCGTCGGAATCCTGCCTGCCCGTCGGTCGGTGATGAGGCCGTTCTGTTCTGTGCAGAAGTTGAGGCGCGCGGCGACCTGATCCGGTTTGAGTGTGAGCCCGATGCCGTTGGCGGCGATTGCACCGCGGCCGATGTCGTGGACGAAGGCGTCGTATCCGAACAGCGCGAGGTGTGCCAGCCCGCTTCCGGGAGGAATGCCGCGCCCCAGCGTATCAATCAGGCCGGTCGCGCCTTCGGCGGCAAGGGCATCGAGGTTCGGAGTGCGGGCCGTTTCCAGTTCGGTCTTTCCGGTTTCGTTCGGGAACCCGCCAAGTCCGTCCATAATCATGAGGACGATCTTTGAACCCGTTTCGGTGGCAAGTTTCGGGGCTATGTCTGCGCTAATCATGGCATTCCTCGCATCAGGTGTGGAAATCCCCCTGGAAATGCGCGGCCAGTTCCTCCTGCCGCGCCGCTTTGAAAAAACTACGCAGTCCCCGTGAACGCGGACAAGGTTCGGGGCGGCGCAAGGCTCGCTTGACGTAGGGAGAAAAATGCGTTATTTATGGCGTGACTGAGACCGTGAACTGCTGAACTTCAGAGCGGTTACGGCGTAGCGTACAACCTCGCTTCCCTGATGGTACGCCATGAAGAGGTCCTGCTTCCCGGGCACCCATGTCACTGCCGCGTTGCTGTTCCTCGGTTCTGTTGCGAGCGCGGTGACATTTACGCCGAAACTCACCCTGCCTCCGGTGCAGTACGGGGCGCAGGCGTGGGCGATTCCCGACAGCTCCGGCACCTACGCCGGAAAGAGCATTCTCGCCCTCTCCGGCCAGACACCCGGCGGCACACTGAAGACGTACATCGTCTGGATTGAGTCGCAGTCAGGAGTTCCCGGCGTGGCGAAAATCGACTCATCCAGCATTCCGGGTATCGTGTTCGGGCAAGCGGACTGGGCGGATTACAACCGGGATGGCCTGTTGGACCTGGCCATCAGCGGGCGGACGGTGAGTGCGACGGACACCCTCGCGCAGGACATCACGATGGTGTACCGCCAGTACTCCGACGGGTCGTTCCGTCCGGAGGCGGCGTTCCCGTCCGGATACGGAATGGATTCCACGATCGTCCGCTGGGTGGATTATGACAACGATGGCGACATGGATCTTTTCGTCAGCGGCCGAAAACGGATCCTGTCGCTGAACCCGTCCACGGGTAAGAAAGAGGTGACGGGGGAAAGCCGCCTGCATGTATTTCGTAATGACTCTCCTACACCGCAGACCGTCATATTCGTGCGTGATACCGGCGTGCGCAGCCGGGTGGATCAGATCATCCCGGTGCACGACGGTGATGCCGACTGGGCCGATATAGACGGCAACGGCACGCCGGATCTCGCGATTACGGGAAAAAGCGCCACGTTCCTTCAGGGGAATCGCGTGGCAACGGAGATCGTGACCGAAGTCTACCTCAACAACCCGGCAGGCGTGTTCACGCGGAATGTGCTGACTTCCCTCCCGCCGCGGTACGGAGGCGGCATCGCGTGGGGCGACATGAATGAGGACGGGCTGCTCGATATCGCGCTCTCCGGGTATGCGAAACCGGCCGATGGCGGCGCGCTGACGCTGGAAGTGTGGCTCCATCTTGGCGAAGGGTCCTTCCGCAAACAGGCAATTCAGCTCGATCAGCGCGACGCGGTGGCGGGCAGACTGGCGTGGATGGACGTGGACAATGACGGCCGCTTTGATCTGATCGCGATGGGCGATTCCAGTGCCACGGTGAGCGGCATTCGGTTGTACCGGAACAATTCCGACCTCACGCTTTCGCGCATGTCGGCGTCGCTACCGGCGCTTGGCGACGGCGCGTTCTCCCTCGGCCATCTGGACACTGACGGCACGGTTGATCTCATCGCGAGCGGGCGTCTCACCCCGGCAGGCGCGAGCCAGACCACCGCCTGGAGCCTTTCCGGCGTGCCGGCAAACGCTCTCCCGACCACTCCCTCCCTCTCGCCGCGGGATAATCGCCCGCTGGTGGCGGCGGACCGGGTCTACTTCACGTGGGGCCAGTCGTCGGACGATGCAAACGGAAAGACGGTGTCGTACGAGATTCTGCTTCTGCAGGGCGTGGGGAACGAAACACGCGTCCTGACCGCTCCGGCGGCCTTTGGCCCGGCCCCGCACGGCAGGAAGCTCACGTATACCCTCCTGCGCTCCTTGCCTCCCGGCTCGGCGATGCCGCTTTACGTTCGAGCGCGGGATGCCGCGGGCAACACCTCTCCGTGGAGTGCGCCCATCACGGTCTACGTGCAGGATTTCGTGAACTCGCTGGAAACGATCGTTCCCTTGCGCAGTACGGCGGCCTCATGGGTGGACATCAACGGCGATGGCGCGCCCGATCTGGTGGTGAACGGATTCGATCAGGGAAGTAACGAAACGAACAGGCTTTACGTGAACCAGGCGGGTACTCTGGTTCCCAACACGGCTTATGACCTTCCCGGCGTGTACCTCGGCAGTCAGGCCTGGGCCGACGTCAATGCGGACGGCTACCCTGATGTGATGCTGACCGGATCGGAATCTGAGCAGGTACGTATTACCAGCATCTTCCTGAACCGCGCGCTGCAATCGGTCGGGTTGTTCGACGAGAACGCGATGACATCGGACAAACTTACCGGGAGCCGCGCCGCATTCGGCGATATTGACAACGACGGCGATGTGGACTTCGTCGTCACGGGCGTGTCGGGAGCGGCACTGAAAACGCTGGTGGGCGAGAACACCGGCGTTATCACGGCGCAGGGAGTGGTTTTCAACGTACGCGCCCTGGATCTGACCCTGGTTGACACTCCCGCAAAAGGGCTCAAGGACGGTTGCATCTCGCTGGTGGACTTCGATCAGGACGGCGATCTGGATCTCACGATTCAGGGCAATACGGACAACGGCACCCCCGCGGCCGACGACGATTTCTGGGCAGGATACCTGTTCACCTTCCGGAACACCGGCGGAATGAATTTCAGCATGGTGAACACGCCGGCCCCCGCCGGAACAGCAACCATCCCCGCGGGAAGCGCGTTGCTCGATCAACTGGGCGATGGCGAACACGTCTGGGCCGACGTGGACAACGATGGCGATCCGGACCTTATCTGCGTGGGCTTTTCGCGAACAACCGCCGAGTTTGTGCTGGATAACGTCTACTGGGACGCGAGCGCGCTTCGCATCTACGAGAACACCGGCGGTGGCAATCTCGTGATGAAGCAGGCGTTTCCGGGCCTCTGGAAAGCCAGTCTTGCCGTCGGGGACGTGGACAACGACGGCAAAGTGGATATCCTGGTTTCGGGGTACAACGATCACGTGGTCGACACCGGCGGAAACCACCTCGAAACGCCGACGCTGCGGCTATACGTGAACGACGGAACCGGCAGGTTCGCCGAAAAGTCCGTCGCTCTGTTCAGCGACTACGGAGTCGCCCTCGGCGCGGTGCGGTTCGCGGATGTGGATGGTGACGGTGATCTCGACGCCATCGCCGCGGGCGAAGGCGTAACGGCGGACGGCAAAGCGGTGCCGAAAAGCACGCTGTTCGCGAATACGAACGCGTATTTCGTCGCCAACCGGCGCCCGAATGCACCGACCGGCCTCGCCGCAACCGTCGGTACGGCTGATTCCGTGCGGCTTTCATGGAACGAAGCCATTGACGCAGACCCCGGCACGAACAAAACGCCGTTCCACACGTACGCCCTGCGCGCAGGCACGTTCCCGGGCCGGGGCAACATCCGTTCCGGAGCAGAGCCGGTGGGGCGCGGCACGATCGGGTACATGACCCACGCGACCATCCGCGGACTTGCTGACGGGGTATACTACTGGAGCGTGCAGGCGGTGGATAACGGACTTGCGCGCTCGGAATGGGCTCCCGAGCAATCGTTCGTGATAGACACGAAGCCTCCGAGAGTTGCGCGCCTGCGCGGTGATACCCTCAGCGTTGGCCTCGATCGCGTGATCAACGTCGCGATTGATTTTGATGATGCGCTGACCGGTGTGGACACCCTTTCCGCGATTGACGTCACGCTCTCTCTGGTCGGGCAACCTTCTGTTCAGGTCACCAAACTCCGGTGGGATCCGGGCGACGTCTGGTTCGGGCAGGCATCAATACCCACGGGCAGTTTCCTGTTCGAGCCTGTCAGGGTACGCGTGCGGAACGTACGTGACATTCGCGGCAACGTTCTCGCCGACACCACGTTCGCCACCCGGCTCGTCTTCACGGCAGCACAGCGTATCGCACGGGAGGAGGGAGGCACGATCACAAACTCGGCGGGAACGATCAGCCTGTACGTTCCACCGCGGAGTTTCGACCGGGAGGTAGGCATTTCGCTTGCGCAACCGGATTCCGCGAGTCTACCGGCCGGGCCGGGGCCGGGGCTTGGTCTGGCGGTGGAGTTCACGCCCGACGTTGCGGTGGGGACTCTTGCGGTTCCAGCGGTGCTGACGATGAAGTACGGTGCTTCGCCGCGGGTGGCGCGCGGAGCGGTGGTGGCCTCGAATCTGCACATCTTCCGCCTGGATGGTTCCACGTGGACGTATATCGGCGGACTTGCGGATGACGCGACGAAAACCATCTCGGTGCCAGTCAATCACCTTGGAACGTACGCCCTGTTTGAAGCATCCGGGAACGTGACGGACGCGACACTCGGCGACCTGGCCTGCACGCCGCGCGTGTTCTCTCCCGGCACGACGCTAGGGTACAGCGACAAGACCGTGATCGCGTTCACCGTGTCAACCGCTGACGCAGGCAATTCCGCGACGATCAGCATCTTCAATACGGCGGGGCGGCTGGTGCGAGAGATGGCGCCTTCCATCGTTGCCGGCGCCAATTCCATCGCGTGGAACGGCACGGATGATGGCGGCAGCATCGCGCCCAGCGGGATGTATATCGTCGCCGTGAAGGTCGGAGGAGTCGAAAAACGTCAGACAGTGGTGATTCTGAACAAGTACGCGCGTCCATGACCACGATACATTGAGCCCGCGTCAAACCGGTTCAGGGGTTGTCATACGACATAAGGTGAGGCGTTATGCGGATGCACTCAGCGCACACACGAAGGCTTCGTCGGAGGGTGGTCGGCGCAGCCTGTTCAATCGGCATCATGTGCATGGTTGCGACGGCGCATGCGGGGACTCCCAGCACAACGGTGGGAGTGGGGGCCCGCCCTCTGGGAATGGGCGGTGCCTTCGCAGGCCTCGCGGATGACGCGCACGCCATGTACTGGAATCCCGCCGGTCTGCCGCGGCTTCAGAGGCAGGAATTCACCGGCAGCTACATGCCCAACCGCCTCATCAGTGGCCTCAACACCGGTTACGGGGCCGCCACGATCCCCATCGGGGAACGGCAGGCGATCGGCGCGGACATGTTCTACGAATCGTACAGCGACAACGAACTGTCGTTTACGTCATTCAATCTGCGCGCGTCGTACGGACTGTCGTTGTTCAACTGGCTGTCAGTGGGCGGGAACGCGAAGTACGTCGCCCCGCTTTCCGTGAAATACAACAACAATCAGGTGGACGATCCGCGCGGATTCGGCTTCGATGTTGGCACGCTGGTGGATTTCGGGAACCTCCTCCCGGCGCTGGAAGGGTTGCGGCTCGGAGCCGTGGTGCGGGACGTGGGGGGGACCAGCGTCAAACACGATAACGACTTCTCGGAGAACATCTACCCCGCCACGTACGTGGTCGGAGCGTCATACAAACTGAACGACAGTTTCACATTTGCCGCGGACCTCGATGATCGGGCGCGGTTTGGTGTCGAATACAGCCTGCTGAACCTTCTCTCTCTCCGGGCGGGCGTTCAGAGGACCGTTCAGGGGTATGGCACCGGCATGTACTACAACGGCGGCGCGGGCATCAAGTGGCGCGGGATCAAACTCGATTACGCGTATGAAACCCACCCGACGCTGAACCCGACCCATTACATGACGCTGTCATTCGTCTACAACCCGTCGTTCGTGACGATCCGGGATGCACGGATCACCCGGACTCCTCTCTTCCGGGCGCTGTACCGGTCGTACGAACAGGAGCCCGAGTTCGCGCAGGTTACGCTTAAGAACACCTCGCAAGACCCGCTTCGCGTGAATGTCGGGTTGCGGATACCGACTCTCATGGCGGAGGGAGCAAGCCACGCGCAGGATTTCACGCTGCCTCCCCAGAGCACGCAGACGGTATCGCTGGGTGTTACGCTGGATGACAGCCTGCTTATCCGCGACATCTCCAATTACGATAACCTCGTGCAGCCGGAAGTGTTCGTGAACTACACCCAGGAACGGGAGACAAAGCAAGCACAGAAGAAGCTTTCCAGCGTGTTCGTTCTTGGTAAGAACAAACTTACCTGGCTCAACCCGACCGTGGCCGCGGCGTTTGTGACGCCGGACCATACGCCGATTGTGAATTTCGCTGACCGTGCGGCGAGCACGTTCCGCTCCGTGCGTGATACGGAGTTTTCCACGTGCCCGAATTACGGGACGGCGATGATCCTTTTCGGGGCAGTGAGCAAGTACGGTGTATTGTACAACCCGGACCAGAATACTCCTTTTTACAAAATCGCGAGTGATACATCTCAGCTTGGTAACATTTTCGATACGGTCAAGTTCCCGATCGAGACGTTGCGTTCCCGGCTTGGGGACTGTGACGACGTGAGTGTGCTTTTTATTTCGCTTCTGGAATCGCAGAGCGTTCCAACAGCGTTGCTGGACGTATTCGACCCGGCGCTCGGACACATCTACATGATGTTTGACACGGGTCTGACGCCGGAGCAGGCGATGCAGAGCGGCCTGTTCCTCTCCGAGGACGAATTCGTCACGTGGACCGACCCGGGTCAGGAAGTGCCGGAGGCTCATGCGTGGATTCCGGTGGAGACCACTATGTTCGGGCAGCCTTTTTCAGAGGCTGTTCGAGTCGGGCTTGCCGAGTATCGGGAGAAAAAGGCGCGGAATTACATCCGCGAGTGGTCAATTGCGCAGGGGCGTTCTCAGTATCAGGCGGGAATACTTGACTCGGCGAGCGTGGCATTTCCGAACGTTGGTGACGTTCAGCAGTACCTCGCCGCAGAGATTGAACGGATGAAGCGCCGTCTCGAGCTTCCGCCTCTGGAAGAGCCGATCACTGCAGAGAAGCTCTATATGCGGGGTGCAGAGCTTCGCCAGCGAGGGCAATATGCGCAGGCCATCGAAGCCTTCAGCGAAGCGATTCGCCTGCGGCCCGATTTTGCCGATGCGTACAACGGACGGGGCGTGGCACGCAACCATGAGGGCGGGCGCATCAGATACATGTCGGATGACCCTCCCAGGCGGCGTGAGGAGGCGGAACGTCTGTGGCGCGATGCGGTGGCGGACTTTCGTGAAGCCATCCGGCTCAATCCGCGCGAATCCGGCTACTGGGTGAACCTGATGATTTCGTTCCAGCTTCTGAACGATACACAGGAAGCACAGCAGGCACGGGAGCAGGCGCTGCAGATCGACGAAGAACTGAGGCCGGTGCTGGAGGATATTTTCCGGACCGGGCAATGACGAGGTTGTTCTGTTTCCATGAAATGCCGCTCTACAGGCCGTCGAACAGGCATCACTTGCGGAAAAATCCTGGCGCCGTATATTTTCTAGTGTGGTAAGCGGTACACTTTTGTGAAGGAACGCGTACACTTGTCTTACGGGTAGCGCACTTTTGCAAAGAGCACTTTGATTTGAATGATTTTCATTTTTCCAGGAGGCGTGTACGATGAGACGCACGTGGTGTGTTGCAGGGATGATGGCGGCTCTGGGAGTGTGTGCTCTCAGCACCGGGGCGCACGCCGCCAACCCTGATACCTCCCGAAGCGCGAAAAGTGCAGCGATGTTGATGCGTCTGGCGCGAGCGCAGCAACTGTCTGCCCGTCCCAGGACGTTCCAGACGCAGCAGGGAGTCGCGGTTGCCGCACGTCGCCACGCCGATGCCATGGAGCAGCAGAAGCGCACGCTTGCGATTCTGAACAATCAGTATCTCCGCGGCACTGCCGCGACCAGCCCTTCGGAGAGCGATATCCGACAGACAATCGGCGTTCTGGAGCAGCAGTTGAACGCGCCGACACCGCCGGAGAACTCGTATGAAATCCGTTACTATCTTGCGGCATGCTATGAATCGCTGAATAACGTTCCCAAGGCGAAAGAGCTGCTCCAGGCGATAGTGACTCAGTACGGTTCCAGCACGGACGATGTGGTAAAGGGCTTCGTCGAGCAGGCACGCGCGGACCTCGTGCGACTGGGCAGCTGACCGCCGGTACAACTGGACAGAGGGGGACAACGGCGTTGTCCCTCTCTTTTTTTCCCCCGAACAGCACGCCCCGGCGATTCCCGGTTTCCTCCCTCCCGTCCTCCCGCGGTTTTCAGCTTTTCCGTCGCTGACCAGGGTTATCCCTTTGCGTCGGCGCGCGTTATCCGTTTCTTTCTTCCTTTGAATGCGCGCGTCCTCCTCCACCGGAGGCCGGGGCCTGTCGGAACCAGCCCGTTCGCCAAGGGGGTATCGAATGGCTGAAGAAAAGAAGTCACCCTGGGTGCGGCACATCCATCTCTGGCTTGCGCTTGCCGCGGGTCTATTCTTCGTGCTGCTCTCGTTGACCGATTTCTATGAACTGATCGAACTGAAGACGTACGATTACCGGTTGATCCTCCGGAACAAGATATTCGGCCCGCCGCGCCAGCTTCCCAATCTTGCCACGATTGACGTAGATGACTACTCGGTGGACAAGGAGGGGCGGTTTGAGGACTGGGACCGCACCTATCACGCGCGGATCATTGACATCGCCTCGGCGCTGGGCGCGCGGGCTATCGGCGTTGATTTCCTCATGCCCGAACCCAGCACACCCATGATCCGGGAGAACCAGGTTGCCGAGAGCGATGTACATTCGCGGGAAGCGGTGCTTGCACTTTTCCGCAACCCGGACGTCGTTCTTTCTGACGTCTGCCGGAAGTGGAACAACGTCTACTTCGCGCAGTATCTGACCGAAGCGGAAGCGCAGGATTACGAGCGCTCGCTTCGGGAGAATCCGCCGCGCACGGAAGTGGAAGAACACCGTTTCCAGCTCGTGCAGCCGTTCACGATTCCGATCACGCAGGATTTCCAGAAGGAGTTCGTGGTCGGGTCTCAGCTCTGGGCTCCGGTGGATACGTTCCTGGCAACGGCCCGGGGCGCCGGTCAGGTCCAACCGATCCCGGATATGGACGGTATTGTGCGCCGGAACCGGGCGTTCTACGTGTATGATGGCCGGATATTCCCGTCCCTTTCGATCGTGATGGCGGCGGACTACCTCGGCGTTCCCCTGAGCTCATTCAGGTTTGAGCCGGGACGGGTCATACTGCCGAACGCTCATATTCCGGGCGAGCCGACGCCCCGCGACGTTGTCATTCCGCTGGGTGCACGCGGGACAATTCTCGTGAACTGGGCGGGAGACTACCGGAGCACCTACCGGCATTTCCCTTATGCCAGTGTCAAGACCTTCTGGGAAGTTCACCAGCGCGAGCAACTGGCCGGTCTGGTGAAACGCGAGCTTGCCCGCGATCCCGCGCTCCTCGACGGCCTCATGAGCGGCCAGATTGACCTTTCGGAGTTTACGCTCAGCCGAATGATGGAGCTTTCGCGCGTTCCGTCGGTGGACGTCAAAACCGGCCTCCAGGATGTTGCCGTGGCCCTGAAGATGAGCGGCGCGGTTTCCCGCAGGGCGCCGGTTACCGAGGCGTTGCGGGATGCATTTGGCAAAACGACCGGTATACCCGACATCGCGAGGTGGCGCGCCCTTTACGAGGAGCTTCTGCTCAACCGGCGAATGGCGGACCTTTTCGCCGGGCGGCCCGACCTCACGCTTGCTGATGCAGCGCGGGACCTCAACATGCCGGCTGCCCGGGTGGAGAGCACGTACACGAGGATTCGCACGCTTGTCTCTCCGCTCACCGGGGAGATCGCACCGGGCAATTTCCCGCTCTGGTTCTTCGCGCAGACGCGGGACGGCGCTCCCGTGGCAGTTGATGACAGCGTGAACAGCGTGCTGGCGAGCGCCATGAAGGAATTCCTTCGCAGGCACGGTGTCATAAGTGATGCGTTGGTGGCGGGGATCGTCACGCCGACTCCCGAAACGAGCGCGGATCTTACGAACCTCGCAGTCCGTGTGGTCGCGTTTGCGGCGGGGTACCCGGAGCAGGACTACGTCGCCGTGGCGGGGAGTGTCGTTCAGGCCGCGCTGCTCGAGCCGTTGGTAGCCCAGGGTACGTCGTTCGACAACGTCGTGCAACAACTGTTTCAGGTGTCTCCGTCGGATCTGCCGGCCGAAGTGATACAGCCGTACCGGGATACCTACAACACGCTCTGGAGGAACAACAACCTTGCGGTACTCCTGAAGGCGGACACAAGCCTTTCCGTGCAGGCAGCAGCGGATACGCTGGCGGCGCTCCTGAGGAAAAGCACGGGGAATGACTCCGCAACGGTTTCAGCCGAGGATATCGTCGCTGAGCATGCGATTCTGTTGAGACAGATAAGGGAGCGGGGGGACATCCCGCCTGAAGCGCACCCGCTCGTCTTCAACACGGTTGTTGTGGATGGCAGGCCGGTGTCGGCATCCGACTTTGAAGGAGCCGTGTTGTTCTACGGCATTACGTCCACCGGCGGGCACGACAGGAATCCGACCCCCTTTGAGCCGCGCTATCCGATGGTGGGAATGCACTTGAACCTGTTCAACCAGGTCGTGACGGGGGCGTTCCTCCATCAGGCCCCCGGATGGGTTGACTGGGTGATCATTCTGGTGGTGGCGCTCCTCATGGGGCTTCTCGTGCCCAGAATGTCGCCCGTGAATGGCGGGATCCTCGCGTTCGGCATGGTGGCGGTGTTCCTTGCGGCCGCCGTGATTCTGTTCGCGAAGGGGCGGATCTGGATCGACACCGTAGGACCGTTTGGCGCGATCACGTTCGGGTATCTCGTGATCACGGTCCGGAACTACGTGGTGGGAGAGAAGGAGAAGAAGTTCATCAAAGGGGCCTTCTCGGCATACCTCGCACCGGAAGTGGTTGAGATTATCGCAAATGATCCGGAAGGCTTGAAGCTTGGTGGTTCGCCCGAGCATATCACGGCGTTCTTCAGTGACGTGAAGGGGTTTTCCACGATATCGGAAGCGTTGAGCCCGACCGAACTGGTGAACCTTCTGAACGAGTACCTGACCGAGATGTGCGATATCGCCTTCAAGTACGGCGCCACGGTGGACAAATTCATCGGCGACGCGATCGTTGCATTCTTCGGTGCGCCCATAAAGTATGAAGACCACGCGGTGAGGGCGTGTCTCTGCGCGTGCGAAATGCAGTCGCGACTGGCAGTGCTTCGCGAGAAATGGAAGGCGGAGGGCAAGCACGAGATATTCTGCCGCATCGGGCTCAACACCGGAAACGCGGTTATCGGCAACATGGGCGGCCGTCAGCGGTTCAACTACACCATGATGGGCGACACGGTGAACCTTGCCGCGCGGTTGGAAAGCGGCGCCAAGCAGTTTGGCGTCTACACGATGATTACCGATGTCACCTACAACGCTGCTCGCGACGTGATCGAAGCCCGCGAGCTTGACAGGATCGTCGTGATCGGCAAGAAAGAGCCGGTGACCATCTACGAGGTTCTGTCCAAGAAAGGCGAACTCGACCCCAAAAAGAAACAGATCGCGGACTTTTATGCTGAGGGTCTTGCGTACTACCGCGAACAGAACTGGGACGCCGCGGTGGCGAAATGGCGCGCCGCCATGGCGGTTGACCCTGACCATCCGGACGCAACCTCCGGCATCTTCATCAAGCGTGTCGATGCGATACGCGCGGGGAAGGTGGAGATCCCGCAGGATTGGAACGGCGTCTGGGAAATGACGGAGAAGTAAGTCGCAGGAACGTTGCCTATCACCCCCTCCGACTGTTATAACGGCGGAGGGGGTGTGTGTTTCCGGGAAAGCCGCATGGGATTCCCTTCACACGTGTACCGCAACGTTTCGTTGCTGGTGCTGGTATCGTCCACCGCTCTGGCGGCGCCGTTCGTCGGGTCCCCCCGCGAATATGCGCTCGGAATCGGCGCGCTGGGCGCCGCCGCCCTGCTGGAGCAATGGCCGCCGAATCGTTCCCATCCGCTTATCGGCGGGGAACAGAAGCCTTATATCGAACGGGAACGCGTGCCCGACTGGGCGCTGGCCGGCGCGCACCTCGTCACGGTCGCGGCAATCCGCTTTTCGGAAAGCCCTGACCAGGTACGTTACGCCCATGGATACGGGATGGCAGTTGCGTTGACACAGGCAACCACGTCGCTCACGAAGGGGATCGTCGGACGAAAGCGGCCCAACGAGGACGCGGCGGTTGTTCTGGGAAAGAGCAGCAAATCGCGGAGTTTCTTCAGCGGACACGCGAGCACAGGATTCTGCCTGGCCACCTACTCCTCCGTGTACGCATGGCGTGCCTCGCCAACGCTGTACGTCAGAGCAGGTGTTCCCCTCGCGACGTACGGGGCGGCAACCTACGCGGCGTGGAGCAGAGTGGCCGAACACCGGCACTATCCCGCTGATGTGATCGCCGGGGCGGCCGCAGGCACGGCCATCGGCGCGCTCGTATTCCGCTGGTACGACGGGATGGAGGCGACCGGGCGGCGGGACGCCTCCGTCAGCGTGTTCCCCCTGCCGCGGGGCGCAGCGGTGTCGGTAGCATTCTGAGGGGCAAATAGGCTGCCACCGAAGCAACACCTGCGGTCTCCGGAGACTCCTGTCCGCGCAAGTTCTTCCTCCGCCTGAACTTCGCTTTAACGCAGCAGGGTCATTCTCTTCGTCAGCACACCCTCGCGCGCAGTCAGCCGCACCAGGTACACGCCGCTGGCAACCTGGCGGTCCATCGCGTCATATCCGTCCCACACAACCGAGTGAGAACCCGCCGGAAACGGCTGGTCCGCCAGCGTTCGCACGAGCCTGCCGTTTACGTCATACACCGCCAGTTGAACCGGCGAGGCTGCGGTCAACGTGAAACGGATATTCGTGCCGGGATTGAACGGGTTGGGAGCGTTTTGATCCAGACGGAATTCGAGCGGCACGCGCGAGGCTTCCACGTCACTCGTGCTGGCGAAGCGCGCCACAACCGTCGTGTCGCATGCGAGGGTGAGGAGGAGAGTATCGCTCGTACTGATTGTTCCGGTGCTGGTTTCCCAGCCGACGAAAAGATACCCGGGCTTCGGCGTTGCCACGAGGCGTACCGGGATATCACGGAAATAGACGCCGCGCCACGGGTACACCCCATGCGAAACCCCGGGGAACCCGTCCTCAATCGTGATGCGGTTGATCCGAACCGTCCCGCAGTTCTGTGCCGGCCCGGCTGTGTTGATGGTTACCGCCGCAGTGTCAGCCGTGTACGTTCTGAAGTAGCCCAGGATGTGCTGGATCATGTGAGGACGGCGTGCGGTGGCGAAATTGCGAAGCGTTTGAACGTATGCGGTCCAGTAATACACGTATTTCGGCTCGCCCCACCGCGCGATGTGCTCCGGCATTCCGGGTGCGATCTGTGCCGCGAGGGAGTCTATCATACCGATCATCCGCGGTTCCGTGAATGTGGAGTTCAGCTGGTCGGCAAGCGTGTTGATGAACATCGTCCGGAAATCGGAGTTGAGCAGGAGCCATCGGAGGAGCCAGGTGGATTCCTGATTCGGGTTGCCGATGGTCGCCCAGATCAGGGTGTTCTGGTCTGCCTGTGAACTTTCCCGGAGGCCAAAACCGCGGTCGAAGTCGTACGCCAGCCACCTCCAGCGTCCGTCCAACTGTCCGGCACCGGGAGTGTAGGGAACGCGTGCGCGCCAGACGCGCACATTTTTGTGTGGCCAGTCCGTGTTGGCGGCAAAGATGTTCGCGGCGCAGTACTCGGCGAAGTTCTCCACATCCACGAGCGTTTTGAAGTGCTCGTATACCTGCGGGTCCGCCGCGGAATGGTTTTTGGTGTAGGAGAGCATCCCCGTGAATGCCACCGCATCACCGGGGTCAGCATCAAATGGGCCACCGGGGAGGCTGTAGTCGATTTCGATCAGGTCCACGGCGGAAGGATCGGCACCGTGATGTGTCTGGAGGTAGTATTCGTCGTACCGGTCCCGAAAGAAATGAATACCCCAGTAATCGCCGTTAAAGAACACCACCACAGGCCGGTACTTCTGCGTGTCAAAGCTCAGATGGCTCACGAGGCTCTGGATCACCCCGTCGCGGATGAGTGCGGTGTAGATGTCGCTGGCGCCGGTGCGCACGAGAATACGCTTGAAGCGCGTTATGTCGCTTTCGGGGAACAACCGCGTTTCAAACCAGTCCCTGCCGTAGGATGATTTCGCATAGAGGCGGAACGGCTTCTGGAAATAGTCACGCGTGTAGTTTCCGTGGATGCGCATCCCCGCGCCCTGCGAGAATGCGAGTGTCCCATCTTCTTCCATGAGCTCCACGTGCACCGGCCGCTCCCAGTCGCCCCCGCTCTGGTAGAAGTTGGCATCTTCTTTCACCCCGGTCTGTGCATACTTGCTGCCCGGCACGTAGATGCCGATGGTGTCATCGAAAAGGTTCAGGGAATCTGTTACGAGTGAGAGCACGGGGAACGGATAACGCGCTCTCCCTCTCGGTGTGACAAAATAGGTTCCGGTTACCGTTTTACTTGGCAGAAAGCCGGCTTTGAACGCTCGTGCGCGAACGGGAGTGCCGCGGAACACATTGCCGGCGGGTTCATGCCAGACGTTATAGGGATTGGTCGTGCGGATAAGAAGGATCCCCGATGCCGGACCGGTGCGGTCTTCGATGCGTAACGCACCGGAATACACGGGGGACGTCTCTGTCGGCTCCGATCCGTCCACCGTGTACCGAATTGTCGCCTGTGCGTCGCCGGACGAGATGGAGAGGTCAAATGGAGCCGGGTAGAACCCCGCCGAGTGAGAAAACGCCGGGGGCTCCAGAACAGCCTGTCCGCCGCCGACATTGCTGCGGCCCGGGGTTGCA
>ERZ795061.571-NODE-571-length-37282-cov-7.347355_pt1 | contig 37282 bp, 39 predicted proteins | sample MGYA00375145_ERZ795061 | MGnify/ENA primary metagenome ERZ795061 (study PRJEB30190, sample SAMN05720144) | anaerobic digester metagenome | isolation source: active sludge of municipal wastewater-treating anaerobic digesters | place: USA | collected 2014-12-22 ... | reverse complement strand
CCCTCCATCGAGTTACCACGGGTCCGCTATCAATCTCCATTCATTCAAAGAACGTTTTGAATCCAAAAGGCCTTACGACCAGTTAATTCAAGTGTGGTTTTTAAACCTGTTTTATTGATCTAAACCTACCGTTTAAATCCCCTTATTTCGATTTGGGAGTGCAAATGTACGCTTAACAAGCCACCTATGCAAGGGTGGCTAAGAAAAATTTCAGTTATCCTAATTTGGGTCGTAAGATGGTCTGGGTTCTATCTGGGCCTATGGAAATCATTGAAATAGGAACATTCAGGGCCTTTTCAAGAAAATTAACGTAATCCATAAGTTTAGAGGGCAATCCAAATTCTGAGGTTCCTGATAATGGGGTATTCCAACCTGGTAACTCAGTATAAACAGGTGTAATTTTTTGATTTACAATTTCGTAGGGTAAGGTTTCAGTGATTGTACCATCACTCAGTTTATAGTGGGTACAAATCTTTATCACAGGAAAGGCACTTAGTACATCTGCCTTCATCATCAGTAACTGGGTAACACCATTGATCATAATAGAATACTTTAATGATGGCAGATCAATCCATCCACATCTACGCGGTCTGCCAGTTGTCGAACCAAATTCATTTCCCTGCTTCCGCATCTTCTCCCCTTCATCATCTATCAATTCTGTAGGAAATGGACCACTACCTACCCTAGTACTGTAGGCCTTAAAGATTCCATAAACTTCACCTATCCGACCAGGTGCAATACCCAAACCAGTACAGGCACCCGCAGTAACGGTATTTGAACTAGTTACAAAAGGATAGCTGCCAAAGTCAATATCAAGAAGAGAACCTTGGGCACCTTCAGCCAGCACCGATGAATTCTTATTCAATTCATCATTAATAAAGTATTCGCTATCAATCAGGTTAAACTGTTTTAAGAAATTAACTGATTCAAAAAACTGAGTCTCCAGATCAGGCCAATTAAATTCAATGGAATGGTTCTTCAGAATTTCAAAATGTATTTCAGTCAACTTCCTGAATTTCGATTCGAAATTGTCAGATAATACATCTCCAACGCGTAAGCCTTGCCGGCCAATTTTATCCTGATAGGAGGGTCCAATTCCCTTCAGGGTAGATCCAATTTTTTGATCTCCTTTTGCTTTCTCTTGGGCCTGATCGAGTAGTCGATGCGTGGGAACTATCAATGTGGCTTTCTTTGATATGAAAAGATTAGCCCGGACATTCAGATTGTATTTGCTTAGCTTTTCAATTTCAGTTCTGAATACGATGGGGTCAAGAACAACTCCATTACCAATTATATTTCTGGTTTTGCTTCTGAAAATCCCGGAAGGGATCTGGTGTAACACATGTTTGATTCCATCGAACTCAAGTGTGTGTCCTGCATTAGGACCGCCCTGAAACCGAGCAACCACATCATATTTGGGTGCCAAAACATCTACAATCTTTCCTTTGCCTTCATCTCCCCACTGAAGACCTAGCAATACATCAACTTTCATCTATAAATTCTTAAACATTCAGCCTCTTGGGCACTTATTTAATTTTTTTCAGCACATCCTCTTCCGATTTAATAATCTGAAAGATTGCATTCAACTTGGTTATTAATAACAATTTACTCACACTTTCAGAGGGATTCATCAAATAAACTTCACCGCCCTTATTTCTGAACTTGGTAAGGATAGTAATAAGAACTCCTATACCACTACTATTGATGTAGCGCAACTCTGAAATATCAATAATACATGTGCTTACCTTGTGACTCATTGCCTCGTTAACGGCCGTTATTAAGTGTGTGCCATTGTCTTCTCCAATCAAATCTCCGGATACTCTTAATATCAAGGAGTTACCTTTAATCTCCTGTGCAAAATTCATGTTTTTCTGTTTTCACAATTTTTCTTTGTACAAGATGCATATAAAATGAGTGAGTGGTGCATTACATTAAAATGCATCAATTCTTCTACCGTATTTTGAATGGTTTGGATTCTTGGATCACAGAATTCTATCACCTTATGACATTCGGTGCAAATTAAATGATCATGCTGCTTATAACCATATGATTTCTCATACTGGGCGAGGTTCTTTCCAAATTGATGTTTACTAACCAAATCACATTCTACCAATAAATCCAATGTATTGTATACAGTAGCCCGGCTAACGCGATAGTTTTTATTCTTCATATTGATGTAAAGTGACTCAACATCAAAGTGACCACTAAGCGAGTAGATCTCTTCCAGAATAGCATAACGTTCCGGAGTCTTTCGCAGCTCTTTGTTTTCCAAATAAGCCGTAAAGATTTGCTTTACTTCGTCAAATACCTTTTGATTCAATGCCATTGTGCGAGACTGTTCGCAAATATACTATTTCGCTAACAGGTTGGGCAAAATTATTCTGCTGAATAAACCTGCCCATTATTTCTGGAATCGAAGCGTGAGACCTTTACAACCCCTTCTACTTTCTCCAGTTTGGTAATCAGCATTTCGAGATGACGCGTGTCATTTACATAAAGCATGATCTCTCCACTAAAGATGCCCTGATCAGACTTAAAAGACAGTGAACTCATATTCACCTTCAATTCCTCGGAAATAACCTTTGACACATCATTGATTAAACCAACCCGATCAGTGCCAATAACTTTAAGCCCGGTTAAGAAAGCCACTTCGTGCTGAGACGTCCATTTTGCTTTAATGACTCGATTGCCATGATTGGCGAGCAACTCAGTGGCATTCGGGCATGTGGTGCGATGAATCTTTATCCCTTCATTTACTGTAACAAAACCAAACACATCATCACCAGGAATTGGGGTGCAACATTTAGCCAGTTTATATTCCACCACATCCATATCTTCCCCGATCAGCAAAATATCTTCGTAGCGTCCCTTTACTTTGCTTATCTCCTGCTCAATGGTGCGTACATCCGTTACCGATTCGTTGGGTCGTGTTTTTAGTGGCGAAGAAGGTTTAAACTCCTTGAAACGCTTTAGATCGTTGACGGTAATTAATCCTTTACCAATCCTATAGTGAAGTTCAAATTGAGAGTTCACATTAAAGTACGCCCTCATCTGTTCATACATCTGACTATTAGAATCAATTTTTAATTGCTTCAGTTTTCTCAGAAGAATCTCTTTACCCTCTTCAACCAAATTTCTTTTATCCTCCTTAAGGAGTTCTTTAATTTTTGATTTTGCTTTGGGGCTGACAACAAACCGAAGCCAGTCTTCATTTGCTTTTTGTTTGGATGAAGTAAGTATCTCTATCTGATCCCCATTTTTTAAGACGTGATTTATAGGCACCAATTTTTGATTCACTTTAGCGCCAATACACTTTGCACCAATATCCGTATGTATGTCAAAGGCAAAATCCAGCGCGGTAGCTCCGTTGGGAAGAGTTTTTAATTCACCCTTGGGTGTAAAAACAAACACCTCGTCATTAAAAAGATTCCCCCGGAAATCATCCACAAACTCAAGTGCCGTGAGGTCTTGTTTCTCAAGAAGTTCCCGCACTCTCACCAACCATTTTTCCAGATTTGATTCGTGATTGGATGCGTTGTCTTTATATTTCCAATGAGCTGCGTATCCTTTTTCAGCAATTTCATCCATTCGCCTGGTACGAATCTGAACTTCTACCCATTGACCATTTTTCGCCATCACCGTAGTGTGCAGGGATTCATACCCATTTCCTTTGGGCGTACTTATCCAATCGCGTAGGCGGTCTGGATTGGGAGTATAGTAATCCGTTACAATAGAATACACCTGCCAGCAAAATGATTTTTCCTGCTCGAGGGGAGTATCAAGAATAATTCTGATTGCAAAAAGATCATACACTTCCTCGAAGGGAATGTTCTGCTTCCGCATCTTATTGTAAATCGAAAAAATTGATTTTGGCCGACTCTTTATCTCGTATTCGATATTAAGCTTATCCAGTTCATCTTTAACCGGCTGCACAAACTGTTTAATAAATTTATTTCTGGACGCCCGAGATTCATCAATTTTATTGGCAATGTCGCGATAGGTTGGGTGGTCTGTAAATCGGAGATACAAATCCTCCAATTCAGTTTTAATGGCATTAAGGCCCAGGCGGTGCGCTAAGGGAGCATAGAGATAAATGGTTTCAGAACTGACGCGCAACTGTTTATTTCGCGGCATGCTATCCAGCGTACGCATATTGTGAAGTCGGTCCGCCAGCTTTATCAAAATCACCCGTACATCCTCAGAAAGTGTAAAGAGCATTTTACGGAAGTTTTCTGCCTGCGCAGAAGTTCCATACTCAAATACTCCTTTAATTTTGGTGAGCCCATCAATAATCTTGGCGATCTTTTTTCCAAAAATCCGCTCAAGGTCTTTTAGCTGGATGTCAGTGTCTTCCACTACATCATGAAGCAAGGCCGCAATGATGGAGGTTGTGCCCAGTCCTATTTCTTCAACGCATATTTCTGCTACCGACAAAGGATGAAAAATATAGGGTTCACCCGATTTTCTGCGCATATCCTTGTGCGCTTCCATGGCTATTGTAAAAGCCCTCTTTATCAGTCTTGCATCACCTTCTTCTAAAATTGGCTTAGCCTTTCTTAATAATCTGCGATATCGCCCTATTATTTCCTTTTTCTCTTCAACAGCATCTATTACCACCGCTTAGCTCTTTAAAATCGTTTTTTTAACATTCTTTAATCATAACGAATAATCCCTAAATTTGCACTCCCTTTGACAAAAAAGCCTGTTTTTTTAATTCAAAGGGCAATCTGCGGATGTGGCGTAATTGGCAGCCGCGCCAGACTTAGGATCTGGTGCCGCAAGGCGTGGGGGTTCGAGTCCCTTCATCCGCACTTAATTTTGAACCCTCCGGCCGGACCATGAGTTCTGTCCGGAGGGTTCACTGATTCTTAGCTGCATGAAAGCAGGTAAAAAAGTATAACACTAAACACATAACCCTTGGACATTACATTAGACAAACAAAGCAACACTGATGGTTTGATTAAAATTAAACTAAGTGAGAGTGATTATCAACCTAAAGTAGAAGGAAAGTTAAAAGACTACGCCCGCAAAGCCAATATTAAGGGGTTTCGCCAAGGCAAGGTACCTGCCGGTGTAATCAAAAAAATGTTTGGTAAATCGGTACTTGTTGAAGAAGTGAATCACCTGGTATCGCATTCGGTTTCTGATTACATCCGCGATCAAAAACTGCGCATTCTGGGGGACCCTATGCCGAACCAGGAAAAGGCATATACCATTGACTGGGATTCGCAAAAAGATTTTGAATTTGAATTTCAAATTGGACTGGTAGAAGACTTTACACCTGACCTTTCTACCAAGGTTAACGTTAAATCACACAAAATAGAGGTAGATCAGAAAGTAATAGATGAGACACTGGAAGATCTGAAAAAGAGATTTGGTACCATAACCTATCCTGAAGTAAGTGAAGTTGGTCATAATCTCTTTGGCGAAATCTCCAAAAAAGGAGATGAAGAGAAAAAGGGGTCTTACATCGCCATTGAAAAAGTGTCAAAAAAAGAACAGAAGAAATTCATTGGTCTGAAGAAAGAAGATGTTGTTGAATTTGATCTTGAAAAGACTTTTGAGGATGCGGCTGCACGGGCACAAGTGCTTAATGTTTCTGAGGAAGATGCTAAAAATGCGACTGGCACGTACATATTTAAAGTAACTACCATAAGTCAGACTGAGCCAGCCCAAATGAATCAGGAATTTTTTGACAAGGTTTTTGGTAAAGATGCTGTTACTAACGAGGTTGAGTTTTTAGATAAAGTAAAAACAACGATTGGCGAAAATTACGATCGTGAGACTGAACATTTGCTGGAGCATGAAATTCAACACTACTATGTTGATCATACCAAGATTAATATGCCAGAGGCATTCCTTAAGAACTGGATTAAAAATACAAGCAATGGTCAGGTAACGGATGATATTCTTGAAAAGGAATTTAACGTTTATAAAGAATCGCTTAAATGGGACCTCATAAAAAATAAGATTGCCGAAGACAAAGAGGTCAAAGTGGAAGGTGATGAGGTTCGTGAAAAGGCAAAACAGTTTATTGTTGAACAATTTGGTGGCGCTGCTATTGCCGCTCAATTGGGCGATAAACTAAATGATATCGCAAACAATTATCTCTCCGGCCAGGATGGCAAGGGTGAGAACTTCATGAAAATTTACAATCAACTTCGTCAGGATAAAATAATGAAGGTGATAAAAGATTCAATTACGGTTACCGAGCAAAAGGTGACTTTAGATGAATTCAAAAAGATCGCTGAGGAGCATCGTCATTGAGATTCAGAACCATTATTAGCCTTACCTGGTTATTAGAGAGCCCTGTTAAATAATGGGGCTTTTTTATTGAAATTTTCTTAGTAACATTGATGTTAGAAACAATAAAAGTGAGTCGAAACCGACTTATCTAAAAACTGTAATTAAATAATTTTATATAGCTATGTCACAATCCAATGAATTCAGAAAATATGCAGTGCACCACATGGGCATGAGCGGTAATGCGTTAGACAGTTACACAAAATACCTGAACGAAAATCCATATACCGTAACGGGTATGACTCCCAACGTTGTAGAAGAGCGTCAGATGAGAGCCACCGTTATTGACGTGTTCTCCCGTTTGATGGCGGATAGAATTATCTTCTTTGGCACTGCCGTGGATGATTATGTTGCCAATGTAATTACGGCTCAGTTGTTATTCCTCGAATCATCCGATCCCAAAAAGGACATTATAATGTATATCAATAGTCCGGGTGGGTCAGTTCATGCCGGACTAGGGATTTACGACACTATGCAATATGTTAACCCTGATGTTGCCACGATCTGTACGGGATTGGCAGCCTCTATGGGTGCTGTGCTGCTTGCCGCGGGTTCGCCAAAGAAACGTTCCGGGTTGCCTCACGCCAGGGTAATGATTCACCAACCTTCGGCAGGAATGCAAGGCACTTCGAAAGACATGGAAATCTCACTAAAGCAAACTATCGAATTGCGTCAGGACTTGTATACTATTTTGGCTAACCATTGCGGACAAACCTTTGAACGGATTGAGAAAGACTCGGACCGTGACTACTGGATGCGAGCCAGTGAGGCTAAGGCTTATGGCTTGATTGACGAAGTGCTTGAGCGCAAGAAAAAATAAGAAAGAACCCTGATTTAAGGGTGAAAATGTACCCATCGAACCGGAATTGAAGATTAGCCGTTTCATGGGTACATTTGTATTTTAAACCAAGTTCCATGGCTGAAGTTACGTGCTCGTTTTGTGGTAGAAATAAAAAAGATGTAGACCTGATGATCTCAGGCATACACGCCCACATTTGTGATAAGTGCGTAACTCAGGCAAATCAAATTCTATCCGAGGAAAAGAAGAACAAGGTAGAGGCTGGAACCTTGCCTAACTTCAAATTGATAAAGCCGAGGGAGATTAAGAAATTTCTTGACGAATATGTAATCGGTCAGGACCAGGCCAAACGCATCATTTCTGTAGCAGTTTACAATCATTACAAGCGTTTGATGCAACGCAAGGTTGACACAGACATAATGATTGAAAAATCAAATATCATTATGGTAGGTGAAACCGGAACCGGTAAAACTTATCTCGCTCGAACCCTCGCCAAAATTCTTCAGGTACCTTTCTGCATTGCCGATGCTACTGTTCTTACGGAAGCTGGATATGTAGGTGAAGATGTGGAGAGTATTTTGACCCGATTGCTACAGGCCGCTGACTATAATACAGAAGCTGCTGAGCGTGGGATTGTATACATTGATGAGATTGACAAAATCGCTCGTAAATCAGATAATCCCTCAATTACCCGTGATGTAAGTGGTGAGGGAGTGCAACAAGCCTTGTTAAAGTTACTGGAGGGCACATCAGTCAATGTGCCTCCGCAAGGAGGTCGCAAACATCCGGATCAAAAAATGATTACGGTGAATACCGAGAACATCTTGTTTATCTGTGGTGGTGCGTTTGAGGGCATTTCCCGATTGATTGGTAAGAGATTGAATACGCAACCTCTTGGCTTTTCATCAACTGCCAATAGTTTAAGTCCAAGCGATATTGATAAGGATAACCTGCTACAGTTTGTATCCTCGCAGGATTTAAAAAGTTTTGGTTTAATCCCAGAATTGATTGGTCGTTTACCCGTAGTTTCCTTCCTCAATCCCCTGGATCACACAGCTCTTCGCAAAATTTTAACGGAGCCAAAAAATGCTCTTGTGAAACAGTATAAGAAGCTGTTTGAAATGGAGAGTATTGAATTAGAGTTTAAAGAAGGAGCCCTTGATTTTATCGTTGAGAAGGCGCTCGACTTTAAACTTGGTGCTCGCGGGCTTCGTTCAATTTGCGAGGCAATCATCAATGATGCCATGTTTGAAATGCCTTCTGACAAAACAACTGACAAACTTGTTATTAATCGCGCTTACGCGGAAGAGAAATTCAACAAATCGCACTATAGCAAACTTAAGGTTGCTTAAGGTTTTCTACTTTTTAAGATACCCCACCATGAGACGAGCTGCATTTTCTGAGGCCGATCCGGTGTCCAGCATTTGATACACGTCATCGTAATCGTTTAACATCTTCTTCCTTGTAGGAGTATCTTCCACCAACTGTTTTAACTCAGCATTTAAATTAGTTGCTGTCATTTCGTGCTGAATAAACTCTTTGATTACCAATCGATTCGCAATCAGGTTAGACAACGAAATAAAAGGGATCTTCACTAATTGTTTTAAAAGCCAATACTCAAGTAAGCCAGCTTTGTAAATGACTGCCTGGGGAACTTTAAATAATCCGGTCTCCAATGTAGCAGTACCAGAGGTTACAATGGCAGACCTTGCATGTGTTAGCAGGTCGTATGTGGATTCATAAACAAATTTCACGGAAGGATTCTCCCTCAATGGTGCATAGAGTTGTCCATCCAAAGTCTTCACTGCCGCTACCACAAATTGATAATCAGGATTCATCCGCACTAGTTCTGCCATTACAGGAATCATTCGCTTAAGTTCCATGCTGCGGCTACCCGGTAGAAGTGCAACAATTTTTTTATCAGTAAGCAGATCATTCTTCTTAAGGAATTCCGGATCGGACTCAAAAGCCTTAATGGCATCCAACACTGGATTACCAACATAGTCCACATCCCAATCAAATTTCTTGAAGAACTCCTTCTCAAATGGAAGAATGGAAAACAAATGATCAACATTGGCCTTGAGTTTCCAGGCCCGACCTGTATTCCAGGCCCACACCTTGGGGGAGATATAATAAAATACTTTCAGGTTTTTTTCTTTAGCAAAGCGGGCTATCCGCATATTAAAGCCCGCATAGTCAATAAGAATAATTACATCCGGCTTGAAGGCAAGAATGTCTTGCTTGCAATATTTCAATAATCTTGAGATTGTGCGGAAGTTGGCTATGACAGCCAAAAAGCCCATGAAGGCTAGTTGGTTGTAATCAACAACAACCTCCACTCCGGCCTCTTTCATATAATTTCCTCCAAACCCGCGAAAGCTTGCCTGTGAATCGTGTTGTCGCAATGCTTTTACTAAGTTGCTCCCATGAAGGTCTCCTGATCGTTCACCGGCTATTAAATAATAACGCATTGCTAAAAGTATATATTAAAGGACAGGCGAGACTTCAAACTTAGTCTCCAAAATATTCAACATAATTGCGAGGAGTTTCCCATAGGCGAACGGAATGCAGAACACCATGCTTGCTGATAGCAGAAATTTTTGGCGCCAAAATCCTCCAGATTTCAATTACAAGGTTTTCGCAGCTGGCCAGCTTATCTCTCATAAAATCCACATCCAGGTTCAGATTTTTATGATCCAGTTTATCAGTAACCTCCAAACGAATAAGGGTACTTAACTTCTTAAGGTCGATAACAAATCCAGTATCGGGATCAGGGGCACCTTTAACAGTAACAATAAGCTCAAAATTATGACCATGCCAATTTTCGTTGGCACAAGGGCCAAATACCTCTATGTTCTTTTCGCGGCTCCATGCAGGGTTGTAAAGTTTATGGGCCGCATTGAAATGCTCTTTTCTGCTAACGTAAACCATTTTCTTAAAAACTGAAGCAAATATACAATAGTCCTTAATCGATTCACAGAAGCCGGTTTTATGTAAATTGCCAACAAAAGTTCACGTATGATCATAGTTACCGGAGCCGCAGGTTTTATTGGCAGTTACCTGATTCAGAGACTCAATCAGGAAAATTTTAATGCCATCATTGCCGTTGATAAATTTGATAACCCGGAGAAAAATAAAAACCTGATCGGTTCGAAAATAAAAGAGCGGGTAGACCGCGATCATTTTTTGACCTGGCTGGATAAAAATCATGAAACGGTAGAGTTCGTTTTTCACATCGGGGCCCGCACCGACACCGCTGAGTTTGACACTACATTGCTCAACAAACTAAATACACAATACACGAAAGACATCTGGGTGCGTTGTTGCAAGTATCAAATCCCGTTGGTGTATGCCTCTTCCGCTGCTACCTATGGTCTTGGAGAACTCGGATATGATGATGATGAATCTCAAATACCGCAACTCAAACCTCTTAATCCATACGGTCAATCGAAACAGGACTTTGATGTTTGGGCATTAAAGCAAAAAGAGAAACCTTTCTTTTGGGTGGGTCTCAAATTCTTTAATGTATATGGCCCCAATGAATATCACAAAAACAGGATGGCATCCGTGATCTGGCATGCATACAACCAGATTACAAAGTCTGGAAAAATGAAATTATTTAAGTCGCATAACTCTAACTTTAAGGATGGCGAGCAAATGCGCGATTTTGTCTATGTGAAAGATGTAGCAGACATTTGTCTATTCTTTATGCATCACCGTAAAAATTCAGGGATCTACAATCTGGGATCAGGAAAAGCCCGCACGTTTGTCGATTTAACCAAAGCTGTTTTCAAAGCTTTGAACAAACCAGAAAATATTGAGTTTATAGATACTCCAGTTGATATACGGGATAAGTATCAATATTTCACTGAGGCTAACATGGAAAAGTTAAAATCAATCGGATATAATAAAGGATTTACCTCGTTGGAAGAGGGTGCCAGGGACTATGTAACAAACTACCTGTTGAAGTTATAACTAATCTTACTATAGAATTTTAAATTCTATCCTTCTATTTTGTTGCCTGTTTTCCTCCGAAGTGTTTGGCAATACTGGCTTTTGAGAACCATACCCCTTTACTACAATCCTCTGGGTCGGAATTTGGTTTGTTTTTAAAAACTCAGCAACAGCATTGGCTCTCTTTGCAGACAATTGCTGGTTATAAGCTTCCGTCCCCGAATCATCGGTATGACCGCCAATTTCAATCTTAAGGCCTGGATTTTTATTCATAAAATCTACCACCTCTTTTAGCTCAGTGATCGATTGAGGTTTTAATTCATATTTATTCAGATCAAAAAAGATATTATTAAGTACCACTATTGCATTTTGTTGTGCTGGTGAAAGACTGATATTTTTAATTACTGGTTTCAACTCAGTTTTTTCTTCATAATTAAAATGGAGACTTTGAAATAAAAATCCTGGCCTGCTTACATATAATGCATATTCCGAACCCCCAGGAAGTATCATCAGATACTCCCCTGAAACTGAATCAGACTTAACTTTTGAGATCATACTATTCTCTTTCAGATCAAATAGTTCTACGGCCGCAGTAATTGGATTCTTAGTGGTCGAATTAGTTACCACGCCTTTCACAACATTACCCCTCGACTTAGTGATTAGATTATCCGGTAAAGTGATTTTAAATAGTCGGCTCCGATTTTTGCTCTCTTCCTTTGAGTAATAAGCAATGGCGCCATTGCCCGAAACGATAAATGAATATTGATCCTTATGATCGTTTAAAGGCTTACCCAAATTAACTGGCTGTCCCCATCCGTCCGCCCGTCTCTCAGCCCTAAAAATATCGTAGCCACCAAACCCGGGATAGCCATTTGATACAACATATAGATTCTGATTATTAACATGTATATAAGGAGAAATCTCATCAAACTGAGTATTAATAGACGGGCCAAGGTTTATAGCCTTAGTCCACCCTGTCTCCACCAATTGCGAATACCAAATATCATAGCCGCCCATTCCTCCTTTTCGCTCTGAAACAAAATAGAGTTCGCGCCCATCAGCTGAGAGGGAAGGTTGAGCATCCCAACCTGAACTGTTAATTGCAGGTCCCATGCTTTTCGGAACTGACCATTGGTTTCCGGTTTTGCGACTCTCATACAAATCACATCCCATCGTGCCGCACACCGTAAAAATTAAATGTCTGCCATCGGCAGATATCGTGCAGGCACCTTCACGTTGAATTGTATTTATATTATCCGAGATGGAAACCGGTGCTAACCAACTTCCGTCAGCCGCTTTCGTTGAAACAACGATATCTTCATTGTCATTGCGGCTGCCACCAAATCGGGCGGTAAAAATAAGTTGGGAATCGTCTCCGGTAACTACCGGAAAATATTGCATGGGATATTGATTTACAATTTCGCTGAGCGGCTCTATCTTAAAATCAACAAGCATGCCTTCATTGGCAATTGAATAGGTTGCTTGTTCATTCCACAAAGTCACTTTGTCAATTCTTCGTTTATCTGCTTTCTCCAGTTGTAAAAACTGCTTACAAAAATTTTGAGTCTTAGCATAATTACCTTGCTTAAGATAAATGTCCGCTAATTCATAGAGGTAAGATTTTTTTCTGGCTCCCTCCGGAACAAGTGCAAGTCCTTGCTCAAAAGTTTCAGCGGCCTGTACCTGATTCTCCATGCTCTTGTATGTGATTGCCAGGCGGTAGTAGGCTTCTTCAAACTTTTTGTCTTTAGTGATAGCCTCCTTTAGAAGAGTTACGGCTTCATTGAATTGACCACGTACCCGATAGTTATCGGCTTGCACATAAAGCTCGATTGCTTTTTTATTTTTTGTGCTTAGTGGCTGGGCCTGAGAAAAATAACTAACCGAGCAAATAAGTATTAATCCAACTAGTTTCGGCATCATACAAGCAAGTTAATTCCCTTCCGGGGAAGTAAAAAGAGACTCACCCTAAAACGATAAAACCAAATCTGTGGTATGTGCTAAGGAACGTCTATGTACTTGTGCACCTGTAGCGAGATCTTCCATTGCGGATGGGCTTTTACATAGTTTATAATTAATGGAAGAACTTCTTTTTCTTTTGACCACTCAGGCTGTAAAAACAACTCGCAACCAGATTTTACCTGTCGGGCAAAATCCTCAGCCCAGGCAAAATCACTTCTATGGAAGATAACCACTTTAAGCTCATCTGCTTTTTCAGAAATGGACGGATGAGGTGGCTTAAATTTCTTAGGAGAAAAGCACACCCAGTCCCACTGACCTGTTAATGGATAAGCCCCGGATGTTTCGATATGCGTTTTTAATCCAACACTTTTTAGTTCATCCGTTAAGGCTGACAAATCATGCATGGTAGGCTCGCCTCCGGTAACCACGGTTATTTTACTTCCACTCGCCTTTGCTTTCTCTGCAATCTGCTTCACATCAGTTTTTGGATGTGCATTCACATCCCACGAATCCTTTACATCGCACCAGATACAACGCACTTCACATCCGCCCAAGCGAATAAAATAAGCAGCGCTTCCCTGGTAAAACCCTTCGCCCTGGATTGTATAAAAATCTTCCATCAACGGAAGTGAATTCAAAACTTCAGATTTCAAACTTAAAATTTTAAGGATTTCTTAATTCTGTAGCACGCAATGTGTTCAACAACAGAGAGGCGATTGTCATTGGACCTACCCCTCCGGGTACGGGTGTAATAAAAGAGGTTTTAGGTGCAACCTCTTTAAACTCAACATCACCCTTAAGAGCAAAGCCGTTCTTATATTGAGGTCCTTCTACCCGTGTGGTGCCCACATCGATTACCACAGCTCCTTCCTTCACCATATCTGCTTTAATGATACCGGGCTTACCAACAGCCACGACAAGTATATCGGCCTGACGCGTAAACATGGAAATATCTTTTGTGTACTTGTGGCAAATGGTAACCGTGGCTTTCCCTTCTTCCACCAACATCATACTTAAGGGTGCTCCCACCAAACGACTTGCTCCTACAACCACGCAGTTTTTTCCTTCTGTTGCAATGTTATAGCGCTTTAATAATTCCATCACACCAAAGGGTGTAGCAGGAAGTAGCAACGGGTTCTTTGATACGATACTTCCAAAGTTGCGATTGGTGAATCCATCCACATCTTTATCCGGGCGAATTTTCTCAGTGATTCGCTCCACCGAAATAGTGGGTGGCAATGGCAACTGTACAATAAAGCCATCCACATCTTCATCACGATTTACCTGATCGATGTGTTTCATCAGTTTATCTTCGCTGATGGTATCCGCAAAGCGCATCATCGTATAATGAAACCCAACTTCTTTGCATGCCTTTACTTTATGATCTACGTACGTCTGGCTGGCGCCATCATCACCGACCAGAATGATTGCTAAGTGAGGTATCTTCTTTCCCTCCTGCTTACGTATAGCAACCTTATCTGAAATTTCTTTCTTAATGTCGGTCGAGATTTTACGACCATCAATGAGCGTATAGTTTTGTGTTTCAGTCATCGACAAACTATTCAATTTTTAACACTGCCATAAATGCTTCCTGAGGAATCTCTACATTACCTACCTGCCGCATGCGCTTCTTCCCTTTCTTTTGTTTTTCCAACAGTTTACGCTTACGCGAAATATCACCGCCATAACATTTAGCCAACACGTTTTTCCGGATAGCACTCAATGTTTCGCGGGCAACAATTTTTTGACCGATGGCTGCTTGTATGGCCACTTCAAACATATGGCGTGGGATAAGCTCTTTCAATTTCTCACACAATTTCCTTCCCCACTCCTGGGCCTTACCCCGATGAACAATAGCAGAGAGTGCATCAATCTTTTCGCCATTCAACTGCACATCCAGCTTCACCATGTCACTTTCGCGCCAGTCAATAAGGGTGTAGTCCAGAGAAGCATATCCTTTAGAGATAGTTTTAAGCTTATCGAAGAAGTCAAAAACAATTTCCGCCAACGGCATTTCAAACGTCAACTCAACGCGGTCTGAAGTAAGGTACTGCTGGTTCTTAATCAACCCGCGTCTATCCATGCATAGCCCAATTATCGGACCGATGAATTCTGACTTGGTGATTATCTGTGCGCGAATGAAAGGCTCATTTATATAATCCACCGTAGTGGGATCTGGCATTTCAGAAGGCGCGTTGATTTCAATCATTTTTCCATTGGTGAGCATTGCCTTGAACTGTACTGAAGGCACGGTGGTAATCACCGTCATGTTGAACTCTCGTTCCAAACGCTCCTGGATAATTTCCATATGAAGCAGTCCGAGAAATCCGCAACGGAAACCAAAGCCTAAGGCCGCTGATGTTTCCGGTTCCCAAACCAGTGATGCATCATTGAGCTGAAGCTTCTCCATTGATGCACGCAATTCTTCAAACTCAGAAGTATCCACCGGATAGATACCTGCAAACACCATGGGTTTTACATCTTCAAAACCCTTGATCGCTTCACCCGGGTTGCTCACGAGTGTGATCGTATCACCCACCTTCACTTCCTTTGCTACTTTAATACCTGAAATCAGATACCCAACATTACCGGCACTGATTTCGTTTTGAGGAAACTTATCTAACTTCAGAACACCAATTTCATCAGCACCGTATTGCTTATCGGCATTTACAAATTTCACCAGATCATTCTTACGCATGGTGCCATTGAACACGCGGAAGATTACTTCAATCCCTCTAAAGGAATTGAATACTGAATCAAAAATCATCGCCTGAAGTGGAGCTTTGGGATCTCCCTTTGGCGGTGGAACACGTTCAATCACGGCCTTTAAAATTTCTTCAATGCCTTTGCCTTCTTTGGCACTTGCTTTCAATACAGAATCCCGATCACAACCGATCAAGTCAACAATCTGATCTGTTACTTCTTCGGGCATAGCTGCCGGTAAATCAATTTTGTTGAGCACCGGAATGATTTCAAGATTATGATCGAGCGCTAAATATAGATTTGAAATTGTTTGAGCCTGAATACCCTGTGCAGCATCCACAATTAATAAAGCGCCTTCGCAGGCAGCAATGGAACGGGAAACCTCATACGAGAAGTCTACGTGGCCCGGGGTATCAATTAAATTGAGGATATATTCCTTACCCCCAAACTTATAGGTCATTTGTATGGCGTGCGACTTAATTGTAATGCCCTTTTCCCGCTCCAGATCCATGTTGTCGAGTACCTGAGCTTGCATTTGGCGACCAGTTAGTGTTCCCGTGAACTCTAAAAGGCGGTCGGCCAGGGTGCTTTTGCCGTGATCGATATGGGCTATTATGCAAAAATTGCGGATGTTCTCCATTCCCGTCATTTCTTTCTATGGATTTTAGGCGCAAAGGTAGCCAAAAATGAGGGTTTACAATGGTTCCGGTTTGTTCTAATTCAACCAGTGTTTTTGAAAAGTTAGGCTTAACTAAGTCATGAGGATTACAAAAATGAGGCTGTCTCAAGCCATTTAAGTTGTCAGGTTGAGCTCGTGGAAAGCCGAATCCGCCAATTGGCTGAACAGGCAGGTCCAGGCTGACAGTTGAAAATTACTTTTAAGACAGCGACATTAATCTGGAATTCTACTATACATATCTACTCGCTTTTATACACCACGCCATCCTTCATTACAAAGATCACCTTCTCCATGGTTTTAATATTTTTTGTTGGGTCTTCATTCACTGCAACGATATCAGCCAGTTTGCCGGGCTCAATTGAACCAATTTTGTCGCCATAATCCAAAATGTCGGCATTGATTTGCATCGCGCTCAATAATGCTTCAATGGCAGGCATACCGCCTTCTACCATATAACCAAATTCACGCGCATTTTCTCCATGAGGATACACGCCAGCATCAGTACCAAACGCCATCTTAACTCCGCGCTTATACGCTTTGCTAAAGTTTTCCTGAATTTTCGAACCTATCTCAATCGCCTTTGGTGCCACCAGTGGATGATAGTAACCTGGAATCTTAGCGTATTCCGCGGCAGATCTGCCGGCAATAATGGTGGGCACATGATAGGTTCCCATTTTCTTCATCAGATCCATTACTTCTTCGCTCATTAGGGTACCATGTTCAATGGTAGTGATACCGGCCAGCACAGCACGTTTCATTCCTTCTGCACCATGTGCATGCGCTGCCGTATGAAAACCATAATCTTTAGCAGCTTCAACAATGGCATTCACTTCTTCCTGAGTAAACTGAGGACCGCTGCCGTCTTTAGCAACACTTAGCACCCCGCCCGTAGCTGTAATTTTAATAAAGTCGGCCCCATCTTTATATCGCTGGCGTACAGCCTTTCGTGCATCTTCAGGTCCGTTAATAACTCCTTCCTTAGGTCCAGGATCGCCCATTAAGTCCTTGCGACTTCCATTAGTAGGATCACCATGACCTCCCGTAGTTGCAATCCCCTTTCCTGCGGTGAAAATTCTTGGGCCTACAATCGTGCCCATATTAACTGCATTGCGTAATGAAATATTCACACCAGAACCTCCGCAATCACGAACGGTGGTGAATCCAGCCATTATGGTTTTACGGGCATAAATGGTGGATTGAAAAGCAACATCCGCTTCATTCTGTGTGTATCTCTTTACTAAAGCGTCTTTACTGGTTTCACTTTCAATGTGTACGTGCATGTCAATAAGGCCTGGCATCACAATCTTCTTACTTAGATCAATCAGCTTATCATCCTTACCTGGCTTACTAAAACCCTTGTCTACTGAAAGAATTTTAGTTCCTTCCACAACAATCGTTACCTGACTTTGAATTTCCTTTGTTTTTCCATTGATCAGATTACCACAATGAATAAGTGTTCGTTGAGCAATGGTTGCATTTGCAAAGCCAGATACTAAAAGAAAAAGTACAAGTTTTTTCATATGTAAAATTTTGATTTAAAATAATAGAGCTTGAATTGCGATGATTCAGGAATTGATAAGATATCGGTTGGTCAACTCTTTTAGTGTATCCTTCTCTTTTTGATCCATTTCACCGATCTTAATTTTCAACATGAGTTCGACCATAACTTCCGGCTTATATCCCAGCCGGGCCGCAATGCCAGCACAGAATTTTATTTCATCTTCATATAATCGTTCATCAATCTTCATGAGCTGTACTATATTGAAAATATAATTGAAGCGCTGATCAGGAGAAAGGTCCTTAGCAATAATTGTATCATGCGAACCATAAAAAAGGGTTTCTACAGATGATTCAGGGAATCCATGTGCTTTACCGATAGTAATTATGTACTCTCTTTCTTTACTAGCCATATCGCCATCAATCCGTGCCAGGTTAACCAGCAATTTGAGCTGCTCAAGAACAATCATAAAGTAAAATTGGATAAAGGTTGCCTGGTAAAAATAACCGAAATTCCGACTATCTTACATACCGCCTAAATAAGTATCACTGTGAATTTTCTTGCGCATCTCTTTCTTTCTGGCAATGATCCTGAAATAATGGTGGGAAATTTTATTGGGGATTTTGTGCGGGGCAAAAACATTTATGATCAATTTAAATCCAACATAGCACTCGGTATTGAGCTTCATCGAGAAATTGATGAGTTTACAGATAGTCATTCCGTAGTGATGGAGAGCAAGGTAAGGCTTCGACCCAAATACCGACATTATTCACCTGTAATCGTTGATATGTTCTACGATCACTTTCTGGCTAAAAACTGGCAAGCTTATGCTAGTAATCCACTGGATCTCTTTGCACTGGAGGCTTATGCTATATTAAACAAGTACGAAGCTCAGCTGCCAGGCAGGGTTCAGAGCTTATTACCTCATATTATAAAAGGAAATTGGTTATACAATTATTCTCGCATAGAAGGAATTCATTCGGCCTTAAGCGGGATGTCACGAAGAACTCCTTATGAATCCAACATGCATGAAGCATCCCTTGACCTACAAAAGTATTATACAGAATTTGAAGATGAGTTTTCGAGGTTTTTTCCTGAGCTCCAACAAATGAGTGAGAAATTTATTAGATCAAAGATCAAGGTTGATTAGTTTTGCAAAGCTAACATCAAGTTAATCATGTTCAACGATCCTGAGCTAAGTGGTAAATACCTCGGCACGATTTCACAAGACTTTGTAAAAGTGTCTGATACCTTAAAGGAGGCCTCCTATCAAATCCGCAAGGGAGGTTTTGATTTTCCGATCTTTCCAATCTCTAAAGAAGAATTGCCAATCGGGCAATTATTAATCCCCAGCGCACCATTAAATCTTGTTTGGAATTACTACGCTTCTTTCCTAAATGAATTTGTTCAGCGTGAGTTGGTGGCTGTTGATAAAGAGGAAGAATTCAAAACCACCTACAAAGATCCAGATGAATTTTGTTGCCTATTTGTAGTAGATAAAGAGTTCACCAGTTTCGTTTACATACCTTTTCCAGAAGACTAAGCTTTGTTCATCATTTAACAATAGCCTGATAAATCAGTGTGCGAAGTTTACTCTGATCATCCAGATTATTGGTTGGTGTTAGTTGCTTAAAATAAACGATTACCATGTCTTCTTTAGGATCAACCCAATAGCTAGATCCATAGGCACCACCCCAACCATACTCACCTACAGAGCCTGGCACACCGCGATCACCCAAGTCTTCGCAAACAGAAAAGCCAAGACCAAAGCCAATACCACCACCCCAACTGTATTTAATCTCACCCAAATGACTTACCGTCATTAATTCTACCGTGCTGGGTGCAAGAATACGATTACCATTGAGAGTTCCTTTGTTAAGCATCATTTGAAGAAACCTGGCATAATCTGCAGCCGTTGAAAGCAACCCCGCACCACCCGAAAAACTTTTTCTTGGTCCGTTAACATAAGCACCCTGACCTACCATGCCACCCGGGTCCGGTGAACGCTCAAGAGGTTTATCCGCATACGCTGAATACACGGCAGCAAGGCGATTCACTTTGTTTTGTGGTAAATAAAAATGAGTGTCCTTCATACCCAGCGGGGTAAGTATTCTAGCGGTAATAAATTCTTCTAACGATTTTCCGGAAACTTTTTCAATGACAACTCCAAGTATATCCGTATTATATCCATAAACAAATTTTTCGCCCGGCTGCTCATCCATAGGAAGCTTAGCCATTCTTGCTATAGTGGCACCCACAGGTTCATCCCTATCCGCAAAATACCAACCCTGAATGCCTGCCTCTTTCCATTTGTCAGCGGCCAGGCCACCTCCATAACCAATACCTGCCGTATGGGTGAGCAAATCACGAAGGGTAATTTGACGTTTGGCTTTTATAATATCATAGCCGCCACCTTCTCTGGGTTCCGCGACAGTGGTTTCCATAAACTCGGGTATGTATTTACCTACCGGATCAGCAATAAGAAGTTTTCCTTCCTCCTGTAAAATCATGATCCCAACACTTATCAACGCTTTTGTCTGAGAGGCAATTCTAAAAATTGCATCATTTTGCATAGGGGCATTTGCTTCAATATCTCTCTTCCCAAATGCATTGAAATAGGCCACCTTGCCATGTCGCGCAACCAACACTACACTTCCTGACATCTTTTTATCATTAGCATACGCTTGAAAAACAGTAGTCAGGCGTTGAAGTCGTTCAGGCGAAAAGCCTAACTCTTCGGGTTTGCCAACGGGTAGCTCTTGTGCATAAAGAGATGATACAAGAATTAGCGAAATGAAGAGAAAAGTGATTCTACGGATGGATTGAGCGAACATAATCTTAAGATTTAATTACTCTATATTAGAAATGATTCGATCCATTTCAAAATTTGAGATGTCAGATCGTTCAAGCGGTCAGATGCCTTGGTAATTACTCGTCTTTAAAATGATTCCACCCCTGGGCCGTTATCGGAACAACTGTCTGCTGTTTGGTAACCAGCACATGTTGCGTTGGGTCGTTATGCATGTGACCGATAAAATGGATATCAGGATGGTTTTTAATCTTTTCGTAATCAGCAGGATCAATTGTAAAAAGTAGTTCATAATCTTCGCCACCATGCAGCGCGCAGGTGATGGGATCTAATTTAAATTCGATAGCCGTCTCGAAGGTATCATGGTCGATGGGCACTTTGTCTTCAAAAATTTTAACACCAACTCCGGATTGTTTGCCGAGATGAAACAACTCTGAAGCAAGTCCATCGGAAATATCAATCATCGAAGTTGGGATACACTTTCGTTCACGCAACTCATGCACAATGTCCATGCGGGCTTCAGGTCTTAACTGCCGTCCTACGAGATATTCATACTTTTCCAGGTCGGGTTGCATATCAGGGTTGGAGAGGAAAACTTCCTTCTCGCGCTCTAACACCTGTAATCCCATATAGGCTGCTCCCAGATCTCCGGTTACACAAATTATATCGTTTACCTTTGCTCCGCTGCGTTGCACAATTTCATGCTTAGGCGCACGACCTAGTACAGTAATCGAAATCACAAGGCCAGAAACTGAAGAAGATGTGTCGCCACCAACAAGATCCACCTTGTAGTTCTGACATGCAGCATGTATACCTTCAAATAAGGCGTCAACTGCTTCCAAGGAAAAACGATTGCTGATGGCGATACTTATCACAATCTGCTCTGGTCTTCCATACATGGCAGCAATGTCTGATACATTTACAGCCACAGCTTTATAGCCCAGATGTTGCAAGGGCATGTATGATAGGTTGAAATGTACACCCTCCAAAAGCATATCGGTTGAAACCAACAAGGACTCTTCGCCCGCTTCAATAATTGCTGCATCGTCACCAATGCCTTTTATTGTACTCGCATTGGATACCATGAACTTACTTTTGATATGGTCTATAAGACCAAATTCTCCCAGTTTTGAAAGTTCTGTTCGCTTTTCACTCATCTTGGTAATGACCGTTGGGCGGTCGGATTGTTATTTCGTCCGGCAAAAGTACTATTTGGCATTCACATCAGTATAATCAGGCCAGAGTTAGGTATATATTCATATACAAAACCAACTGGGTATGAAACGGAGTGTTGTAATAATTGTAGCCTTAATCATTGTTGCTTCTTGTGCAGCCCCCAAACCTTATTACGAAACCAAAGAGGGAAAAAGAAAGCAGAAGTATTATAATGACATTCAATACGGAAAGAATGCGCATCCTAAAATGAAATTCTGAATCAGCGCTTTTCCTGGCAGAGCTCAACCAACACATGGTTCGTTGATTTGGGGTGTAGAAACAAAACCTCTTTGTTATCAGCTCCCGGGAAGGGTTTATCCGCCAACAATGTAAAACCCTGAGTCTTTAGTTCATTCATTTTATCCAGAACAGGATCAGCATCAAACGCCAGATGATGGAGACCTTCACCCCGCTTCTCTATAAACCTTGCAATGGCGGAATCCGGTCGGGTAGCTTCCAGCAATTCAATTTTAATTCCCCCTACCTCAAAAAAAGAGGTGCGTACACCTTCTGATTCAACTTCTTCAATTTTATAATGGGGTTTACCAAGCAGTTTGGCAAAAATCCTGTTGGCCTCATCAAGGTTTTTTACTGCAATTCCGATATGCTCCAGTTTATTCATATCTTTCAATTAAGCCGATTTTGCTAATTTTGTCAGAAAATTGGGAAACTTTTCAGCGTTTACGAAAGTTTTAAAGCGAAATGCCAAAAATCAATATAGAAACTAACAGCGATGCCCACGTTGAGGCTGCCCGGGTGCAACAACAGATTAAAGATTATCTGGGCCTTCGCACGAGTGACCTGATTTTTGAATACAGTGTTCACGATGGCAAAACAAAGCTTGATTTAATCACCATCAACCCACGCCACAATCAGTCGTTTCTCTTTCGATCTGAAACCGGAGCTGATAAAGTAGATGCTCTGAAGAAAATGTGGGATTACGTTCAGAATTATAAAGAGAAAGAAAACTCGTATACAATTCAGTGGGTAACTAAAAACGACCGCGAATTACATACTTCCTACTTCCGGGCCAGCAATATCCTGGATGCGCTCGAAAAATTATATTATGCACGTGACAGGAACACAATTACCGTGTTTAGTGTTGTAATGAATCCAATATCTTAGAAAACCATGATCAGCGTAACCGATAAGGCCAAAGAAAGAATCATCAATCTTCGCATTGAAGAGGGTAAATCTGAAAATCACAACATCCGTGTCTCCGTAAAAGGTGGCGGTTGCTCAGGGTTAATGTATGATTTAGGATTTGATGATAAGATCAATCCTGTGGATCAGGTATTTGAAGACAAGGGCGTAAAAATCCTAGTTGACAAAAAGAGCTTATTGTATTTGCTCGGCACTACTCTGGATTTTTCTGATGGCCTGAATGGCAAGGGTTTTCAGTTTATCAACCCGAATGCTTCACGCACGTGTGGCTGCGGTGAGAGTTTCTCTGTTTAGTGAAACTCAGACGTTTCATTTTACTATTTGTTTTTTCTAGCCTGCCATTTCTTTCAAATGGTCAACAAAACGTTGCCTATCAATGGTTTTACTGGGTCCGTTATTATAATCAGGCTCGTCTAAGCGAACAATTTACTTTACATTCGGAAATTGACAATCGCAGATATCTGAATCCGTCACAACAATCTCAGTTCTTTACACATATCCACTTACATGATCGTATTAAACCATGGCTGGATGTAGCTCTTGGGTTCAATTTTAATCTTACGAGGCTCCCCACAAATACTTCTCTCTCAGTGCCGGAGTTACGGCCCTGGCAGGAAATTAACTTATTGTCTAATGCTAAAAGAAAATGGCAATTTCTATTCCGCTATCGGCTTGATGAGCGATTCATTCACAATAACAATGCTGTTGAGTTGACCAATGGCTACCATTTTAACCTTCGACATCGGTTCAGGATTATGGTAAGTACTACGCTGGCAGAGTTTAAGAAGAAGGGCATATTGTCACTCAAGTTATATAATGAGATTATGCTTAACACGGGCGATGTGCCACGAACGTTTGATCAAAATCGTCTGAGTGGCTCTCTTGAATACCAATTTAATAAGCGGTGGTCCATTGAAAGTGGATATATAAACATCCTGCAACCCAAATCTGATACAGAATATTACGATCGCAATGTAATTCGCACTACGTTGTATCACCGGATAGACATCCACAGAATATCAGAAGATTAATCTTCAAAAAAGTAAATCCACTAATCCTTACTAGTCTATCGTTGCTATACACTTTAGCTCAATTGCTATGGGTGTTGGCAATGCATTTACCTCAACAGTAGTTCTGCACGGTTGCGTAGCCTTATCGGGAAAATAGGTAGCGTAGATTTTATTGAACATCGGAAAATCTTCCTTCATGTTGGTGAGGTAGACTGTAACGTCAACCAGATTTTCCCATCGCGAACCGGAAGCTTCCAACACATATTTCACGTTCTGAAAAACAGAATGACATTGCTCCTCAATATTATAAGCGATAATGTTTCTTTTATCATCCAGTGTAACACCAGGAATTTCTTTTGAACCCTTTTTTCGTGGACCTACTCCGGAAAGAAAAAGCAGGTTACCCACTTTTCGGGCGTGAGGGTATGGGCCTACAGGTTCTGGTGCTTTATCAGAAGAAATTATTTCACTCATATAATTAAATCCCAAAAACCAAACTCGCCCACAAACTGTGATACTCGGCACCTGCAATTTCAGAATGAATCATCTTTACGCTACTCACCATCCATGAACCTGAGGCGCTGATTGGAAATCTCATCGTACCATCATTTTCGGTATAAATATTTTGAAGGAAGGTTGTGTTGTTCACCTTATTCCAGACTTTCACCAAAGCGTGAGCCGCAGGTTTTCCTTCAAACAAAACCCTGCATTGCAAATGGTCACCTGCCTTTAGTGTGTTGGGATTTTGATCCGGAATGATTTCGTAACGCAAACCAAGATTCTTTTTGTAGGTGTCATCTGTTTTGTTGCCACTCTGAACCAACACCTTGGCGTAGCGACTGTAATACTCAGTCGATTTTTTGTCTTGACTTCCCGACTTAGTCCGCTCATCCAGAATATAGTCAAGACCATCCTCTTTCAGATAGTCATTAAATTTATCGCCTTCTAATTCAATGTAGGCAGCATTGCTTTGTAACGAAAATAAATAGATGCCTTCCTGATCAGCTTTGAAAGCAAGATTACTTCCTGCAGTCGGCTTAACCTCTTTGGTAAAATCGCGAATTCCACTAACGCGATGTAGCTCCACTTTCTCGGCCTTGTGTCTTTTCAAATCCCAAAACTCCCCTGTAAAGCTTTCGCCCACCATAAAGTCGAGCTTAATCTCCTCACCCAATGCGTACTTAAATTTCTTTGGCTGAAGCCAGAATTCGTGGGCATCTGCTATAAAAGTCAGAAAGAGGATTGTGAGTGTTACGTTAATTTTTTTCATCCTAATTGCCTACTGATTAATGCCTATTGCCTATTTTTTCTTTGCATTCATAATCTCCTCTATTTCTTCCGCTTCAATCGGAATATTGCTCATCAAATCATGGTTTTTGTTTTTTCCGATTACAACATTATTCTCGAGACGAATTCCAAACTTCTCTTCCTTAATGTAAATACCAGGTTCAATCGTCCATACGGATCCAACCTGAACTTTATCATGCATGTTACCCACATCGTGCACATCCAATCCCAGCATGTGAGATGTTCCATGATAAAAATATTTTTTCAAAGCCGGGTTATCTGGATTCTGGTTTTTAATGTCCGTCTTGTCAATCAACTTTAGCTTCAATAGTTCAGACTCCATCAGCTTTTCAATTTCTTTGTGATAATCGAAATACACAACATTGGGTCGTAAGATTTTATTTGCTTCACGCTGAATGCGTAGCACTGCATTATATACTTCTTTCTGTCGCTTCGTAAACTTTCCACTTACCGGAATCGTGCGTGTTAAGTCAGAATTATAATTCGCATACTCTGCAGCTACATCCAGAAGCACAAGATCTCCGGCATGGCACTGTTTACTGTTTTCGATATAGTGAAGAATTACATTATTTTCTCCGGAGGCAATAATGGGTGTATACGCAAAACCCTTTGACCCCAGCCGTTTGAACTCGTGAATAAATTCTGCTTCAAGTTCATACTCCATTACACCAGGCCGCAAGTAATTTAATACTCTGCGAAAGCCACACTCCGTGATATCACAGGCCTTTTGCATCAATTCAATTTCACGGGGCTGTTTTACCCTGCGCAAATCACCCATAATAGGCGCTATTCTTTTGTACTTGTGTAATGGATAGGTCTTTTGGCACCATTCTATAAACCGAGCATCACGACTTTGAACTAATATTTCCGACCGATAATGCTCATTCGTATTCAGGTATACATTCTGCACCTTACCCATCGTCATCATGTGATGAAAGAGCTTCTCAAATCCGGAGACCCAAACAACAGTTTCTATGCCCGATAGTTCAGTTGCCTCTTTCTTTGTCAATTTATGACCTTCCCACTTTTCCATCAATTCATTGGGCTCGCGAAGAAAAAGTACTTCCCGATATTTTTTATCAGGAAAATCAGGGCAAACCACCACCATACTCTCTTCCTGATGTATACCACTTACATAATATAAATCACTATTTTGAATGTAGCCCAGTGTACCATCAGCATTGCTGGGCATAATATCATTGGAATTAAAAACCACCAGTGCCCCCGGCTTAAGGCCTTTTACCAGTCGCTTGCGATTTGAAATAAATAATTCCTTGCCAATAGGTTCGTGTCTCATGCTGAATTTCAGGATTTACTTGATTAATCAATTAACTTCTGATAGATTTTGGAAAGTTACAAAATACCACCGCACATGAAAAAGCAATCTACTCTATTTGTCCTTCTGATGATTTTATCGGGGTCGCTCCCGGCACAGGAAAAAAAATATACTCCTACTCCAGAAAACATGAAGTCGCGAGAGTGGTTTCAGAATGCCAAATTTGGTTTGTTCATACACTGGGGAGTTTACAGCGTATTAGGAGATGGCGAGTGGGTGATGAACAATCAGCAGATACCAATCAAAACCTATGAAAAACTGCCCGCCTTCTTCAATCCTACAGAGTTCAACCCGGCTGAATGGGTGAAGATGGCCAAAGATGCCGGAATGCAATACATTACCATCACGAGCAAACACCATGATGGGTTCGCCATGTTCGATTCAAAAGTCTCTGACTATAACATTGTGAAGAAAACACCCTATGGAAAAGATGTACTTAAAATGCTGGCTGATGAATGCCGCAAACAGGGCATCAAGCTTTTCTTTTATCACTCACAGCTCGACTGGCATCACCCTGATTATTTTCCAAGAGGCTTTACAGGTGGTAGCTGGACAGGACGTGAGGAAAAGGGTAATATGAATAAGTACCTAGACTACATGGATGCGCAGTTGAGTGAACTGCTTACTAATTATGGTGATGTGGCCGGTATCTGGTTCGATGGAATGTGGGATAAAAAAGATGATGACTGGCGTTTAGAAAAAACGTATTCACTCATTCATAAACTGCAACCTGCGGCATTGGTCGGTAGCAATCATCACCGCGCGCCATACGAGGGTGAAGATTTTCAAATGTTTGAAAAAGATTTACCCGGCCACAACACTACCGGGTTTGCCCCTGAACAAAAAATTGGTGACCTTCCAAAAGAAACCTGCGAAACCATCAACAACTCATGGGGGTTCAATTTACAAGATGCAAAAAACAAGAGTCGTAAAGAGTTGATTCAATACCTGGTAAAAGCCGCTGGTTACGGATCGAACTTCTTACTGAATGTTGGGCCTATGCCCAATGGAAAGATTCAACCTGAACATGTTGAATTATTAAAACAAATGGGCGAGTGGAACAAGCAATATGGCGAAACCATTCAGGGAACCAGAGGTGGCCCACTTAGTGCGCGCGAATGGGGAGTAATGACCCAAAAAGGAAACAAGATTTATATTCACATTCTAAACTGGCATGACGAAACCTTAACCCTGCCTAAACTTGGTAAGAAAGTGGTAAGCGCAAAACTGTTTATTGATAAAACACCAGTTAAATTTCTGGAGAATGATTTTGGTCTGAGTCTTAAAATGCCAAAAGATAAAATGGATGAGGTAGATACTGTGATCGAACTTGAAGTAAAATAAATTAACAACGGACAATTGACAGTGGACAATCAGCGATAATCCAAATTGTCAATTGTCCATTATCAATTGTTAATTCGATTCTCCCTGTGGATCATTCACATCATCTGTATCTACATAGTTGATGATGATGAACGTAAATAATAATCCTGAGAATAATCCCTCTAAGGCCACCATGAAAGCGGTGATGTAAGGATTGAGATAACGCCCCATTGGTTCATTTTCAATAATGCCTTGCATAAAGGCGCTGTCTACTGACATATAAACAAAAAGAAAAACCGCAAAAACAGCAGAAGCAACTGCTCCCGTTGCCACTCCGGTTATAAGCGCCCTGAAATAATTCATGTGTTCCTCATGCGTCTGTTTAAATTTCTTCAGCGCGAAGAAAATTCCACCCACCTGAATGAATACATTAAGAAAGCGCAATTCATAATGGTGAGCCAGGCCCACTACTTTCATAAGCAGAAAAAAAACAATGAGGCCACCAGCGATTTTCAGGCCATAGCTTTCAGGGATACGGTTAGGATTATTGAAAAAACTCATGAGTTACGGGGTTAGTCTATTGGCTAATTTTTACATTTTTTAAGACAATTGCAATCTTTTAATTCCTTTAATATTTTATTACCTTCATTGCCCATTTAGAAATGCTGCAAAACCCTAACCTCTACTCACCATGATAAAAAAAATTCTTTTTGTTGTCGCAGGACTGATTGTTCTGCTGGTGCTTATTGGCTTTGTACTCCCGGCCAAGCTGGAGATCTCTAAAAGTTACACAATTAACGCTCCCGCTTCTGCTGTATTTGAGGAGATCAATGATCTTGAACGTTGGCAAACCTGGCAATACTGGAACACCCTCGATCCGGATATGAAGATTGTATATGGCGAGAAAAGAATAGGTACAGGCGCCTCGTATAGTTGGGAAGGACCCAATCTTGGAACCGGAACTCTGGGAATCTCTGAAAGTATTCCTGATAAATCAATTGCCATTGATATGGATTTTGGTGGCAATCCTGCTAAGGGTTTTTACTCGCTTGAGCCAGACGGGGAAAATACGCAGTTGAATTTGAATTTCTCGAATGATGCAGGAATGAATCCCATTGGTCACTGGATAAATGTTTTTATGAGAGGTGAGATTGAAAAATCGTTTGATTATGCCGGTGACAAAATCAAAGGCATTGCGGAAGCAAAACCAAAGTTTACTTATGCAATCACAGAAGAAAATGTTCCATCCATCACCTATGTGGGTCTTTCTCATACAATGAGTCCCAAAGACGGAGCGGCAGTTAGTGCTCAAATGGGAAAAATGTACACCGAATTAGATGCTGCCCTCAGAAAAGCAAAAGTGACAGTTACCGGATCTCCTTTTTGTTTGTATCCCAAATATTCAGAAGAATCAATGGATATGGTTTGTGCCATGCCAGTAGCTGCTGATGCCAAAGTGCCAGGCAAATATCAAGTCATGAAAACCGAAGGTGGCCTTGCGGTGAAAGGTATAATGAAAGGAGATTATAACAACCTGCAAGCTATCCACAATGAAATTGCTCAATACATCCAATCCAAAAACCTGACTGAAATCGGGGCTCCCTGGGAAGTGTATGTAACTGACCCAATGGCTGAGAAGGACACTGCTCAATGGATTACTGAAGTTTACTATCCTGTAAAGAAGAATTAATAATTTTTGAGTTTAATCAAAAGAACGGTGACGCTGGAAGAATTCCGGAAATCAACAAACCATTCGGAACCACCCAATGCCCCCGTTCTTTTACTTTCGCTTTGGCATGATGCCCGGGGCGATTGGGAAAAATCGCATTCGCTTGCCCAGGATGTTAATACCCCTGAAGGATCGTGGGTTCATGCATACCTGCACAGAAAAGAAGGTGATAAATTTAACGCTCAGTATTGGTATAATCGTGCTAACCGAAAAATGCCAGACTACTCGCTAGAGGAAGAGTGGAAGGAAATAGCTGAAGCTCTACTTAATAAGTAAACCCTAACTCACCCAGCCCTTTTTGCACTTCCGGGCATGACATAAATAGATTCCACAACAAACCCGACCGTTGGTTCTCCATCATTACCACAATAGGGCCCTGATCAATCGCAAGATACCAGGGCTTATACCAATCATGGTGAACGCTAAACCCATCATAGAATCCGTAAGGTCCGAAGGTTTTGTCACCCAAATCAAAATAAAAATGTTTCATAGCCTCCATACTTTGTTGTGGCGTATATGGAAAGGAGGATAAAGCCGCTGTGGGTGTTATTACACCAGAGTCTTCATTAGGGCTATGCGCTGAATAGAAATTAACGGAATACCCTGCGGTCAGGCCCCAACTGTTTTTGCCATAGTCTTTATAACCCTTAGGATTTTTGACACAATACTCATAGTTAATCAGCGTGTGATTCACATTATGCTGCCAGTAATCTGCATAGCGATCCTTAAGCTTTCGCGGATCAAGCCCCAGGAAAGAATAATGTGACCAGAACAAAGGCCCTCCAAACTGAGGTGCTCCATTGTGTTTCAAATCAAGATGATAACCATATTGTTGATGGGTTGAATCATTTTTCATTTTACCTCCACGCGCCCAGCCCTCATGATAGGTAACGGCAGGTACACTATGCGTAGGCGATGAAGCTGCCAGCACATATGTAATCAAGCATTCGTTATATCCTTCAAGCGGAAAATTCATTTTCCATTGTTTATCGGGTGACCAGTGCCAGTATAAAACATTCTTCCCTCCGTTTCTGTACCAGTCCCATTCTACTTCGCGCCACAGTTTATCGATTCTGCCGGCAAGCGATTTCTCATTCTCATTGCCGTCTTTGAAGTATTGACGTACGCATAATAAGCCTTGTACCAGATAAGCTGTTTCTACTAAATCACCGCCATTATCATTTTCGCTAAAGGGTTTTACTTTACCCGTTTCGCCATTCATCCAATGCGGCCATACTCCTTTGAATCGATCTGCTCTCTCAAGAAAATTTACAATTTTGTTAAAGCGTTCAACTCCCTCCTCTCGTGAAATAAATTTCCGGTCAATGCCTACGAGAATTGCCATTAATCCAAAACCTGTGCCGCCTGAGGTTACAATGTTCTTATCGTTATCGGGATAAATATTGTCAACATGAAAGCGTTCGCGGGCAGCGCCTGAGGTGGGCTCGGCACCATCCCAGAAATATTGAAAGGTCTTATACTGAACCAGCGTAAACAATGAATCATCGTTGATGCGTTCTTCAACCTGATTTGATGGCTTTTGAGTGGTGCATCCAATCAGGCCGACAACAACCATGGCCAAAAACAAGACGCTTTTAATTTTCTGAATTTTCATGCTCTCTTGATTTTATCGTTCTTTCCTTCCAAAGTAATAATTCCTTCCTTCTCATTTCTAACTCTGTGGCTGACGGTTTATACGTAATCAACGCTTTCAAGTCGGGTTGGCCGGCATCAACCCAGGCTGTATACCAAATGTCGCCCGTATCTTTTATACTCTTGCGAAACATTCGCTCAACCATGCCCGAGAGCAAACGGTGATATTTTTCGGCATAGTCTTGCGAATAGACTTTAACTGTTTGCTTGCCTTTTGTTTCAAAATTGAATTTACTTTCACCTTCCGATTCTGAAAGCTTCTTTTCAATCATTAAAACTGAATCAACGGCCTTGTTCGATTGTATCACCATCTCCCAGGCAGTCAATTGCACGTTGGGTAGGTACGTGGCCGGGCCAACAAAAAAATCGTATTGATCAAAATAGAGCTCCGGCAAACGCGATTCCCAAAATCCATGGATCCCAATCTGACCGGTCAGCTGACCATCATAATTTTTTGTTGTGTGCAAGGGCACATGCGCATCGGCTATGTAATGACCAAGATCAGCCGATAGTCTGAGTATCTGGTCAGGATCGCGGATCATAAAGGCATCTTTTAACTGAAAGTAAACTCTATAGATGTGCCATGGCAAAATACCCCTTGCCTGCAGAGAATCCTCACCAAACTTCTCAACTGCATCCTTCCAAAAGCGTGGCAGGTTTACCAGTGCGCTATCTCCATAATCATCCAAATCAATATAATGCCGGGGTGCCTCTTCGGGTACTGCATACCGCCTGCGGTCAGGATTCACCGCGGCCTCGGTCAGGTATTCAATGTTCTTCTTATAGAAACCCGACATGGCAGGAGGTAATGTGAAGATGGCAAGTTGATTGATTTTTTTATGAGCAAAAAAGCCCCAACTGCTGCAAAGCATTACCACTCCTACCAAAACAATTTTTAGAAACCGGGGCACAAGTTTACCTTTCCAATAAAGTTAAGCATCATGAAGAAGATTTTCATTTTTCTGTTTTTTGTTTCTCCACTAGCATGGGCCACCGATCCTTACCCAAAAAATCCTGCGATTGATGTTACTCACTATATCTTTCAATTGGAGGTAAATGACGCCAACGATGTTATTGCAGGTAAGGCTTCAGTATCTACACGATTCAAAAATAGTATTTCTGAATTTGAACTGGACCTGGCAAATAAAGATGCTACTGGTAAAGGGATGGAGGTTCAGCAAGTTTTACTTGATACCAAGAACTTGTCCTTTACGCATAAAAACAACCGGTTAAAAATTAGTCTCCCTGCTTCCGCGAAAACGGACGATGTTTTGACTTTTCAAATAATGTATAGCGGCATTCCTCAAGACGGCTTGATCATTGGTAATAATAAATTTGGTGACCGCGGATTCTTTGGAGATAACTGGCCCGACCGCGGGCATCATTGGCTTCCGGTGATCGATCATCCAAGCGATAAAGCAGCGGTTGATTTTATCATCATTGCTCCGTTGCATTACTCGGTGGTTGCGAACGGATTAAAAATTGAAGAGAGCCCAATTGATTCAAAACGAAAACTCACGCATTGGCACGAAGAAGTTCCAATTCCCGTAAAGGTGATGGTGGCTGGAATTGCTCGTTTTGCTGTTCAACATGCAGGTAAGGTAAATGACATCTCTGTGGAAAGTTGGGTCTATCCACAAAACCGGTTGGAAGGTTTTTATGATTATGCCGTAGCTGTAAAGGTGCTGGATTACTTTCACAATCACATTGGGCCCTACTCGTATAAAAAATTAGCCAATGTGCAATCTAAAACGCGCTGGGGCGGATTGGAAAATGCCAGCGCTATTTTCTATTTCGAAAATTCCGTAACAGGAAAGGCTGAACGTGAAAGTCTGATCGCACACGAAGAAGCTCATCAATGGTTTGGAAATTCTGCCACAGAAAATGACTGGCATCATGTATGGTTGAGTGAAGGTTTTGCAACCTATTTTGCAAGTCTCTACTTAGAATATGCCTATGGTCATGACCGGCTTGTAGAAGAAGCAGTAAAAGACCGCGATCAGGTGATCGAATACTTTAAGAAAAATCCAGCCCCGGTCATTGACACTACCATTACCAATATTAATAAAGTGCTAAGTACAAATACCTATCAAAAAGCAGGTTGGGTTTTGCATATGTTACGACATGAACTGGGTGATGCCACTTTTTGGCAGGGAATCCAACAATATTATTCTACGTACCGCAACAGCAACGCTATGACTTCTGATTTCAGAAGAATTATGGAAGAAGTTTCAGGCAAAGACCTTACTCTATTTTTCAAGCAATGGCTTTATACCGGAGGACATCCCAAACTATCGGCTAACTGGATATACAACCCAAAAGAGAAAACAGCAACTCTGGAAATTCAGCAAATCCAAAAGGGTGCAATTTTCAACTTTCCTTTAGAAATAGCTTTTTCTGATAAAAATGGGAACCGGGAGGTTAAAACAGTCAAAATCGATTCGCAGCAATTGAAAATAAGCTTAAATACCCAATTTGAACCTACTGAATTGGTTTTGGATCCAGGTACATGGTTACTTTTTGAGGGTACAATTCAAAAGAAATGAGGATACAGGCCTTGCAAATCAGGTAATTGCCCTTATTTTTGCAGTCCGTTTGAAAAAAGCATTATGGCAAATCACAAATCAGCAGAGAAAAGAATCCGGGCAAATGAGACTAAGCGTGTAAGAAACCGCTATCAGGCTAAAACAACCCGCACTCAGATCAAGAAATTAGGTGAAGCAACCAAGAAAGATGAGGCTCAGGCCCTTCTAAACAATGTTTCATCTATGATCGATAAATTGGCTAAGAAGAACGTAATCCATTGGAAAAAAGCAGCTAACCAGAAATCAAAACTGGCAAAGCGCGTTAACGCCCTGGCTTAAATCGTATAGAAATTATTTTTCCCTCCCTGGCTTTTGTTGGGGAGGGTTTTTTTATGTCCAAACGTGGACGCCAATGAACTCAAGATTGAAATTTCCTATCTTCGGTTTATGAGGATTGACGATAGTAAACCCCTGAACATCAGAGACTGGTCACCTGAAGACCGCCCAAGAGAAAAACTTTTGCTGAAAGGCACCTCTGCCCTTACCGAAGCTGAACTTATTGCCATTCTTATTGGATCAGGAACAACCAAGACAAGTGCAGTCGAGTTGGCTAAAAAGGTTTTGCTGCTGGGAAACAACAGTTTGAATGAATTGGCCCGACTTTCTGTGAAAGACTTAATGAAAATTAAAGGGATTGGAGAAGCCAAAGCTATTACCATAGTGGCGGCCCTGGAACTTGGAAGAAGACGAAAAGAGGAAGACATCGAAGTAAAGCCTAAAATAAATAGTTCGAAAGACGCGTTTGATCTTCTGAAAGGCGATTTCATGGATTTACCACACGAAGAATTTTGGGTATTGCTGCTAAACCGGGCAAACCGGGTAGTGAAGAAAAAAAGAATCAGCGAAGGAGGCGTTTCAGGTACTGTGGCCGACCCTAAAATTATCTACAAACTTGCCCTCGAAGATTTAGCCAGTGGAGTTATTGTTGCACACAATCATCCATCCGGCAACCTTACAGCGAGCCAAAGCGACCTTGACCTGACCCGCAAATTGAAAGAAGCTGGCAAGTTCCTCGAAATCCAGTTGCTTGACCACCTGATCATTACTAACCAGAAATACATTAGCTTTGCAGATGAAGGGCTGATGTAAAAACTGAAATGAAGACAGTTTACGGTATTCTGATTGCTTTTATCTTGATTCTGCTTGTGGCTTTCGTCTATTCGCCCCATGAAGATGAAGACGTAGTAATCTCTGCACTTAGTTCTGACCTCTCAAAACCTGAATTCGTTCAATATTCAGAAGTTAACCTTCCCGAAAAAGAATTAGTTGCCATTCCAGATTCCAACCCTTACGTGCAACAAGTGGTGGCGGATTATAATTACTTTATTGAGCAAGCTATCAAAAAGGGTATGGCACCCGGAGCCGCTGTAGCCATCGTTAGGGATACATCCATTATTTTTTTAAAAGGGTTTGGATTACGACAAGTTGGCCATGCCGATTCTATTGATGTTAACACGGTATTTCGGTTAGGCTCTGTTTCCAAGTGTTTCTCTTCTGTGCTGGCAGGCACCCTGGTAAGCGATCATCTGATGAACTGGGATGATCCCATTGTAAAGTACTACCCTGAATTTCAACTTAAATCAAAAGAGCATACTGAAAAATTGACCATCCGTAATGTATTGTCACATACAACCGGGTTGCCCTATCATGCCTATACCAACATGATTGAAGAACATATTCCTCTTGATACTCTTTTGGCAAGTCTTAAAAGCGTTAGCCTTTTTGGGGAACCAGGTCAGATTTATAGTTATCAAAATGTGGGGTATAGTTTAATTGAAAAAGTAGTACAGGCGGTTTCACACCAATCTTTTGAAGCAGCCCTTACTGAACATGTTTTCAAGCCATTGAAAATGCGAAATAGTTCTGCTTCTTATGAGGCAATCATGAGCCATGAAAATGTTGCCAGGCCGCATTTCTTTTCGCGCAAGCATTGGGTGTCAGTTCCTATTTCCGATACCTATTATAATGTTACTCCAGCCGGAGGTGTAAATGCCAGCATTGCTGATATGGCGCTCTGGCTGCGGGCATTGATGAACGGATCATCCGACCTGATGTCCGACAGCACCATGCACGAGATTTTTGAGCCCCAGATAAAAGCGATCTCTAAGAATAGAAATTTTGCACGGTGGAAAAGACCTAGGGCTTCTTACTATGCATTAGGATGGCGGGTGATTACTTTTCAAAATGATACCCTTGAATATCATGGTGGCTATGTAAATGGGTATCGTAGTGAAGTAGCCATTGATCGTAAAAATCACATTGCTATTTGTGTTCTTACAAACTCACCCGGAAGTCTTTCAGATTTATCTATTCCCGAATTTTTTAAACGCTACACCCAACGTGCCGATTCCATTGCCTTTTGGGAAAACCGGAACAAGTTGATTCTTGTTAAGAATACTGAACAAATATCCCCTGTTTCTCTGAATTAATGAAAAGTTCGCGTGTTGTTCCACTCATCATCCTTCTGGCTGTTGTAGCTTTTATCATCTACTCTCTGCAAGGCGGTTCCTCCAACGAAGATTATGCAGCCACCATTCAAAAAGAGCGATCCGATAAGGAAGAATTCATGAAATCGGGTGTGGGCTCACCTTTTTTAAAAGACAGTGTTCCTTTTACAGGACTTCACTATTTTCCAATTGATGAGAAATACCGGATTAAGGCAAAACTGGAATCTATTGAAAATAAAAAAGTAGTGATCCTTTCCACCAGTGATGGACAAGAACAAAAATACCTTGAATATGCTTTTGCTTCATTTACGCTGGATGGAAATGAAAACAATTTACTGATTCTTGAGCTGATGGAAATGGGGCCGCAACGAGGAAAACTTTTTCTTGCCTTTGCTGATGAAACGAGTGGTGATGAAACTTATGGAGCTGGTCGCTACCTGGATATTAAAAAAGTACCAGCGGCTACTTCAGTCATTCTGGATTTTAACCTGGCCTACAATCCCTATTGCGCTTACAACAACAGCTACTCGTGCCCTTTCCCGCCAAGGGAAAACATTCTGAAAATATCTATTACGGCCGGTGAGAAAAACTATCATCAATAACCTTGATATTACTATTTACTGTTTAGAAAAGAGGGCATAAAACCCTACTTTTGGAGTCCTGATTTTTCTCAACCTATGAAAATCTCCTACCACTGGCTCAAGCAGTACATTGACATCCCGGAAACGGCTGAAGAAATTGGCCATGTATTAACTGCTACAGGCCTGGAAGTAGAAAGTGTTGAGCCCTTTGAAACTATAAAAGG
>ERZ795061.570-NODE-570-length-37341-cov-13.377300_pt1 | contig 37341 bp, 33 predicted proteins | sample MGYA00375145_ERZ795061 | MGnify/ENA primary metagenome ERZ795061 (study PRJEB30190, sample SAMN05720144) | anaerobic digester metagenome | isolation source: active sludge of municipal wastewater-treating anaerobic digesters | place: USA | collected 2014-12-22 ... | reverse complement strand
GCCCGCCTTCGGCAGGCGAGAAAACCCAATTCTCCGGAATTATCGTTATAAAAAGGCGGCCGTCCCTTAGGGCCAGGGCTCCCAGTCCCCCCAATTTCTCAGATATTTCGCGAAGGCCGGAGTTCGCGTTACGCTCTCCTCAAGGAATTTCTTGGTTTCCTTTACTATGTCCTGTTCCCTCTGGAGTGTAATCTCTCCGGTCATCACCCTTGTCCGTAGAAATACGAAATATGTGTCGAGCACGTCGTGAATGCAGTAATCGTTTATCTCACCCGTTTTCCCCTCCAGAAACAGGGGATACACCTCGTTACCGCTGGTCCCCATCTTCCCCGGCTTTCCGAGCACCTTGGCAAGCAGATTGAGCCCACCCTGCATTTTGATCGCGTTGTAATTGGAAAGCCAGTCGTGCAGATCTATGTGCCGGGTCCCAAACCTGTATCGTGCGCCGAATTTGTCCTTAAGTTGCCTCTTTATCGGGACACCGTACCGATAGGCCATTAGCTCCAGCAGCGGGATGTCGAACCCCCTTCCATTGAAGCTGACGAGGGAGGCCTCGGGATAGCTGTTCTCCACGCCGTCCCAGAAAAGCCGGGTCATCTCGCCCGGCCTAAACCTCGGAAAATCCAGGGAAACCATCTCTGCGAGGTTGAACCTCTCGCCAACCTTGGCTACACAGATGGAAACAGGGTATTGGAAGGTCACGGGAATAAACGACGATGCGCCCTGGGTGACTGCCAGCACCTCCTCCTGAAAATTCGCTATCGCCGTCGCATCGTCGAGCTCCTGTCCGGGGAACTTGACCATTTTAATCAGACGGGCATCGGGAACCGATTCTATGTCGAATACGAGATATTTTACGTCCTTTCTGTCCAAGTAGACTAACCCACCCTAATATTAAAAAGGCATGCGGCTTCGCCAATCGCCGCATGCCCTGTAATGCCCGCCTGTGCGGGACGAACTCCCCCTTTATGGGACTGAGCTATTTCTTTTTCATTTTGGCTTCCATTTTGTCAATATAATCTTTAATATAAGGGTCCGATTCCTTTTCTTTCGCCGACTTAAGGGCATCGATCGATTTTGTCGATCCGACCCTCGAAATCGCCAGAATGGCGGCGTATCTCACATCGGGGCTCGAATCGTTAAGCAGGGCTCCGTTCAGAAAATCCACCCCGGCCTCATCGCCGATCAAACCGAGGGCAACACAGGCGTGCATCCTCGCCTTTGCGCTGGAATTGTTCTTTATAACAAGCCCCAGGGCGGGAATGGCCTGCTTCTCGCCGTCGTCTCCTAGCTTGTCCGCGGCCGTTATTACAGCGGCCTCGTCGCTTCCCGACAGATCGGCGATATATTCCTGCGTAGTTTTCTGTTTCGCTTTGGCCGAATCCTGCGCGAACGACACCGATGTCGTAAGCAGCACGGCAAGCCCCGCAATCAGATATCTTTTCATTGTTGACTCCCCTTTTTTATAGTGCGACTGTAATACCAAGGCAATGGCCCGGTGGATATTGCCCTATAAATATGCTTATTCTTTATCCAGAATGTCAATGATTTTATATCGGGGCGAAAAAATTAGCTCCTGGCGCAAAAATTATTATTTGACAGGAAGATGGGGATTCAAAGCATACAGACATCAAATCGGCACCGGAACAGGCAATGGACGAGGAAAGAATGGACCAGGAAAACTTTTCCGCGCTACTGGAAGAGTCTTTGAAGGGAAATGACGGTTTCTCCGTAGGCGACGAGATAAACGGCAGGGTCGTTTACATAACGGCCGACAGCGTCTTTATAGATATGGCGGGAAAAAGCGAAGCTGTAATCGATATAAAGGAATTCCAGGACGATAAAGGTTTTCCCGATATCTCTGTTGGAGACACCGTCCGCGCCTACGTTGTATCGGTACGCCGCGGAGAGATTTTACTTACAACCCGAATCGGAAAAGGCGCCGTATCATCGGAGGTCATCGAGACGGCCCATAGAAATGGCATCCCGGTCGAAGGCACCGTAGTTTCCACGACCAACGGCGGGTATCGAGTTTCCTTGTCCGGGATTGAATGCTTCTGTCCGTTTTCACAGATGGACCTCAAATCCCCATCCAATCCGGAGGACCTTGTCGGCAAATCCTTTGCCTTCAAGGTGTCCAGGGTGACCGAAAAGGGACGCAATATCGTCCTTTCGCGCCGCGCTCTCCTCGAGGAAACCCGCAGGCGAAGGGAAAACGAGCTCCGCGAATCCCTAAAAGTCGGCGATGTCGTTACCGGAAGGGTGTCGTCGCGCCAAAAATTCGGCCTCTTTGTGGATCTCGACGGAGTGGAGGCGCTGGTCCCCAGGGCGGAGGTTTCGTGGAGCAGATCCGAAGGCATGGACTCATACTCCATTGGCGACGAAATCCGCGCCCTCGTGCTGTCCGTGGACTGGGAGAACCGCCGGCACAGTCTCAGCATACGCCAGGCGCAACCCCACCCCTGGGAGAATATAGGGCGTTATGCGGCGGGCATGGAGATACAGGGCATAGTCGCAAATATTATAAAAAGCGGCGCGTTCGTCGAAATCGAAGCGGGCATCGAGGGCTTCCTCCCCGTTTCAAGAATGAGTTATACGAGACGCGTCAACAGGCCGGAAGAGGCCGTAAGGATCGGCGCCTCCGTCAACGTAAAGATCGTCGAAATAGACACCGAAGAGAGGAAGATATCGCTCGAGCTCCTCACCGGCGAAGCGGACCCATGGCAGGCGGATACATCCCATCTGCTCGATTCCATTTTCAGCGCCACGGTGGAATCGGTCCGCTCCAACGGCGTTACGGCCAGGCTTTCCAACGGCATGCTCGGCTTCATCCCCCGAGAGGAATGCGCACAGCCGCGCGGCGCCGATCTCCAGAGCGCGTATCCCGCGGGGAAAGAGGTAAAGGCCATCATCAAATCGCTCGACAGGTCAAATAAAAGGCTGACCCTAAGCGAAACGGGCGCCGTCCGAAAGGAGGAGCGCCAGGAGTATGAGAAGTTCATGAAAAGCGCCGCCTCCCCGGAGGAGGGTTCCGTCTTCGGGCGCCTCTTCAAGCAAAAATACGAGGAAATCCAGAAAAAAGGATGAACGTCTCACTTATCTGGAATGATAAAGCTGAAAAACGGTTTCGAAGTACCCTACAACCGTGATATCGACGCGTTTCTGAACTCCCTTGCCCGCTCAATAATCCGCGAGTCGATCCACTCCCCATCTATTCCCAGGGACACCTCCGAGGAGCTCCACAACGAGGCTGTTCTGAAAGAGATAATGGACAACTGCATATTCGTCACCCACCAGGTATTCGAGCTTTTCAAACGCGATGAAAACGCCGGCAGGCTTCTGGCCACCGGCTTTCTTTTCAATTTCGTTATACTCGTATTGCGGATGATGGATGAACCGCTCTATTCCGGATTTAATGACCCTTACGAGGGGCGCGGCGGGACCGAAACGTCTCACTGAACGGCGCAATCACCGATCGAGATGCAGAACCTGCCCATGCGCGAAGAGAATACCTTCCGATTTACATGCGGGCCGTCCGCCAGGACGCTGGCCCTCTCCGGAGGATGGATGCTTGCGGCCTCATTGCTTGCCGTAAGCGCGCCGCCTGCGATTATATTGGCCATCTCTCCCACGAAATCATAGTCCACCTCGCCATTGCCCCCCGTTGCCCCCATGCGCTCCTTCAGCGAGTCGAGCATGCGCCGTTCCATGTGCAGGGACAGGACCCTGTCGCCATGATAGCTCATTCGCATGTCCACTCCGACCAGATCGCCCTGGAGGCTGCCCGGCTTTTTTCTTAAATAGAGTCTGCTGCCGAAGAAGAGCCGGAAGACTTTTCGCGCCGATCGCTCGATATCGTGGTCAAGTTTTTCCATTGATTATTCTCCGCCTCCCGATATATTTGCCCGTCGCGCCGGCATGGTCGATCCAGGCCAGGGCTTGTTTTCATTTGAGTTTAAATGGGCTTTTCCCCATCTTATGTTATAATCATCGGAAGCAATGCCGCTTCTCGATAATCTTTTTACCGCCTGCGGGAGCTGGCCATAATTTCTCCGGAAACTTTAAAAGGCTATTGGATATGCGAATGGAAAAGGCCGCACTTTTCGATATCGACGGCACCATACTCAAGTGCCATGGAGCGGGGCGGCTTTCTCTGGAACGGGCCTGCATGGAGGTCTTCGGCACGATCGGGCTCATGCCGGAAGTCAATTTTCAGGGGAAAACAGATCCCCTGATACTATACGAATCCCTTACCAGTGTCGGATTCGAGCGCGCGGAAATAGACTCCCGCATCGATGAGCTCGAGGAGCGCTATACCGAATATCTTTCCGGAACGATCCACGAGCACGAGGCGCTGCTCTTGCCGGGCATTGTCGACCTGCTCGAAAAACTCTCCGCGATTGACGGTCTTTTCATTGGACTCCTTACCGGCAATTTCGAAAGAGGAGCCCGGATTAAACTCTCCCGGTTCGGATTGAACAGGTACTTTACATTCGGTGTTTTCGGTGGCGACACGGCCGACCGAAACGAAATGCCGCCCATAGCGCGCCGTAAGATTCGCGGTATATTCGGGGTGGACATCGCCTTCGAGGACATGATTGTAATAGGCGATACGGTCCACGACGTGGAGTGCGGCCGGCGGTCGGGCGCCAGGACCATGGCCGTGGGTACGGGCTGGGCCTCCCGCGAAGAGCTTTTGGAGCGCAATCCGGACCTTTATCTCGACGATCTGGGGGATACGGCTGTCGTTCTGGCGGCCCTGGCGGAGTTGCTCGGACTCGGGCCCATTATTTGAACATGCGGGCAAAATACCTGTAGATGTCTTCCGCCTGCGTTCCGTCCCTGCCTTCGGCGATTACGCGGAAGATGGGTTCGGTATTCGATGACCGCAGGTGGACCCATCCTCCCGCAAACGGGCCCTGGCGTACGAAATCGATTCTCAGGCCGTCAATATCGCTGATTCGCTCGCCGCGAAACTCCGATGATACCGCCGCCAGTGCCGCGCTGGTGTCGGCCCCGGGGGGCAGCGGCACCTTGCCCTTTTTCATGACGTAACGGGGCAGAGCCCCCGCCAGTTCCGAAACGGGCCTTCTTCGTTCGGCCATCATTTCCAAAACATAGACAATTCCCGCAAGGCTGTCGCGCCCGAGGTGCACCTCCGGGGCAATCACCCCACCATTCCCCTCTCCGCCGATCCTGGCCCCCAGCTTTCGCATTCGCTCAACCACATTGATCTCGCCTACACGGGTGCGCGTAAACGGGGACTCGTGACGTTTGGCGACCTCCTCTATCGCCCGAGTAGTGGAAAGGTTTACGACAACCCTTCCCGGGCGTTTGGAAAGCAGATGCTCGGCAATCAGGGTCAGTGTGTACTCCTCGCCGATCGGAATGCCCTTTTCATCGACTATCGCGAGCCTGTCCGCGTCGGGGTCCTGCGCAAAACCTATATCGGCGCCGGAAGAGCGCACCGCCTCGCAGAGGTCCGTAAGGTTTTCCGCCAAAGGCTCGGCGCCGCGCGGGAAAGAGCCGGTAATCTCGCAATGAACCGGTACGATCTCGCAGCCAAGCCTTTCGAGCAGTCGGCGCGTTATTATGGAGCCTGCGCCGTTGACCGAATCGAGCGCCACCCGAAAGCGATTCCGTGAGACCCCGCCGGCGTCGACTACCGCAAGCACGCGCTCTATGTGAATATCGGCGGCGTCGGCGCGTCGCGAAATTGCGCCGAAGGCGTTCCACCTCTTAGGAGGATGCTCTTTTTCCATCAGATCGAAAAATTTTTCGATTTCTCTTTGGTCCAGAAAGGTGCCTTTCTTTCCGATGAGCTTGAAGGCGTTCCATTCGATCGGGTTGTGGGAGGCGGAGATAACCATTCCTCCTCCGGCGGCGGTCTCTTCCACCATGATCTGCACGGTCGGAGTGGGGACTATTCCCACGTCCAGTACATCGCAGCCGTGCATTGCGAGCGCGGAACAGGCCATTTCGGAGATGGCGGCGCCGGTCGGTCTGCTGTCGCGCCCAACGACCACGGGTTTCCCCCGGCACTGGCATGCGAAGGCGGACGCGACTTTAAGAACGAGCTCCGGCGTAAGGCCGTCCCCAACCACTCCTCGTATTCCCGAGACACTCTTCATAAGAGTTCCGGCCATGATCAACCCCTCCGGCTCCTGCGGGTCTTCTTGCGTTTGACGCCGCCCGAAACAGGAGCCGAGTCGGACTCCCCGCCATGTCGCACCTGGACGGGTTGCGGTGAATGTAGAATTCCGCCTTCCTCAAACTGGCCTATCTCCGGGCGCATTTCCTGCCCCAGCCTCTTATACTCGACCTCCTCTTCGACACTCTCCCTTATCTGAACCTTCATGAGGAATTCCACTATATCCTGGCGCATCCTCTCGAGCATCATATTGAATGCGTCGAAGGCGCGAAGCTTGTATTCGACGAGCGGATTCCGCTCGCTGTAGCCCACCGCCCAGATACCGTCCCTCAGCTCGTCCATGGACAGCAGATGCTCCCGCCATTTCGTATCTATAACCTGCAGGGAGATCATTCTTTCCACCGCGCGCATCGGCTCGGAGCCGACCTCCCTCTCCTTCTTCTCATATTCCAGTAGAGTTCTGTTCCGAACCGCATCGACAAAATCCCTGTAGGACAGTTTGTGCGGATCGGCGGCATCGTCGTCCAGATCGACAAGAAATGTGCTTCGCAGCCACGACCTCAGGCCGTCGATGTCCCAGTCCTCGGGGTGTTTTTTCCCTTCGGAGTATATCTCCACTCCGATCTCGCAGGCGCTTCGGATATAATTGCGTATGTTTTCGGAAATGTCCTCGCCCTCCAGAAGGTCGGAGCGTTCGCGATATATAAATTCCCTCTGGGAGTTCATCACGTCGTCGTATTCCAGAAGATGTTTGCGTATCTCGAAGTTGCGCCCCTCCACACGCTTCTGGGCGTTCGCTATGGCCCTGGAGACCATATTGCTCTCTATCTCCTGGCCCTCCTCCATGCCAAGCCTCTGCATGACCGAGGAGATCCTCTCCGAACCGAAAATGCGCATGAGGTCGTCCTCCAGGGACAGGTAGAACCGGGAAGATCCCGGGTCTCCCTGCCTTCCCGATCGTCCTCGAAGCTGGTTGTCGATCCGCCTGGACTCGTGGCGTTCTGTCCCCAGGATGTGCAGACCTCCGGCCTCCACCACCCTGTTATGGTTATCCGTCCATTCCCTCGCCAAGCGAAGAACGTTCTCGGCCCTGCTTTTATCCTGCCCAAGCATTCCCGAGGCGAGCCTCCTGGCGTCTTCCATCCTGCCGGCAAGGATAGCGAGCTTGAATTCGCTCCACGCCTCCGCGCCATGCACGGGAACATGGGCCTCCATGTCGTCTATATATCCGCGCCTGCCGCCCAGCACTATGTCGGTACCGCGACCAGCCATGTTGGTGGCTATTGTAACCGCGGCGGGACGGCCGGCCTCGGCCACGATCTGGGCCTCCCTTTCGTGGTATTTTGCGTTGAGGACGTTATGCGGAATGCCCCGCTGCCTTAGCATATTGGACAGCTTTTCCGATTTTTCGATGGAGATGGTCCCCACGAGCACCGGCTGGGAGCGCGACCGTAGCTCTTCTATCTCGGAGACTATTGCGTTAAACTTCTCCCGCTCCGTGCGGTATACCCGGTCGGGATAATCCCTTCGTATCATCTCTTCGTTCGTGGGAACGACCACCACGTCGAGCCCGTATATCTTCTTGAATTCCACCGCTTCGGTGTCCGCCGTACCGGTCATGCCGGCCAGCTTGTTGTACATCCTGAAAAAGTTCTGAAAGGTGACCGTGGCCAGGGTCTGGCTTTCGCGCGCGATGGTTACGTTCTCCTTGGCCTCCAGCGCCTGATGCAGGCCGTCGGAATAGCGCCTGCCCGGCATGAGGCGTCCCGTAAATTCGTCCACTATGACGACCTGGCCCTCCTTCACTATATAGTCCACGTCGCGCTGAAAAAGGGTGTGGGCCTTGAGGGCCTGGCTTACATGGTGGACCAGCTCGATATTCTGATTATCGTAGAGGTTGTCGAGCTTGAGCAGGCGCTCGACGTGCTTGACCCCCTGTTCAGTGAGAAGGGCGTTTCGGTCCTTTTCGTTTACCTCGTAGTCTTCGCCCTCGATAAGACTTGGTATGATCTTATTGACCAGGTAGTACTTTTTGGTCGACTCGTCCGTGGAGCCGGAGATGATGAGCGGCGTCCTTGCCTCATCTATCAGAATGGAGTCGACCTCGTCCACGATGCAGAAATTGAGCATTCGCTGCACCTTGAGGCTCCTGTGCTCCACCATGTTGTCGCGGAGGTAGTCGAAGCCGAATTCATTGTTGGTCCCGTAGGTGATGTCGCAGCCATAGGCCCTCTGGCGCTCTCCGTGGTCCATGTCGTGCTGGATGATTCCGACCGTAAGCCCGAGGAAGCGATAGATAGGCCCCATCCACTCGGCGTCGCGGCGGGCCAGGTAATCGTTTACCGTCACCACATGAGAGCCGCGCCCGTCCAGGGCGTTGAGGTAAACCGGCAGCGTCGCCACCAGGGTTTTCCCCTCCCCCGTCTTCATCTCCGATATCTTGCCCTGATGGAGCACAACCCCACCCATCATCTGGACATCGAAGTGACGCATGCCAAGCGTGCGGACCGACGCCTCACGCACAAGCGCAAAGGCCTCGGGCAGAATGTCGTCGAGGGATTCGCCTTTCTCCAACCTGCCCCGAAACTCGGTTGTTTTGGCCCGCATCTGATCATCGGAGAGGGCTTTAATGGCCGGTTCCAGGTCGTTTATCCGGGCGATCAGCGGCCGTAGCCTCTTAATATCCCGCTCGTGTTTGGTTCCGAAGAATATGCTTAGGATCTTGTCAACCATTGAAAACTCCTAAAAAAATCTGATGCGCGACGCTCGGCCGCCGTGTCGCTTCATTTAAAGGCATACCGTCCATCCGTGACAGGTTTCCAATAGCGGAACATGGGGATGACGCCCGAATGCAGAATAAACTCGAAATGGCGGTACTTGCGATTTGAACGCCGCCTTTGGGGATTGTTACAGGGCGAATAACAGCAGCCCATGATTATTTCAACCACAATCCCTACATTTGCTCGTATATTATCATGTCATCGCGGTTGATCACTTCCTCGTAGTATGTTCCTCCAAGGATTTCCCGGATTTCGCGCGTTTTTTTCCCGCGTATCAGCTCCATCTCCGCCGCGCTGTAGTTTATGATGCCCTTCGCGATAATCTCTCCGGCCGGGTCGAGTACATCGACCGCGTCGCCCGGATTAAACCTTCCGCCCACCTCCACAACCCCTGTGGCAAGAAGCGATTTCTTGCTTTCGACCAGGGCCGCTACGGCTCCCCTGTCTATGGAGATCGAACCCATGGATTTGACATTGAAGGCAATCCAGCGCTTCCGGCTTTGCATGTGGTTTTTCCCGCCGAGAAAGAGCGTGCCCACAACCTCACCGCTTACGAGGGACTGAAGCACGCCCGGTCTGCGCCCGTTAGCGATTAGCATCAGTTCGCCCGATTTCATGATTATCTCCGCCGCCCGGAGTTTCGTGGACATTCCGCCGGTGCCGTGCGCGCTCCCCGCGCCGCCAGCGCGCCTGCGCACCTCATCGTCTATAACGCGTATCTCATCCAGCGGCTTATCGTCGCCAAGCTCATGGTAAAAGCCCTCCACGTCGGAAAGGATTACCAGCAGTCCGGCCTCTACTATATTGGCCACATGGGCGGAGAGGGTATCGTTGTCCCCAAAGCGTATCTCCTTGACCGCGACCGAATCGTTCTCGTTTACGACCGGCACCACCCCCATTTCGATCAACGCATTGAAGGTATGCCGGGCGTTTAGAAAACGCCGGCGATGTTTGACGTCATCCTCCGTTAAAAGAATCTGTCCGATCTCTCGGCCATGCTTGCGGAAGCACTTCCTGTATTCGTCCATCAGGATGCTCTGTCCCACCGCGGCCATCGCCTGCTTTTCGGGGATGCTTAAGCGTTCCCGCTTTTTCCCAAGCGCTCCCGCGCCGGCGCTGATCGCGCCGGAGGTCACCACCACCACCTGGTATTTTCTTTCCATGAGCGCCACGAGGTCCACAACGAGGCGTTCGATACAGCGCCGGGAAATCTTGCCGTCCTCGGTGATGAGGGATGTGCCTATCTTGACAACGATCCTCTTCAGGCCCTTAAGCAGTCCCTTCCTCGGCATACATCACCCCATGAGCTCTTCTATAAGTTCGACAACCCTGTCCAGATTCAGTCCGGTAAGCGACGATATCGGCATCAGCCTTTCGCCCGGGAGAAGCGATCCGACCCTAACCTCGACCCCCTCCCCGCCCAGATCCGCTTTGCTGAGAAGCACCGCCGAGGGCCTTAGTGTCAATGCCGGGTTGTAGGTCTCCAGCTCCGAGCGAAGCAATCGGAGCGCATACGCGGGATCATCGTCGTTTATATCGACAAGGAAGAGGATGGCCCTCACCCGTTCGATGTGGCGCAGAAATGAAAGCCCAAGTCCCAGTCCCCGGTGCGCCCCCTCGATAATTCCCGGAATATCGGCTATCCGTATGCTGCTTCCATCGGCGCGCTGAATGACTCCGAGGTTTGGAATGAGCGTCGTAAACGGGTAATCGGCGATCTTCGGTTTTGCGTTGGTCAGCCTGGAAAGCAGGGTGGATTTTCCCGCGTTGGGAAGCCCAACAAGGCCCACATCCGCGATGAGCTTCAGATTTAGGCACAGCGCTCTCTCCTCGCCCGGCATTCCGGGCTGGGCGTACCTGGGCGTCTGGTTCGTGGACGACTTGAAGAACGCGTTTCCCTTCCCGCCCATTCCGCCCAGGGCGACAGTCACCGGCTCGCCTTCCTCGGTGAGATCGAAGAGGACCTCCGATGTTTCCTCATCGATGATCTCGGTACCAGGCGGAACGCGGAGAACGAGATCGGCGCCGGTCCTGCCGTTTCGATTTGCTCCCATCCCCTGTCGGCCGTTTTCCGCTTTATACACCCTGTCCCGGAAAAAATGTGAAAGGTTATGGTATGAATTGCGGGCCTCAATATATACATCGCCGCCCTTGCCGCCGTCCCCTCCGTCCGGACCGCCCTTGGGCAGGTATTTTTCGCGAAAAAAGGACACCGCTCCGGCGCCGCCTTTGCCCGCCCGAACGATGATGCGTATTGAATCCGTGAATCTGGCCACTTTCCTTAAATGTCTATAAATGATAAATCGCGTGCCGACGGGACGCCGATTGATGCGCCCCCACGACACGCGATCTCACACTTTATCGAGCCCTGACGGTCGAATGCCCGGCGCCGCGTCCGCGCCTTGGGATTTATCAGGACACGGGATAAACGGAAACCCTTTTCCTGGTCTTGTTGACGAATTCAAATTTAATCACACCGTCAACGGTCGCAAAAAGGGTATCGTCCCCGCCCCTGCCGACATTGAGGCCCGGGTGTATTCTGGTACCGCGCTGACGCACGATTATGGTTCCGCTCTTTACAGCCTGGCCGCCGAACCTCTTGACGCCCAGACGTTTTGATTTTGAATCGCGTCCGTTGCGGGTTGAACCGCCGCCTTTTTTATGAGCCATTACGCACCTCTTTAACCGTTATATCGATCCACCGCCCCGGGGCGGCTTCATGTCCGGCGAATACTTATCGAGAGACTTCCCGGATTTTCCTTCTCTATCTCCTCGAGCCCCGCGAGCATCGTATCGATAATTATATTGAGCGAGTTTCTTCGGGATTCATCGAGTCCGTCAAGCTCTATACGTGACTCAAGAAATCCCTCTCCGTGGTCCAGATCCTGTCGTATCCCCGCGACCTTCGTTATTGCCACAAGCGCGGTTTGGGTTACCGCCGAAATCCCCGCGCATACTACATCGTTTCCACTTACTCCGAATCCGGAATGACCTTCCACCCGAAGCATCAGCCTTTTATTCTCGCCCCCCGAAACCGCGGCGATGCGTTCGAGAGTGACGCGGACCACCGTATTACTGCAGCGCGAGGTCCTGAATCTTGACCTGCAGATAGCGGGGCCTAAAGCCCAGTGTGCGGGTGTAGTTCTTTCTCCTCTTGAACTTCACTCCGCGCACCTTCCTGCCTTTTACCTCTCCGAGTATCGAGGCCGAAACCTTCACGTTGCCCAGGTAGGGCTTGCCGACCATGATCTTTTCGCCGTCCACCAGCATGAGCACCTTTTCGATGGCGAGCTTGTCCGTTTTGCCCTTAAGCGTCCTGTCGACATTTAGCACCATGTCTTTTTCGATCTTATACTGCTTGCCGCCTATTTCAACGATCGCATACATTGTTTTCTTACCCTGTTATCCTGAAATGTCCTTTCCGATATAATAGCAAGGGGAGCCTGGCTCCCCTTTACGTGGGCCCACAAGGATTCGAACCTTGGACCCTCTGATTATGAGTCAGATGCTCTAACCGACTGAGCTATGGGCCCCGAAGCGGGGACACAGTACAACAGTACGCCATTTTACGTCAACCAAATAATTATGTCCTTTCACTTGTTATAAAAAACCCGGTGTGCATTTTACGCATTGCGAAGGGACGCCCGGGACACGCCGACATCGATTATTTAAACCGGCCGAATCCGGCAAGATCGTCAATCTCCCCGCTGATTTTCCACAACGGCGACATACGGCGAAAGCGAGCGCCCTGATCCGTAATAAAAGCGCTTTTCGTTGATTTCGATCGCGTCATTGTACGCCTCGACCATCCCCACTACGTGGATAATCGCGGCTATGACGAATAGAAGCCCTGAGACAATCAACTTCGTTTTCTTCTCGGTATCCGATCCATCCCCCAACAGTCCCGCGTAAAGGTAATAGCCTGATGCGGAATAACCCACAACGGAGAGCAGGCAGAACGAAATCCCCTTGAGGTCCTCTTTCAGATAGATATGCCCCCCGCCGGGGACTATAAGCGAGAGCATGCAGGCCAGCCTTGGGTCCTTTTCCTGTGGAACGGCCTTGGAATCCCTGCGCTCCTGGGCTTTCGTTCCGAGCTCGTCATAGTACTGGGGCGCCGTGCGCTCCCTTCTGCCGGCGGCCTCCTCCACTGTCACCGCGTACAGGGAAGGAAGCAGGTGGAAATGCGCCGTAAAGAATCCAAGCAAAACAAGCGCCAGCGTGCGCTTCCATCCGCTTCGTACCCGGCCGTAAGAATCGGCATTGAGATGTCCTGACTTCATTGTCCGCTCCAGTATTCCGTATAAACCGCGGCCTCGTTCGGTCCCGCGTACTGAAATAAATACGTCCGTTCGAAGCTAATTGCAAGTACTTTTCCGTCTAATCTATAAAAACGAGACCCTGTTTCTGCCGGTAGCCTTGGATAGATAAAGAGCCTTGTCGGCCCTCTCTATAAGGCTTTTATTGTCCCGGTCCTGGCCCGGCTTGAATTCAGCGATCCCTATAGATATGGTGACCCCCAGATTTTCGCCGTCGCACGGCACAAGGGCCTTCTCTACATGCGCGCGGATGCGTTCGGCAACGATGATCGCGGCGTCCCGCGTCGTGCCGGGAAGCACTACCGCAAACTCCTCACCGCCGTAGCGCGCGGCAAGGTCTATCTGGCGGACGTTCTGCATCACGATGGCGGCCACGTTTTTAAGCACCTCGTCTCCGCACGTGTGACCGTACTCGTCGTTGAACTTTTTAAAATGGTCGATATCCATCATTATTAAGGAGAGCGGCGTCTTCTGCCGGACGGAACGCTCCCTCTCTTCGGCAAGTGCCGCCTGAAAATAATGGTGTATCTTGAGCCTTGTCATCATGTCGGTCGTCGCCATCTCGTAAAGATACGAATTCTGTATGGCAATGCCGGCGAGCGACGATATATTGATCATAAACTCCTTTTCTGATTCGGAAAAAGGCAGCTCGTTGATTTTCTCCCCCAGGATGATGATCCCGTTGAGCTTCCCTTTGCCCTGCAGCGGCACGATAAGCGTAGGCATGATGGTATAGAGCGTGTTCATCGCGGGGTCATCGCCGAAAATGGCGACGAAATCCTCCATTGTATAGCATCGAAGCTTTCGCTCGAGGAAGGCGATCAGGCTTGAATCGACGGCAATTCCGTACTCGATCGTGTGATCGAGTTCGAATCCCTTATAGTTCCTGTGCAGGACGTAGGCTTCGGAGCCTATGGTTTTTTTGAGGAATATACCCGCCTTGAAAAGCTGCATCTGCCCCATGCAGGTGAGCAGTATCGATTCGATGAGCGTGTTATAATCGAGGGTGGAGTTCAGCCCCTTGCCTATCTCGATGAGCTGTTTGAGATCGTATATCTTACGCTCGTATTGCTCTATTTCAATCGGCAGTTTTAACTGAACTTCATATTCTTTATCTTCATTCATCCGGTCGGCACCAGACACATCGAGATAGGCCCGGCCTTTGCCGGCCCACTTGCGCCGTGCGCTTTCAGTATATCGAGAGCGCCTCGGCCGCGTTTACCCGTCCGTCGTAAATGGCCTTTCCGACTATGCAGCCTTTGAGTCCCCGGCCTGTTAGGGCGGCGAGTCTTTCAATATCCTCCAGGGAGGAAACACCTCCGGAGGCAACCAGGGAAACACCCGGCGCCTCGTCAAGGATGTTCTCCATGGCGCGGATATTCGGTCCGCCGAGCATGCCATCAGTCGATATATCGGTATAGATTATCTCCGTAATGCCTATTTTTTTCAATTCTTTAATTAGGCCAACCGCGTCCACGCCAGTAAGGTTTTTCCAGCCATGGGTCGCGACCTTCGAGTTCCTGGCGTCCACGCCGGCGACGATGTTGCTTCCATACCGTTCGGCAATGGTCTTGGGATCGCCCTCCAGTACCGCGGTGCCTAATATGACGCGCTTTATTCCGGCGTCTATATACGCGCGTATCGCGTCCAAATCGCGGATGCCGCCGCCGATCTCAATGGGAATGGAAAGCGATTTCTGTATCGTTTTTACAAGATCGAAGCTAACCGGTCTTCCCTCGAATGCGCCGTCCAGGTCGACTACATGTATTAGCCTTGCGCCCAACCGCTGGAATTCGAGGGCCTGCTCCACCGGGTCGTCGGAATAAACCGTCTCCTTTTCGGGGTCGCCCTGTATTAGACGTACGCATTTGCCATTCTTTATATCGATCGCCGGTATTACGAGCATGCCATCCTCGTCGGGCCTATGGGATCTTCGGACCGTTTCATGAAATTGTGCCTTTGGTGGAAGGCACAATGCCCCCCAGGCCGGGAAGGATCGCGCATGCGTTTCCAAGGGCGACCGCAAGGGATTTGAAGATCGCCTCATGAATGTGATGCCGGTTTTCTCCGTAAAAAAGCATTACGTGCAGGTTCATCTCGGCGTTCGACGCAAACGAGCGCAGAAATTCCAGGGTAAGCTCCTCGCTGTACCTGTTGATATATCCGCTGAGTTCGGGGCCCGTATATAAAAAATACGATCGCCCGGAAAGGTCTACCACGCTCATTGCCAGCGCGTCGTCCATCGGAACCGCGGAGTGACCGAATCTGGCGATACCGGCCTTGTCGCCGAGCGCCTTTTTAAACGCCCTTCCAAGGCATATACCCGTGTCCTCGATGGTATGATGGTCGTCGAGTTCGTAATCTCCGCCGCACGCCATATCGAGAAAGAAATGCCCGTGGCGCGCCATAGCGTCGAGCATATGGTCGAAAAACGGCACCCCCGTGCTTATACTCGACTTTTCAATGGAGTCCAACACCAGGCGGATGGAGATGTCCGTTTCGGATGTCTTTCGCTTTATCTCGGCTTTTCTCATCTATTCTCCAAGGCAAGTCCCTAAAAATGCGCGACGCTCGAAATCCCGGCATATTTACCGGTATTCGAAGCCTGCGCCAGGGTATATACGCCATCCATCGAGGTATTCATAATAATATGTCGGCGCACAGTCAAGCTTTAAAATACATACTCAAAGGAGGCGAAAGCCGGGGCCAAGATCTCAGGACTCCGTATATCGAGATGTTAAAAAGGAAGGATTATGGATTTCAGCGCCGCCGGAGGCCCAAAAAATGCCGAGAGGGGGCCGTTTTTTTCTTGCTTATTGCGCGGCTCTGTCCCCTTAGTAGTAAGCGCCTGCGGTGCCCGTGATAGGAACCTTATATTTTTGAACCAACACTAAGCGAAAGGGGATCCCCACATCCGCAGGTGGAAATCAGGCCGCCCGAAAGGACGGTAGGTTGAAACAGGCGTGCGGGAACCCACCTGTGATAACAGGTTCAAGATTTCGCTTCCTACACGGCATTCGCGGGTACTATAAAAAGAGAACTGCCCATGGACACCATATTTGGATTCAGGTGGAGAATCGCGGATTATTCGGAGATCCTTATCGCGCTCCTCGTCGTCGTAGTGGCAATAGCGTTTTTTATACTCTTGCGGTATAACCAGCACCTGAAAAACAAGAAAATCCAGGCCGAGCAACTGTTTCTTTTCAAAATCAAACAGCTCGGCCTTACCAACTTCCAGGTCAAGATCCTCGACGGCATCATCCATACCCTCAATCTGGCTGACGCCGGCCTCATTCTGGAGGACCCGGGCCTGTTTGAGTCCGCCATCGCCAGGTTTCTAGCCTATCTCAAATCCCGTGGGGAGAAGGTGGACTCTCTCTCTTCGATTTGTCGCGATCTAATCATAACCTACGAAAAGCTGTACAACCATTCCACCTTTAAGACCCCTCTTCAGTCAATCCAGGAGATGGAGGTCGGGCTGCTCCTTTATATTACGACCAGTACAAACTGCACATTCATCGGCAAGATCTCGACCATCGAGGAGGGAAAACTCACCCTCGCAATCTTTAGAAGCGCCCGAGACATCAATATACCCGAGGAGGCCGATGCCGATGCCTTTATCTGGAGGACCGGCGACGCCGAGTACAGCTTCAAAACGAGGATCCTGAGCGTTACGGGCAACACCGTCACCATATTGCTTCCTGAGGAGTTCAGCAGGGGAAAAGAGGTCCGCCATCCCTACATCGACACCATTATCCCCTGCACCATATCACCGGCGCCTTCGGCGCAGGCCGAGGCGTCGAAAACCGGGAAAAGCGATGGCGAGCCGCTAAGCGCTGTCATCCACAAGATCCACCAGGACGAGCTTATAGTTCGCACATCCAGAAAGCTCGACTACCGCCAGTCTTACATCATCAGCTTCGTAATGTCGGATTTCAAAATGAGGATAACCGCGGTGGTCATAGCGGACAGGACAATCCAGGAGGAAAACGTCCTTTACCTCACCTTCAGATACACCGAGATATCGGAAGCGGCCCGTAGCATCCTGCGGACCTATATCCAGGACCACCTTTAATAACCCCGGGGGAGCATAAAGGATGGGCCCTTTATGCTCCCTTAAGCCCACTTTCAGGAAGAGTAATCGAGCGCCGCAAGCCTGCGGTACATATTATATCGCCGTCGCGCGTCCTCCTCCGCCGTCTTGAAAAGCTCATCGGCAATATCCGGAAACTCCCGCTTCAGGGAGTAATAACGCACCTCGCCCATCAGAAAATCGCGGAATTTGTCCCATTGTGGCTCCTTCGAGTCGAGCACAAAGGGGTTTTTGCCCTCCCTCTCCAGCAGCGGATTGTATCGGTAGAGCTGCCAGTAGCCGGATTCTACCGCCCGTTTCGATTCCTCCTGTGATTTGCCCATGCCGGCCCGAAGCCCGTGGTTGATGCATGGCGAATAGGCAATGATAACGGAGGGACCCGGATAGGACTCGGCCTCCCTAAGCGCCCTAAGGTAGTGTATCTGGCTGGCCCCCATGGCCACCTGGGCCACATAAACATAACCATAGCTCATGGCCATAAGGCCCAGGTCCTTCTTGCGTGTCCTCTTTCCCGCGGCGGCGAACTGCGCCACGGCCGCCGCCGGGGTCGCCTTGGAGGACTGCCCGCCCGTGTTCGAATAGACCTCCGTGTCGAGCACCAGCAGGTTTACATCCTCCCCGGAGGCAATGACATGGTCGAGCCCGCCAAAGCCGATATCATAGGCCCACCCGTCTCCGCCGAACACCCAGACGGACCTCTTGACGAGATAATCCTTTAAGGGAAGAATCTCTGAAGCGATTTGGCCTCCATCCCTCTCGAGAAGCGGGATTAATGCGGCCGAGGCCGCCTTTGATTTTTCGGGGTCGTCCCTGCCCTCGAGCCATGCCCCAAGCGCGGCTTTGATCTCCTCCGAGCTTCCGCCCGCGATATAATTCTCGGCTGCGAGCACGATCCTATTACGCAGCTTGCTTACACCGAGGAACATGCCGTAGCCGTATTCGGCGGCGTCCTCGAACAGTGAACTGGCCCAGGCGGGGCCGCAGCCCTCGGCGTTGACGCAATATGGCGTGGCCGGGGCCGAACCGCCGTAGATTGACGAGCAGCCGGTGGCGTTCGCTATCATCATTCTGTCCCCGTAGAGCTGGGTGATGAGCTTGATGTAGGGCGTCTCGCCGCAGCCAGCACAGGCCCCGGAGAACTCGAACAGGGGCTTTGCGAACTGGCTCCCCTTTATCGTGGTCTTTTTCATAAGATCGTCCTTTATGGAAACCTTATGGGCGAAATACTCCCATCGGGGCGCCTCCGCCAATTGCGATTCGAGAGGCTTCATGATGAGGGCTTTCGGTTTGGCCGGACAGACATCGGCGCAGTTGCCGCATCCCGTGCAATCGAGCGGGCTTATCTGTATTTTGAAATGCAATCCATCGAGACCTTTCCCCTTCGCCTGGAGGGTAACGGTACCCTCCGGAACATTGCTAAGCTCTTCCGCGTCGAGAAGAAAGGGGCGGATGACTGCATGGGGGCAGACATAGGCGCATTCGTTGCATTGGATGCAATTCTCGGGCTGCCATTCCGGAACATTTACGGCGATCCCTCTTTTTTCATAGGCCGTGGTTCCCGGCGGGAAGGTTCCGTCGGCCCGGTCTATGAAGGCGCTGACAGGAAGCAGATCGCCTTCCAGATTGTTCATCGGATATACGATCTTCTCGATGAATTCGGGCGCCTTTTCGCCGGCCTGGGCCTTCTGGGGAACGATGTCCCTCCATTCAGCCGGGATCTTTACCTCCACCACCATGTCTCCGCCCTTTTCAACGGCCGCATTGTTGAGGCTTACCACATCGTCGCCCTTCTTTCCGTAGGTCTTTTTGATTGCGTCTTTCATGTCCGCAACGGCCTTTTCGTAAGCGATGACTTGCGCCACCCTGAAAAAGGCCGCCTGCATAATCGTGTTTGTTCGCCCGGACATTCCGATGTCCTCGGCGATCTGCGTTGCGTTTATTATATAGAACCGTATGTTCTTCTCGGCGAGTACCTTCTTAACCGTGTCCGGAAGCCGCCTTTTGGTCTCTTCGGAGTCCCACAGGCTGTTGAGTAAAAAGGTCCCGCCCTCCTTTATGCCCCTGAGCATATCGTATTTATCCAGATATGCGGGGACATGGCAGGCTACAAAATCGGGCCTGGTGACTAGGTAGGTCGACCTGATCGGCTTTTCCCCGAAACGCAGGTGTGATACCGTGACCCCCCCGGATTTCTTGGAATCGTAGGCGAAATAGGCCTGCGCGAATAGGTTCGTGTTGTCGCCGATGATCTTGATCGAGTTCTTGTTAGCGCCTACGGTGCCGTCCGATCCTACTCCGTAGAACCGGGCGCTGAATGTGCCCTTCGGCACCACGTCGACGTCGTCCTTTACTGGAAGCGACTTGAATGTGATATCGTCCACTATGCCGATCGTAAAACCGTCCTTTGGATCGGCGAGCTTCAGGTTTTCGAACACAGCAAGTATCTGGCCCGGAGTCGTGTCCTTGGAGCTCAGCCCGTACCTTCCGCCCACTATTACCGGCGCGTCCTTTTTGCCGTAAAACAGGCTTTTCACGTCAAGGTAGAGAGGCTCCCCAGTTGCGCCGGGCTCCTTCGTGCGGTCCAGCACCGCGATTCGCTTTACCGACCCGGGAAACGCTCTGAAGAAATGCTTTTCCGAGAACGGCCTGTATAGGTGTACCTTTATAAGCCCGACCTTCTCGCCGTTCGACACCAGATGGTCCACTACATCCTGAATGGTCTCCGTGACGGACCCCATGGCTATTATAATATGCTCCGGGTTTTCTGCCCCGTAGTACACGAAGGGATGATACTGCCGCCCCGTTAAACGGCTCATCTGCTGCATGTATTCGTCGGCGATGTCGGGAATGGCTTCGTACCAGCGGTTGGATGCCTCTCGGACCTGAAAATAGATATCCGGGTTCATGGCCGTCCCCCTGGTGACCGGCCGCATGGGATTAAGGGCGTTTTTCCGGAAACGTTCGAGCGCATCCCTGTCAAGAAGCGCCGCGAGCTCGTCGTATTCGATGACCTCTATCTTCTGTATCTCGTGGGACGAGCGGAATCCGTCGAAAAAATGGACAAACGGCACCTGCCCCTTGATGGCCGCCAGATGCGCCACCGCGCCCAGATCCATGATCTCCTGTATGCTGCCGGTGGCGATCATGGCGAAACCCGTCTGCCTTGCGGCATATACGTCAGCGTGATCGCCGAAGATCGAAAGGGCGTGGGCGGAGAGAGACCTGGCGCTCACATGGAACACCCCCGGAAGCAACTCGCCCGAAATTTTGTACATGTTGGGAATCATGAGCAGGAGGCCCTGGGAGGCCGTGTAGGTGGTCGAGAGAGCGCCCGCCTGTAGCGATCCATGCAATGCCGCCGCGGCGCCGGCCTCCGACTGCATCTCTACGACCCGAACCTTGTCACCGAAAATGTTCTTCAAGCCGTGCGCCGCCCACTCATCCGTATATTCGGCCATGGGGGAGGACGGGGTGATGGGATAGATAGCCGCAACCTCCGTAAAGGCATAGGCGACATGGGCCGCCGCCATGTTGCCGTCCATCGATTTCATGACGCGTTTTTTCGTTGTCGAAGCCATTAATCGTCTCCTTTAGTTCAAGATTCTGATATCTCAAAAAAGGCATTCACTTCAAAGTTTGATACGGGTAATGCCATACCTACCGTCGCCGGCCCTGTTCCGCCAGACCGTTTCCTGGCGTTTTTCGCGCCCATAAGTTCCGAAAAAGCGGCGGAGCGTCCCTTGCGAGCCCCGGCCCGCCGAAATTATTGGACCGCCGTCGGCGTCAATCCGAATGGCCATGGGAAACTTGTTCAATCCTACACGATCCATATTTAAAATACAAATCTTAATTTCCCGGCCTTCCCGTAAGAAACGTCCGGGCCTAAGGCGCGATCGGTCTCCCGGCACCCGGCGACAGCTCGATTACGTGCGACATTGGTAGTTATGGACACTGTTTTTTCAATACTTATTTACACGATACGGGCCATCCGGTTCCTCCCGGCGAAACAGGCGTCGAGGATTATTAAAATCCCTTATGCCCCTTTGGAGACAATTCGGTTGACTTTTCATACATCCCGGCGCATTATTCCAATATGGCATCCATGGATGATTATATTGCCGGCGCGCGAAAAGACGCCCTTTCGGACCACCTCGAATTCTGGCGCAACGGGCTCCAGGTGATAGAGGAGATCTCCTCCACGCTCGAAACCTCCCTGGCCAGGCTCGAAAAAAAATATTCGGATTTCGAGACCCTGTACGATCAGGTTATGGACCGCATAGACGCCCTTGCCGGCATCTACGCCGGAGTAAACACCATCCAGGGACGCGAGTATGTGCTCAGGCTCAAGGCGCTCATGAGAGACTACCACCGAAGATATACCCTGGAGGGCATCGACTTCAACGCAATCCACTTTCTCCAATCCCGGATTCGTGAGCAGAGGGACCGGAGCTTCAGTGACTTTCCGAATTTAGCGCACGCGCCGGAAAAGGCAATCGGGCAGGCGGACCCCGGGCCGCGCTCCATCGTCGTCCGATACCGATGGATCACTCTGGAGCGAAACGGATCGTGGTTTATACTACCCTATGATACCTTGAGGATTTTGGAATACCACAAAGCGGACATGGTCGCGGGTGGCCGGGAGAAGCGGTTCATCCTGCGCCTCGACGGCGCCGAACTCCCGATTTTGGACCTTTTCTCCTCGTCCACAATAGAAAAAAAGAGGCCGGCCTATCTCGCGGTGTTGGGCCTTGGAACGGATCTTTTCTGCTACGCCGCCTCAGCTCTCGGGAAACGCATATTCTCCCGGCGTGAATTCATTATAGGCGGTCTGAGGGGCGTTCGAGCTACCGGGCTGTCCCGCGGACATATCCGCCTCTTCGGACGGAAACACCTATATATCGACCCGCGCGACTCCGCTCCAGGGCATATCTAACTTTCCTCGTCTTCGGTCTTTCTTAAAAAAAACAACGACTTTATTTCCTCGACCGAAACGCGCCCGGCGCGCATTATGGAGATGGTGCTCCCGCTTATGTCTATGATCGTCGCCGGCGGATGTTTTTTACACAACTCCTCGACTATGACGGCCTTCGCCACCAGGCCCCGGCACGCCTTTTCCAGGTCCCCCTTTTTATAAAGGGCGCTCTTCGAGAGGCCGCGATAAAGATGGGAAAAGACCAGCGGGCGGTCCACCCGGGCAATAACGGACTGCAGGAATCTGCTCCTTGGAAAACGCACGCCGACCGTCTCACTCTCGCGGGCGGCGTCCTTTTTTTTCATGATGACCGTAATCTCATCGGGCCAGATCCTGTTTAGAAAATCGTAATCGTTCTTGGTCAATACGGCTATATCGTCGAGCATCCTGAATGAGGATATAAGACGCACATAGCGCTTACGGGGATTGCGTACGACCCGCGATATCCTTTTCTCGTTTTCACCGGACGCGACCGCTGCAATGGCGTATATATTGTCCACCGGGAGCAATACGAGCGCGTTGGCTCTCAGGGCCTGCGATATCGCGGCTATGGCCTCCTCGGGGAGCGAGCCGTCCTTCCTCAGCTTCTTCAGGTAAAGTATTTCAGTTTCTTTTAACTGCATTCCTGCAGCGAACCTCTTCGCAATCGATCCTGTTGTCAAGCAGCCTGGTCGCGATCATCCCGGCGACATTGTCCGCACAAACGCGATAATGGCAGAAGTGCGCGTGCAGGCATTTCAGGGAGCCGGTATCGCGCGCCCCCCCCACGCCGGCGTCCATTACCCTGCGAATCTCCGCCGGAATAGTTGCGTCGCCCGCGGCGTTGCATATCCGTTTTCTGAAAAAATACATGTGCGCATGGGCGCTTTCCATCTTCGCGGCGATCGAGATATCCCGGTTGATGAACTCGCCTATTCTATCTATATACCCCACCTGCTCCAATTGGTGTATCCGCTCGTTGAGGTACGGGCAGGTCAGCCAGAACACGTTCGATACCGCTTCATAGTTCCATTTGCCGCCGCCCGCGTCGATATCGAGAAGAATTATTCTCGGATAACCATAGGCGCACCGCTCCAGTACCCCAGACGCGAATATACTTTCGCGATCTATCTGCCACCGGACCACATCTAAATCGGCTTCGTTATAGGAATAATCGTTCCGGGTCATCCTTCCTCCGCCCTGGTCCTTCGAGCGAAATAATAAAGCAGCGATAGGATCGACACCACTATCCAGAGAATCCTGAGATGCGACGGCTCTATCAGCGTGCCCGCGGAGTCTACCGTTTTCGAGGTGTCAGTAGTCCCCGTGGCACCGCCCGATCGAATGAAAACCATCCTCTCCCCGTCTTCTATGTAACCCGCCCGATTCGCTTCTTCCCGTAAAAGCTCTCCTCTTTTATATTTTTCGTACCGCTCCCGCAAAGCGGAGTTTTCATCGCCCAGAACCTCGATCCTCTGCCTTAAGGCTTCGTGCTCGCGGACAAGCCGCGCGCGCTCGATGAGGCCGCTCTCCCCGAACACGAAGAAGTAGACAGCGCCGAGAAATCCAGCGAGTAGAATAAGCCCTATACGATCACCGTTTCCCAATGCTGTAGAACACCCCCCTTCCGCTGAACGCGGCGGATTCGCCGAGCTCCTCCTCTATTCTGAGAAGCTGATTGTATTTGGCGATCCTCTCCGAACGCGACGCGGAGCCGGTTTTTATCTGGCCCAGGTTGAGCCCGACAACGAGGTCCGCGATCGTTGTATCCTCTGTTTCTCCCGAACGGTGGGAGACCACTGCCGTATATCCGGCGCGCCTGGCCATCTCGACAGCGCGCACCGTCTCGGTCAGCGTGCCGATCTGATTGAGCTTTATGAGAATGGAATTGGCAATGCCTTTCTCGATACCGATCTTAAGCCTTTCGGTGTTGGTGACGAACAGGTCGTCCCCCACAATCTGAATTTTCCCGCCCAATCTCTCGGTCATGAGTTTCCAGGCATCCCAGTCGTCCTGCGCCAGTCCGTCCTCTATGGATATGATGGGATATTTCGCCACCAGCTTCTCGTAGAACTCCACCATTTCGGCGCCGGTGCGCTCGCTTTTGTCACTCCGCGCGAATATGTACTTCTTTTTGGATTCGTCGTAAAACTCGCTTGCCGCGGGGTCCAGGGCGATGAATATATCACTTCCGGGCTTGTAGCCCGCAGCGGAGATAGCCTCCATAATCAGCTCGAGCGGCTCCTCGTTCGACTTTAGCGAAGGCGCGAAACCGCCTTCATCACCGACTCCCGTCGAGTACTTTTTAGATTTTAAAACCTTTGCCAGCGCATGGAACACTTCCGCCCCCATGCGCAGCGCCTCAGCGAAGCATGAAGCTCCCGCCGGCATTACCATGAACTCCTGCAAATCCACGTTCGAATCGGCGTGGGAGCCTCCGTTGAGGATGTTCATCATGGGCACCGGCAGCTCACAGGCCCCTACGCCGCCCAGATATCGATACAATGGGATTCCCAGCGTCTCGGCGACCGCCCTTGCGCACGCCAGCGATACCCCAAGCATGGCGTTTGCGCCGAGCTTGGACTTGTTCTTCGTTCCATCGAGCTCGATGAGCGTCTGGTCTATCATTATCTGGTCCATGGCGTCCATCTCGATAAGCGCGCCCATTATAGTCTCGTTTACGTTTTTTACCGCGTTTAGGACCCCCTTCCCTCCATAACGCTTCTTGTCTCCGTCCCGTAGTTCCACCGCCTCGTGTTCGCCCGTAGAGGCTCCCGAAGGGACGGCCGCCCTTCCAAAAACCCCGGAGGAAAGCTCCACCTCGACCTCCACCGTCGGGTTGCCGCGCGAATCGAGTATCTCACGCGCGTTGATATCGGTTATCAGTGTCATGACCATTCTCCTTGTAAAAGCTGTATTAGCCGCGAAGCCGGCGGCGCCGACAGTGTGGAAATCCGATTGATCCCGACCCTGGTGACATTGACAGAACCCCGCGGACGCAAGCCGGTATCATCCTCCGGCCCCTGCAGCCTGACACAAACTTTTATATTAGGCAAGTAAATTTTAAAAGGCGCCCCTGTTGTTTCTTGACAGGTTAAAATCGTTTGTGCCTAATCCTCCCATGGAAAGCCGAAGCGAAAAGATACGCGAACGCATAGAGCGCCACCGGCTGGGGCTGCCCTCGGAGGAGACCGTTAAAAAACGCAGGTTTTCGCGCTCGCTCGTCATCATCAATCTCCTTCTTCTCATCGTGATGATATTCGTGTTCAGACGCCCGGTCGACCGCTCCTATCACACGGTGGGGGTCGAATTCGACCGTACGCTCTATCGCCTGTCCCTGCTGCGCGACGGCAGGTCGGACGGCTACAGGGCGTCGCTCAGCGTCGAGTCCGTAGGCGGCGAGGCAAAAACCATATTCTTCTCACCTCCCCTGGCGGTGCTTTCGATAATGTACGACTCCGAGGAGATCGAGCGAGTCGAATTCGGCCGGTCCACCTCGCGCCTCGCACTTCATCCGGGTGAAACGCGTAATTTCTCGAACCGAATCCCTGCTGAAGGCATGGAGAAGTTCGGCAGGGAGCACCCTGACCTGCTCGTCCCACCAAGGAGGACCATATTTTCGAGGGACCAGTATATCCCACTTAAGGCCAGGCTTACAGTCAATACCGCTGGAAGAATTACGACCACACTCGATTTCAAGTACGAGGTTGACAGGTGACCGATAGACCGTCGTGGGACCAGTATTTCATGAAAATAGCGGACGATGTCGCCACACGCGCCACCTGCGTCCGCCGCCGTGTCGGCGCCGTCATCGTCAAGGACCGCCGCATCCTAACGACCGGCTACAACGGCGTTCCTGCCGGAATCACCCATTGCACGCCCGAAACATGCCTGCGCACCATCTACAACGTGCCCTCCGGCGAGCGTCACGAGCTGTGCAGGGGACTGCACGCCGAACAGAACGCCATCATTCAGGCGGCCTATCACGGTGTATCCATCAAGGGGGCGGTGATATACATCACCAACCAGCCATGCTCAATCTGCACCAAGATGCTCATCAACAGCGGCATCCTTACCTTCATCTTCCGCGACCCGTATAACGATCCGCTTGCCCAGGATATGATGCGGGAGGCAGGAGTGGAGCTAATCGTTTACCGCGGCTGAGGAAGGCGGACCCTTACAAGCCGCGGCTGGTATTCGAGGGGGTGCATGTAGATGGCGAAAAGATCGCGCCCCTCCGCGTATATCTCCTTGCCTGAATAATACCACGCGCCTGGACCTTTCCCGTCCGCCGGCAGGGGCGGAGGCGTATACACCACCCGGGCCCTGGCCGAGGCCAGCTCGTTGAAATCCGAAAAATCCACCAGCACTATTTCCCCCGTCCCAACCCGGCAGTATAAAATCAGGTATTTTCCGGAGCTATCGTTATACGAGATAGAACATTCGCCGGCGACGCCCTCGAGAAAGCCGCGCGCCCTCTTCATGTCGCCCGTCCAGGCTCCGTCTCCGGCAAGGAATTCGTATGCGCGCCGGTCCTCTATCCCCTCGAGCGGCGCCCGGGCCAGCTTTATCCGCGAGGTGCCGTTCGCATCCACGAACTGCCCGACCGTATATATCATGCCATCGCGTTCGAATACGCATGCCCCAAATGCCGGCGAAGGCCCGGGGAAGAGATCCGGCAAGCGGTTGAACCGTACCGCTTCTCCCGGAGACCAGGCGGCGGGTACGCTCCAGCGCGCGAGCCCGACACCCTCCATCCTGAAGCCGAAGGGCTTGCCGGGATCGGTTATCCTCATACGCAGATAATACACATACACCCGGTTTCCAGTTCTAAGGCCATCCACGGCCCAGAGGCGGTCGCGCTCCTGTCTCTCGCCGGGTTTTAATTTAATGAACTGGGCCACCTGGCCGCCTTCCCTGTAGAAGCTGAAGGGAAGCGTCCGGATGTTCCGCGAGGAAAGGGCAGGCGTAAACGCCAGTGAATTTGAGATCATGGCGCTCGCGTCGGCACGCTCCGAAAAGGTAGCGGAAGCTGAAACCTCGCCTTTCCATTTTCCGAGAATTGTGTCGCCGAAGGTCCACAGGGTCAGGGAATCGTCGAAAGGAATTGGGCTAACGCCGTCCTGCCCCAGGACCGCCTTAAGCCTTGTCTCCCCGAAAGTTCCAAGGCCCTCCGGGGTCCCGGCGCAGGAGAGAACGAGCGGAGCGAAGAGGGCCAGCGCCGCTATATGCGCTTTCAGACGGGCCCGCATTTACGGCTCCCTCGCTCCCCGCACCATGGGGACGAAACGCACGTAGGTGACGGTGCGCCTGCTTATCGTATTTCCCCGCTTCTCGATCACCACAAGCTCCTGGTTGAATTCGCCCTCCGGCGCAACGAGTATGCCCCCGTCGGCAAGCTGGTCTATAAGCGCCTGGGGAATGCGCGGCGGGCTTGCCGTCAGCATTATGGCGTCGAATGGCGCCTTTTCGGGCCATCCGCGGTATCCGTCGCCCACGCGGACGGCGACATTGGTGTAGCCAAGATTTTTCAGCCTCATTGTGGAGAGTTTGCCAAGCTGCTCGACGATCTCGATTGTGTACACCTCTTTTGCAAGGAGGGACAGCACCGCCGCCTGATACCCGGAACCGGTGCCTATTTCGAGCACTTTTTCATCGCCATCGAGCCTTAAAAGCTCGCTCATCAGGGCGACTATATACGGCTGGGAAATCGTCTGGCCATAGCCTATGGGAAGGGGGTGGTCCTCGTAAGCGGTGGTGATGTGCTGGTCGGGCACGAAGCGATGCCGCTCCACCGAACGCATGGCCGCAAGCACGCGCCTGTCGCTGACGCCGCGGGCCTCTATCTGTTTCTTGACCATGTTTTCCCTGAGATTCTCCAACGATACCTCCTTCCCGGCACCGCAGACAACGCACAGGCACGCTATGAGACACATAAGCGAACCGCTTCGCCGTTTAACAAGTTCCATATATTCGATTCCCGCCTGATTCATCGAAGGCGCCTTTAAAAAATCATGTTTCGCCGGTGATTCGGGCGGGCATTGACGGGCCCTCTTTTCGCAATCGATCGACGCAATCTCAATCCGCCCGAAAAACCCATCCCGACAGAACTTAGTCCTCGGAAAATACTGGCCGGCGCTTTCAGCCCGCACTATAAACACAAACGCACCAGTCTTCAACCATAAATTATCAGCACGTCCCGGAGACGGCGCTATCGGAATTTTACTCTTGACAATAGGCACACTTTAGCGCTAATAGCTGAAAAACGGACCTAACCGACAATTGGGCCGGCCAAAGCCGTTCCAGGGATGCCGGGACCGTCCCGAAACGGTCCGGTGATGGATGTCCACCTTTCGCCGCCGCCATTCTCACGAAAACAGAGTCGGGAAATGCAACAGCTCATCACCGGTATAATCGCTTCGCCAGGAATCAGGATCGGCAGGGCCTATGTCTACCACGGCTCCAATCTTATAATCCCAAAATATACCGTGGAACCGGGTGGTGTCGAGGAAGAGCTCGGCAGGTACAATCGCGCCCTGGAAAAGACGAAAAACGACATCCAGTCCATAAGGGAGCAGATATCGAAAAGCCTTTCACGCGACATGGCCGATATTTTTTCAAGCCACCTCCTGGTGCTCGAAGATCCCATGATCACCGAAAAGGTCATTCGCACCATCCGCGAGGAGCGGCGCAACGTGGAATGGGTCGTCAACGACATCTCGATGGATCTGATACAGGGCCTTTCTTCCATAGACGACGTGTATCTCCGGGAGCGCATTATCGACATCTCGGACATCCACAAGAGGCTTATAGGCAATCTCCAGAAGACCGGCGCGCCCGCGCTTCCCGACCTCGATGAGGAGGTCATCCTGTTTGCGACCGACCTGACACCGTCGGACACGGCCATGATGAACAGGAAGTACGTTCTCGCCTTCGTAACGGATACGGGCGGCCGCACCTCGCACACGGCCATCATGGCCCGAGCCCTCGACATCCCCGCCATCGTAGGCACCATCAACGGCACATCGATGGTGCAGGACGGCCAGACGGTAATAGTGGACGCCCTGCGCGGCAAGATCATAATCGATCCGACAGCGGAGGAAATCGAAGAATACAACCGCTACCGGGAGGACCTGGTCCTGCTCGACGCGGAGCTGGCCAAACTCACCCATCTTCCGGCCACCACCCTGGACAACGAGGTGTGCCACATCTACGGCAATATCGAGATACCGGAAGAGATGAAGATGATAAAGGAACATGGCGCGCAGGGTATAGGCCTTTACCGCTCCGAGTTCCTGTTTCTCGACCGCGCCCTTCCGGACGAGGAAAAGCAGTACCTTGCCTACAAAAAGGTCCTTGAATTCTTCAAGCCCATGCCGGTCACCATCCGCACCCTCGACGTTGGCGGCGACAAGATCTATGCCTACAATAAAACGGTAAAGGAGCGCAACCCATTCCTTGGATGCCGCGCAATCCGCTTCAGCCTGGAAAACGAACCGCTTTTCCGAACCCAGCTTCGCGCAATTCTGCGCGCAAGCGTCCACGGCAACACCAGGCTGATGTTTCCCATGATCTCCACCGTGGAGGAGATCATCAAGTCGCGTAACATTTTATACCAAACCATGGACGAGCTTCGCAGCGAAAAGAAGGAATTCGACCCCGACATACCCATAGGAATAATGATAGAGGTTCCGTCCGCCGCGATCAACGCGGACCGCCTGGCGGAGCATTCGGATTTCTTCTCGGTGGGCACGAACGACCTGGTGCAGTACACCATCGCGGTCGACAGAATCTCCGAAAAGATCGCGTATCTGTACAATCCGCTCAACCTGTCCGTGCTGCGGCTTCTCAGGCATATAGTCGACGCGTCACGAAAACACGAGGTCCCGCTATCAATATGCGGCGAGATGGCAGGCGAGCCCCTCTATACCATACCGCTTTTGGGTCTCGGGTTTAGGAACTTCTCCATGGGAACGGCCTTCATGCATCAGATCAAGCGCATAATCCGCTCGGTGAAAATACACGAATGCGAGGAGCTGGTGGACGAGATGATGAAGCGAGACGTAACCGGGGAGATCGAAAAGGTCCTCCTCGACTACCTCGGACAGAAATTCCCCGCCATGCTCTTCTGAACGATTCCGAATGAAGCTCTACCGACAGCTTGCGGAATACTATTTCGCCATAGAAAGCAACCACAGGAATATAGAAGACGACGTCGGGCTTATACTCTCGCTTCTTTCCGGAAGGCGCGGTCCGAAGCTCATAGATCTCGGCTGCGGCACCGGCGAGCATCTCGCCCTGCTGTCGGAGCACGGAGTCCGATGCACCGGTATAGACTCCAGCGCCGATATGCTGCGCATCGCGCGCCTGCGCTTTCCGTCGGGCATCGAGTTCGACAGAAAGGACATGCGCAAATTCGACTATTTTGAATCGTTCGACATGGCGGTTTCGCTTTTCGGCTCATTCAACTACATGATCGATGACGGCGACGTCGACCGGGTTTTTTGGAACACCTGGAGGGCGCTGGTCCCGGGGGGCGCCGGGTTGTTCGAGATATGGAACGCCGTACCGGTTCGCAGGATAGAGAAAAAGGACCTGGACCTCGTTTCCCGCACCTCTATCGGAGGGGCGATCATCGAGCGCCATCGCGGCTTCGCCATACACGGCTCCCGGGAGAGAACGGTCGTCGACGTCAATTACAGCTACAACATCTCGCGCGGCGCCTCAGTCGAAACGCTGAGGGACCGGCACGCAATGCGCGCCTTTTCCATCGACGAGATATCGGCTTTCATTACCGGCAACGGCTTCGAGATTCGCGGCCTGTATTCCAATTCGCGCGGTGAGCCGTACAGGGAGACGTCGAACAAGATACTCATACACTTTTCAAAGTCCTGAACGCGCGAAGGGCGCCCGTTAAAACCGGCGCCCTTCCTTGAAAAACCTGGCCCGCCTACCGCGTTTCATGCTTGAATGGTGTCCTCCCGTTTCCAGTCACCATTCTCGGTGGATTCGGCCTTCTCGGAATTCATGGAGCCTCTCCACTTGTCATAGAGCATCCTCGTCGTTTCCGGGTCCTTAAAAAAGGCCTCGGGGCTCTCCAGCGCCAGGAACAGAACCTCCTCCATGCTGCTTACGGAATGGAACACCATCAGCTTGCGCACGTAATCCGGTATCTTTTCAAGGTCCTTTTCATTCTCCTTCGGGATGATGACGTGCTTGATGTCCGCCCTGTGCGCGGCCAGAATCTTCTCCTTGAGTCCTCCTATCTGGAGCACCTTTCCGCGAAGCGTGATTTCCCCTGTCATGGCCACGTCGCAGCGCACCGGAATGTTCGACAGGAGCGAGGCCATCACCACCGCCATCGTAATGCCGGCCGACGGCCCGTCCTTCGGGATGGCTCCCTCCGGAACATGCAGGTGAATATCGTTGCGTTTGACTGTTTCGTCCTTGATTGCGAAAAACTGCTGGTTCGCCTTTACGTATGTGAAAGCCGCCCGTGCGGATTCCTGCATGACGTCACCGAGCTGTCCGGTAAGCATGAGGGTCCCTTTCCCCTTGATGAGCGAGGCTTCCACCTGGAGGATGTCCCCTCCGACCTCGGTCCAGGCCAGGCCGTTCGCAAGGCCCACCTCGTTTTTAAGCTCCTTTTTCCCGTACTTGAACTTTTTGGCGCCCAAGTATTCCACGATCGCGGCCTCGTCCAGCACCTTGCGGTATTCCTTGCCGAAACGAACGACGTCACGCGCCACCTTTCTGCACACCTTTGCAAGCACTCTCTCCAGGCTCCGGACCCCCGATTCGCGGGTGTAATGCCTGATCGTAAAGAGCATTACGTCTTCCGAATATTCAATGTTCTCCGGCTTCAGGCCGTTCTCGGCTATCTGCTTGGGCAGCAGGAACTTCAGCGCGATATTGAGCTTTTCGGGTTCGGTATAGCTCGTTATCTCTATGAGCTCCATTCGGTCCAGGAGTGGAAGCGGTATGCGGTGCTGCACGTTCGCCGTGGTGATGAAAAGGACGTCCGAAAGATCGTAGGCGACCTCCATGTAGTGGTCGACAAACGAGTTGTTCTGCTCCGGGTCCAGTACCTCGAGCAGGGCCGACGAGGGGTCGCCCCTGAAATCCATGGACATCTTGTCGATTTCGTCGAGCAGGAACACCGGGTTGACGGTGCCGGCCTTTTTCATCATCTGGATGATGCGCCCCGGAAGCGCGCCGACATAGGTGCGCCGATGACCGCGGATCTCCGCCTCGTCGCGCACCCCTCCGAGCGACATGCGCACGAACTTTCGGCCCAGAGCCCTCGCTACGGAACGACCCAGCGATGTCTTCCCTACGCCGGGAGGTCCCACGAAGCAGAGGATTGGCCCTTTGAGTTTTCGTGAAAGATGGCGCACCGCGATAAACTCGATGATCCGCTCCTTCACCTCGTCCAGACCGTAGTGGTCCTCGTTTAGCACGACCATGGCGTGGTCTATGTCGCGGTTGTCTATGGTCTTCTTGTGCCAGGGTACGTCGCGCAGCCACTCGATGTAGGTTCTCACCACGGCCGATTCGGCCGAAAGCGGCGGCATTTTCTCAAGCCGCTTTACCTCTTTGAGCGCCTTGGCCTTGGCCTCCTTGCTCATCCTCGCCTCTTCGATCGATCGGGTGAACTCCTCGATCTCGTCGGCGGTTTCATCGCCCTGACCCAGCTCCTTTTTTATCACCTTCATCTGTTCGTTCAGGTAATATTCCTTCTGGGTCTTCTCCATCTGCTTGCGGACCTTGCCCTGGATCTTCTTTTCGATATACATGATGTCGATCTCACCGTTGATGAGCTCGATCAGCTTCTCGATACGCTCCTCGGGCTTGCCGATTTCCAGAAGCGACTGCTTTAATTCGAGCCGCAAGCTGACGTACGACGCCACCACGTCGGACAGGTGCGAAAGGTCCTCGATGCCGTTGACCGTGGTAAGGGCCTCCTGCGGCACCTTTTTGTTCAGTTTTATGTATTTTTCGAATGTTTCCAGAAGCGCCCTTTTAAGAGCCCCCGTCTCCTTGTCAGAATCTACCGGACGCTCCATGTCCTTTACGCCCACCTCGTAATAATCCCCCCTGTCGTCGAAATCCGAAAGATAGCCGCGGGACAGCCCTTCGACCAGGACCTTGATGGTGCCGTCGGGGAGTTTTAGGAGCTGAAGGATCTCCGAAATGGTGCCCACCTCGAACAGGTCGCCCTTTCCAGGGACAGTAACCTGCGCATCGGTCTGAGTGGCGAGTATGATGAGACGGTCCCCCTTCATCGCCGCGTCGAGTGCGCTTATGGATTTTTCGCGGCCGACGAAAAGCGGGATTACCATATGCGGATACACCACCACATCCCTGAGGGGAAGCAAGGGGTACTTTTTATTATAATCTATGACACGCTTCATGTAAACCTCGTAGACTGTGTGATGGAGCCGTAAACGGAAAAACCGCCCCCCCCTGATCGGCGGGCGGCCGGCCTCAGGCCGTCTTCTCCTCTCCTACCTTGTACACGACCTTCGCGTCGGCCGCTCCGCGCACCATATCGTCGGTGATAATGATCTGGGAGACGCCGCTCTTGCTGGGTATCTCGTACATATGGTTGAGCATGATCTTCTCGAGAACGGCGCGGAGCCCGCGGGCGCCCGATTCCTTCTGCATGGCTATGTTTGCGATCTCGCCGATTGCGGCCTCGGTGAATATTAGGTCGACGTCCTCGAACGAGAAAATCTTTTTGAACTGCTTGATGAGGGCGTTCTTGGGCTCGGTAAGGATGCGCTTGAGCGCCTCGATGTCGAGTTCTTCCAGGACCGCGATTATCGGAATGCGACCCACAAATTCGGGTATCAGGCCGTATTTGATGAGGTCCTCGGTGTGGAGCTCGGAAAGGATGTTCGCTATCTTGATTTCCTTGACCGACTGAATGTTCGCGCCGAAACCCATGCTCTTGTTGCCCACGCGGGTCTGTACCAGCTTTTCGAGACCGACGAAGGCGCCCCCGCAGATGAACAGGATGTTCTTGGTATTAATGGGAATGAACTCCTGGTGCGGGTGTTTACGCCCGCCCTGCGGCGGAACGTTCGCAATAGTCCCTTCTATAATCTTGAGAAGCGCCTGCTGCACGCCCTCCCCCGACACGTCCCGCGTTATGGACGGGTTCTCCGATTTGCGTGAGATTTTATCTATCTCGTCGAGATATATTATTCCGATCTCGGCCTTTTTAACATCACCGTCGGCGTTCTGGATGAGGCGGAGAAGTATGTTCTCCACGTCTTCGCCGACATAACCTGCTTCGGTTAGCGAGGTGGCGTCCGCTATGGCGAACGGCACCCTGAGTATGCGCGCCAGGGTCTGCGCCAGAAGGGTCTTGCCCGATCCGGTGGGACCGATGAGAAGAACGTTGCTCTTTTCAAGCTCCACATCGTCCTTCTGCAGTCCGGTGTTGCTCGCGATCCGCTTGTAATGGTTGTATACGGCCACGGCCAGCGTCTTTTTGGCCGGTTCCTGGCCTATAACATACTGGTCGAGGATTTCCTTGATCTGATGAGGCTTGGGAAGGTTGCCGAAATTTTTTTCTATGCCGCCGGATTCCCAGTCCTCCGCAACGATCTCGTTGCAAAGCTCTATGCATTCGTCGCAGATATAAACGCCCGGACCCGCGACCAGTTTCTTTACTATTTCCTGGCTTTTGCCGCAAAACGAACAGCTAAGCTTTTGATTCCCTTCTTTCTTTTTGGTGGCCATTGTTACCTCTCTTTGAATCGATGCGCAGCCCTCCCCTAACCCTCCTTACCTGACTTTTTTTTCGATGATCTTGTCTATAAGCCCGTAGTCCAGCGCCTCCTGCGGCGACATGAAGTTGTCCCTGTCGAGGTCTTTGTCGATCTTGTCCACCTTCTGGCCCGTATGGGAGGAGTAGATTTCATTGAGACGCTGTTTGGTTTTGAGTATCTCCTTGGCGTGAATCATGATGTCGGTCGCCTGTCCCTGGAAGCCCGCGGACGGCTGGTGGATCATGATACGTGAATTCGGAAGCGCCGAACGCTTTCCGCCGGCCCCGGCCGCCAGAAGAAGCGAGCCCATGGACGCCGCCTGGCCTATGCAGATCGTCGCAACATCGGGCTTGATGTACTGCATGGTGTCGTAAATGGCCAGGCCCGAGGTGACAATGCCGCCGGGGGAATTGATATAGAGAAATATGTCCTTATCGGGGTCCTCGGCCTCCAGAAACAGCAACTGGGCTATCACGAGGCTCGAAATATGATCGTCTATGGCCTCGCCGAGAAAGATAATGCGGTCTTTAAGAAGCCGCGAGTAGATATCATACGATCTTTCCCCCCGCGATGTCTGTTCGACTACTATGGGAACAAGGCTCATGGCGCATATCTCCTGGGTGGCGTACCGCACGTGGTGATTGTAATATTAGTGTCGGCATGCCGTTCGCTGTTACACCAATCCTTTTTGGACCGGCACAGGGAACATATAGCTCATCAGCCGACAAAAATCAAATATTATTCAGATTTGATGAATTCGTCAAGGCTTTCAGGCTTCGCCCTGTCGATTTTGGCGTTCTCGTAGATCAGCTCGAGCGCGCTCTCCATCACCAGATCGGACTCGATGCTCTCACGCGAGTTGTTCTGGCTTATGATCCTCTCGAGCTCCTCGACGCTGCTGTTGTTCCTTTTCGCGATGCCTTCCACAACCTCCCGGTATTTGTCCTCCGGGACTTTAAGCTCCTCTTTTTCCGCAATCTTAGAGAGCAGGAGCGTCGATTTTATATTCGACTCGGCCTCTGTTCTCAGGCTGCCTGAGAACTCCTCCACGTTGAGCCCCAATGTCGCCGCGAATTCGTTGATATCTTCACTGAAATAGCCGGTACGCTCCTGCACTCGCTGGAAAAGCGCCCCCATCTCCTTCCTTACCATAGATGCCGGCAGATCGAAGCCGCTTTTAGCGACGGCCTCCCTTAGGAGCTTCCCTTTGGCCTCGGATTTCGCCTTCTCGGTTACGAATTTTTCCAGTTTCGCGCGAATGCCGTTTTTCATCTCATCGAGCGATGAATACTCACCGAGATCCTTTGCGAATTCGTCATCGAGTGCCGGCAGGTCCATTCTGTTTATCTCATCCACCCTGATGATGTAGCGGGCGGTCTGTCCGGCCAGGTCCCTGACCTCGTAATCCTTGGGGTACTTGATCTTCGTCTCCTTTCGCTCCCCGGATTTCATGCCCAGAACATCGCCGTCGAAGCCGTATTCGGACCTGCTCTTCCCGACGATCATGTTGTATTCCTTGAACTCGAGCCCCTCCACACGCTCCGGCTCGACATTGTCGATGCGCTTGATCCCTATCCTGATCATATCGCCCTTTTCGACCCGCGCATCATCACCCTCTTTTTTGGAAATGTTGGCGTGGCGTTCCCGCAGCGTTTCGATCTCGCGCTTAACGTCGTCTTCGGTTATCTTGCACGTGCGCTCGTTCACCTTGAGGCCCCTGTAATCGCCAAGCTCGATCACCGGCATGGTCTCGAACACTACGGTGAAGCTAAACCCCTCCCCCCGTTTGATCCGGTCGAAATTGAAGCTGGGCGGTGAGATTGGGGTATAGTTCTTTTCTATGACCGCCTCCTGATATTCCGAGCGGAGTATGTTTTCCGCCACTTCCTGGTCGGCCATATCGACGAATTTGCGCTCAATGAGCTCGAGCGGCGCCTTGCCCTTGCGATAACCGTCTATCCGGGCATTGTTACGTATTCGCTCGAATACCGACTTGTACTCTATCTCAACCCGGTTCTCCGGAACATCGATGTGCAGCTCCATCTGCGCGTTCTCAAGCTTCTTTTCCGAGATAATCAAAGTTTTCCCTCTTGCTATAAATATGCCGGGGCGGCCGGGGCCGCTTCCCTGTTCCCGGTCAATGCGGTATAATCCGAAATTGATGGCGTAAACGCCGGGATGGCTTTCCTCAAACTCAATCTACCGCAATACGGCCAAAATCCACTATTTAAACATAATCATAATATTTCAATAATAAAAACCGACGGG
>ERZ795061.561-NODE-561-length-37593-cov-8.117721_pt1 | contig 37593 bp, 20 predicted proteins | sample MGYA00375145_ERZ795061 | MGnify/ENA primary metagenome ERZ795061 (study PRJEB30190, sample SAMN05720144) | anaerobic digester metagenome | isolation source: active sludge of municipal wastewater-treating anaerobic digesters | place: USA | collected 2014-12-22 ... | reverse complement strand
GCGCGCTCGTCAGCCGCAAGGCGGGCGGGGTGCGCGATACCACCGCGCTCCTGAAAGACTTCTGGCGCGAGACGCCCGAAGCGCGGCGCGAGGCACTCCTCCCCTTCTTCTGGGGGACAATCGCCAGGCAGGGGGTGATCTACGGCAATCGCACCAAGGGGAGCGACGCCCACATCACCAATACCATGAAGTTCTCGTACCCCGGCTACAACGAGATCTTCACCGGCGCCTTCGACCCGCGCATCGACTCCAACGAGTACCCGCCCAATCCCAACGAGACGGTCTTCGAGTGGCTCAACACGCGCCCGCGCTTCACGGGCAAGGTCGCGGCCGTCGCCACGTGGGACGCCTTCCGTCGGATCCTCAATCGGGAGCGCGCCGGTATTCCCGTCCTCGACGGGTGGGACCCACCGTTTGCCGGCGCCAAGGCGCCCACCGCGCGCATGCGCGTGATCGACGAACTGTATCGCAGTTCGGTGCAGATGTGGGCCAACAACGCCTTCGATGCGCCCATGCACCTGGCGGCCAAGGAAGTCGTGGCCCGACAGAAGCCGCGCCTCCTCTTCGTCGGCTACGGCGAAACCGACGAGTGGGCCCACTCGGGGATGTACGACCTGCTCCTGCGCTCCGCACACCAGGTCGACGCCTTCATCGCCGACCTGTGGACGACCATGCAGGCGATGCCCGAGTACCGCGGTAACACGACCTTCGTCATCACCACCGACCATGGACGCGGGAGCGGCCCCGACGCATGGCGCGACCACGGGCAGGACGTCAACGGGGCCGAGCACATCTGGATGGCGATCCTCGGCCCCGACACGCCCGCGTTAGGTGAGCGCAGTGGTGGCGAGATGGTCACGCAGGCGCAGGTGGCGGCCACCATCGCCGCCCTGCTCGGCGAAGACTGGAACGCCCGCAACCCCAAGGCCGGCTCGCCCGTGCGTGAGGCGATCACCCGGCGCTAGCGAGCGGGTGGGACGAGACGCGCCGCGTGTCGTTATCATCCAGCAGGGCGCCCGTTGCCCGCCGGACGACTCTCCCCACCCCCGCCTGTGCTCCCTCACCTCCGCCGTGCTCGCGCGGTCGCGCCGCTCCTCGCGATCGCCACCTCCGCCTGTCTCGCCGGCCCCGCGACCGCGATCGGCGGTGGCCCTATCGGTCGCGCCCCCAACCTGCGCGAGGCGGAACTGCTCCCCGTCCCCGACTCCACGCGTGGCGTCGGCTTCATCCTCAGCTCCAACCGGCGCGACCTGCTGGAGGAGACGCGCGTGGAGCTCAACGCCGGCGCGAGAGCCTTCGAGCGCATCTTTGGTTCGCGCCCCGACGAGGCCGACGTCCGCCTGGCGAGCGACCAGCGCGAGGTGCGCGTCACCCTGCGGGTCGGGCGGCGCCAGGTGGCGCCGTTCACCGTGTCGCTGCAGCGCGACGACCGGGGCCGCCCACGTATCCCCGAGTCGATGCACATCGCCTCGGCGGTCGTCCTCGCCACCGCGCGCGAATGGCTCACCACGCTCGTGCACGACCTCGTCCCCTCTGACACGTCCAGCGCTGGCTGGATGCAGCGTGACGGGGTCCCGGTCTGGTTGCGACTCGGATTGCTGCAAGGCGCCGCCGTGAGCCCCGTGCACGATCGCTGGCTCGTGCAGCTCGCCCGCGAGCGCGACTCGCTCCCCACCGTCGCGGCGCTCATGCGCCCCGACAGCTGCGACGCGGAGTGCCTGGCCCCGTTCACGCGTGCGGGTGATGCGGCCCCGGGGAGCGCCGACGTGCCGCTGACCTCGCGACGCGGACGACTGCCGGCGCTCGACGGGCGCGTGCGCTACGCCGCCTCCACCTACTCGCTCGTCCAGTTCATCGCCAAGCGCGAAGGGCCGGAGTACATGCGCGCCCTCGTCACCACCGCGCTCACCGGCGGCGACTTCACCGCAGCGTTAGGCGCGGCGCGCTCCTTCACCGCCGACCCGGGTAACGTCGACCGGCAGTGGCGTGTGTGGCTCGCCCCCTTCGCCTTTCCCGAGGGGCAGTAGCAATCGCACGTGTGGGAAAGATGCGGGGCGGCGGACGAGAAACCGTCCGCCGCCCCGGTGCTGGCACGTCGACAGGAATGGGGCGTGGCGCTACAGCGTCCAGCCGCTCCGATACGTGGGGAGGATCCACTCCTGCGGAATCCCCGTCGTCTTGAGCGCACCCGACGTCGTGTCGAGGTCGATCGTCTGCCCCGAACGCACGGCCAGGTTGCCTAACACGATCATCTCGGTGAGCGGCCCGGCATATCCGGCGAAGTTCGATCCCGGCTGCGTCCCCGCGCGAATGGCCGAAGTCAGCTCCTTGTAGACCCCTTCGGTGCGCGGGTACTTCTTGGCAGGCATCGCCTTGGCGAGCGCCGCCTGCTTGACCGGATCGCACAGCTGCGGGTCCTGCCCATAGGTCCCGGCGATGAGCGTCCCCTTGTCGCCAATCCACAACTGGCCGCCGTCGGCGTCAGGGACCCACGGGCGATCGGGGCCATACTCGCTGGGACGCGGCGGGTAGATGCTCCCATCACGCCACGTCAGCGTCACCGGACCACGCCCGTTCGCCGCCGGGAACTCATACGTGATGCGCGACATCTTGGGCGCCGTTTCGGCAAAGAGCGCCGTCGACTCGGGAATCACGCGCGTCGGGTACCGGAGGCCCAGCACCCAGAACGGCGCATCCATGATGTGGCACGCCATGTCGCCCATCGCCCCCGTCCCGAAGTCCCACCAGCCGCGCCAGTTGAAGTGCGCGTAGCCAGGATGAAACGGGCGCTCCGCCGCCGGGCCTAACCAGAGATTCCAGTCGAAGGTCGGCGGGACGTTGTGCATGTCGGTCGGGCGATTGATCGCCTGCGGCCAGATGGGACGGTTGGTCCAGAACTCCACGCGCTGCACGTTGCCGATGTGCCCCGCTTCGACGATCTCGCGAATCTGGCGAATCCCCTCGCCCGCGTGCCCCTGGTTCCCCATCTGCGTCATCTGCTTCGGCCGCCGCGCCGCTTCGTCCTTGAGCGCGCGCACTTCACCCACCGTGCGCGCCAGCGGCTTCTGCGTGTAGACATGCTTCCCCGCCTTGAGCGCCATCATCGTCGCCGGCGCGTGCGAGTGATCGGGGGTGGAGATGGTGACCACGTCGATGCTCGATGCCTCCTTGGCGAGCAGCTCCCGGTAGTCGGTGTACCGCTTGGCCTGCGGCCACATCTTGACGGCGCGCTCGGCGTTGCGGCTGTCGATGTCGCACAGCGCGTAGATGTTCTCGTGCGCCATCCCCTTCACGTCGTTGAACCCCATGCCACCCACGCCGATGCAGGCGACGTTGAGGGTGTCGGACGGGGCGCGAAAGCCTTTGCCGAGGACGTGGCGAGGGACAATCGTGAACGCCGCCACGCCGGCGGCGGTCTTCTTGATGGAGTCGCGGCGGGAGATCGAGTCAGTCATGGGAAACGATGAGAGTGCGAGCGAAGCCAGCACCCCAGCGCACGCTGGGGTCCAGCAGTTACTCAAGCGAGCAGGGTTGACCTACGCCGCAGTCGCCGCCGACCGCGGGCGGAACAGCAGCAGGAAGATCACGAAGACCACAGCGGCGCCGGCCGCCGGGACGATCCAGATCCCCGGCCAGTCGTGCACGACCTTGAGGCAGTCGGTCGCGGTGTCGGCGCACGCCGGGTTAGGAGTCGAGTACCGGCTCACCACCGCGCCCGAGACAAACGCGCCAATGAAGTAGCCTACGCCATTGGTGACGAAGTTGATGAACCCTTGCGCCGCGGCGCGGATCTTCGGCCCCGCCTTCTCATCCGTGTAGATCTGCCCGCTCACGAAGAAGAAGTCGTAGCAGATCCCGTGCAGCACGATCCCGGCGTAGATGAGCCACATCCCCGATCCCGCGTCCCCCTGGCTGAAGGCCAGGTAGCGCAGCGCCCACGCCAGCATCCCCACGAGCATGATCACCTTGATCCCCAGCCGCTTGAGCGCGAAGGGGAGGAGGAGCATGAAGCCGATCTCCGACATCTGCCCGAACGTCTGGATGAAGGCCGGCTCCGGCGCCTTGATCTCGTTGAGGAAGGGGTTGGCGAAGGTGTAGTAGAACTGCAGCGGGATGCAGAGCAGGAACGAGCCTAACGTGAAGATCAGGAAGTCGCGGTCCTTGAGGAGCTGCAACGCGTCCAGGCCGAAGGCGTCGCGGATGCTGAACGGCGACCCCGCCCCCTTGGGTGGCGTGTGCGGGAGCAGGAAGGCGAAGAGCCCCATCACCGCCGAGGCGCCGGCGGCCACGCGCATCGGCGTCGCCAGGGCGTCGGCCTTCAGCACCTTCCCGATCACGATCCCCGCCACGATCCACCCGATCGTCCCCAGCACGCGGATGAGCGGGAAGTCGTTGGCCGGGTCCTTCACGTGGTGGAAGGAGATCGAGTTGGTGAGCGACAGCGTCGGCATGTAGCACAGCGCGTACGCGATCAGCAGCGGGTAGAAGGTGCCGAACGTCGTCTGCGTGGAGACCAGGTACATCAGTACCGCCCCCACCAGGTGCAACACCGCCAGCAGCTTCTCCGAGGCGAAGAACCGGTCGGCGATCATCCCGACGAAGAAGGGCGACACCAGTGCGGCAATGGCCGTCGCCCCGTACGCCAGCCCGATCTGCCCGTCCTCGAAGTGCAACCCCTGGCCGAGGTACGTGCCCATGGTGACGAACCAGCTCCCCCAGATGAAGTACTGGAGGAACATCATGACCGAAAGCGAGAATCGCGTGGACATCAAGCAGGGTTGGTGAGGGGGTGTGAGAACGATTGCAGCTGTCGCGGCGCAGCGCTCCGCGCGAGGGTCCGACCGTCAGGAATCGTCAGCGGTGCCGGCGCCGTCCCGTCGACGGGCACGCCCCTAACGAGCGCGCACACGCCGGCGTCCGCTTGAGACGCGCCGACAGGGGGCGCAAGGAACGAGACTCAGTGCAGCGGGCGAATGCGGATGTTGCGGAACGCCACCCGGTCGCCATGGTCCTGCAACCCGATGCGCCCCTTCTTCGACAGCCCGTACGTGGGCCACTGCGCGAACTTGCTCTTGGCCACCCGCGCCTTCCAGTCCGCGCTCCACATCTCGTAGTCCACGACCTTCTTGCCGTTGAGCCAGTGCTCCACGTGCGCGCCCTTGGCGACGATGCGCACCGTGTTCCACTCGCCCGGCGCCTTGACGGCGTCGGCGGGGGCCGGATACAGGCCATAGTTGGCACCGGCCAGCGTCAGCGGCGTCTTGTTGTCGGGATGCAGGACGTTGTCGAGCACCTGCACCTCGGTCGCGTTCTCGAAAATGCGATCCGTCTCCTCGGTCGCCCGGTAGAAGATCCCGCTGTTCCCCTTGGGCTGGATCTTCCACTCCAGCTCGAGCTCGAAGTCGTCGAATTCGCGGTCGGTGACGATGTCGCCCCCCTGCGCCACGCGCGTCAACGCGCCGTCCACCACCGCCCACCCGGCCGGCACGGTCTGCTGGCGGTAGCCCCGCCACCCCGCGGTCGTCTTGCCGTCGAACAGGGAGATCCACCCCTCGTGCCCCGTCCCCTGTGCGGCACCGCGCCCAGAGATGGTCACGAGAAGGGCCAGCGCGAGCGCGGCCTGACGGGCGAGGAGTCCATGGCGCATCTGCAGCATGTGAGCAAGGTCGTGGACGGGAGCCATTCGGGACGCCAACGTAGGACGCCAGTCAGGAAAGGGGAAGGGCGTTTCCGCTCTCCCGGCCGCCCCTCCTCATCCGCACGACCCCTTCGAGAACCGCCGACCCCCACGCGACGGCGCCCTGACGGCGCCCCGACGGCGACCGGCCGGCGCCCCGACCGCGACTCGACGTGGGCCCCCGGCGAGGTTTCCTTTGTGCAGCACCGCTACGTCGCCGTCGTTCGTCCCCCGAGCGCCGGCGCCCCCCCCGATCTCGGCCCCCACATGCCCGACGCCACTCCCCTCGCCATACGCCCGGACCGCCATCGCGTCCTGCGCCTGGCCGCCGTCGCCGCCCTCTCGGTCGGAGCGGCCACCTGCGCCGTGAACCCGGCGACCGGGAAGCGCGAACTGTCGCTGGTCGGCGAATCCCAGGAGATCGCCCTCGGCCTCGAAGGGGCCAAGGCCGCCGCGGCCCAGATGGGGATCTACCCCGACAGCACCGTCCAGCGGTACGTCGCCTCGTTAGGCCAGCAGGTCGCCAAGGTCGGGGAGCGCCCCGGGCTCCCATGGTCGTTCACCGTGGTCGATGATCCGATCGTCAACGCCTTCGCCCTCCCCGGCGGCCCGATCTTCGTTTCCCGCGGCATCCTCACCTACATGAACTCCGAGGCGCAGCTCGTCTCGGTGCTCGGACACGAGGTCGGACACGTCACCGCCAAGCACTCGGTGAACCAGATGTCCAAGCAGCAGCTCCTGGGTGGGCTGCTCACCGTGGGGATGATCGTGCGCCCGGAACTCCAGCAGTACGGCGGCGTCGCCAGCCAGGGGCTCGGCCTGCTCTTTCTCAAGTATGGGCGCGACGACGAAACGCAGGCCGACGACCTCGGCTTTCGCTACATGACCCGCGTCGGCTACGATCCGCACGAGATGGCAGAGATGTTCAAGACGCTCGAGCGCGTGAGCGGCGGCGGGTCGCGCGGGACCCCCGAATGGCTCTCCACGCACCCCGATCCCGGGAACCGGGTGGCCCGCACCGGCGAGCGCATCACCGCGGCCGGCCCCACCATCGCCGCCGCCAAGCGCATCGAACGCAACACCTTCGTCCGCCGCCTCGACGGCATGGTCTTCGGCGACGACCCGCGGCAGGGCTACTTCGAGCAGGGAGTCTTCCTGCACCCCACGCTCAAGTTCCGTTTCGCCTACCCCAATGGCTGGAAGACGCAGAACTCGGCCTCGGCCGTGATCGGTGCCAGCGCGCAGGGCGACGCGCAGATCGCGCTCGAACTGGCAGGGAGCGCTTCGCCGCAGCAGGCGCTCGGGCAATTCCTGGGGCAGCAGGGAATCCAGGCGGGCGGGACGAGCACCTCCCCCATCAACGGACTCGTCGCCGCAGTCGGTCAGTTCGCCGCGCAGTCGCAGGATGGTTCGATGCTGGCCGGCTACGTCGCCTTCATCCAGCTCGACGGGACGACGTATCGGCTGCTGGCCATCACGCCGCAGCAGCTCATGCAGCAGTACGACGCGCCCTTCCGTGCGACCATCAACTCGTTTGCGCGTCTCAGCGACCCCAAGGCGCTCGCCGCCAAGCCGATGCGGGTGCGCGTGGTGTCGACGACCAAGGCGATGACGCTTGCCGAGTTCAACGGGCAGTATCCCTCGTCCGTCCCGGTGGCGACCATCGCCCTCATCAACGCCCTCGACGCCAACGCGACGATCCCCGCCGGGACGCTGGTCAAGCGCGTCGTGCAGGACTAGCCGCGACGACGTCGTCCACCGCGACGGCAATCACCCAGCGCTGCCGTCGCCCGACCTGACGGCGCCCGGTGGGTGCGGGAGGTCGGGCGACGGACCGTTAGGTGAAGAGGAACGCCGTCCGGTCGCGCCCCGTGGTGGCGCGGATCACCCGCTCGTACACGCGCGCGCCGCGGTCGCCGTTGGTGAAGACCACCATCGCTGTGCCGGTCGCCGGGTCGGCGAAGCAGAAGTTCTTGAAGCCGGGGTTGTCGCCCCACTGCCAGGCGGCACGCGACGTTCCGTGGGATTCCAGGCCGATGCCCAGCCCCCACTCGATGGTCTCGTTGCACCGCACCTGCGGCGTCATCATCTCCCGCACGATCGCCGCGGCGGCGCCGCCCTGTCGCTCCGCCGTCACCAGGTGGCGCAGGAAGCGCGCGAAGTCGTTGGCCGTCGTCATCAGCGAGGCGGCGGCGTTGGGGACGAGCGACACCGGGAATGGCGTGGTCTCGGGCGACACGTCGCGCAGCGCCGCGTCCGCGTCGTCGACGCGCACGTCGTCCAATGTGGCATTGCGGCTGGCGACCCGCCGGGCCAGCGCCTGACGGACGGGCAGGGTCCGATCGGCGATCGGCATGCCGCGTCCGTCGTGGCCGATTGCGGCTGACGGATCCGCCGTGGCCGGCGCCAGCATGGCCGATCGCGCCATGCCCAGTGGCGTCAGGACACGTTCGCGCACGATCGTCCCGATCCCCTGACCGGTGATGCGCTCCAGCACCCGCTGCAGGAAGAAGAAGCCCTCACCCGAATACGACCATCGCGATCCCGGCTCGAAGTCGGCCACCAGTGGTGGCGTGGGGCCGAAGCGCCAGTTGCGCCATCCCCCGCTATGGCTCAGCAGGTGGCGCGCCGTGATGCGCGCGGCCCGTGCGTCGTCGGCGTTCGGGAGGGACAGATACTCGTGCACCGGCCGGTCGAGCACGAGCGCCCCGTCGTGCACCAGCGCGAGCGCCGCGTACGCCACCACGCCCTTGGTGAGCGACGCCGCCGCGTACGGCGTGTCCGCCGTGGCGCGCGCCGTTCCGCCGCGCTGCAACACCCCGACCGCCCGTGCCGCCAGACGCTCCCCGTCGACCGTCGCCACCGCCAACGATGGCACCGACGTCAGTCGTAGGATCTGCTCGAGGTCGATCTCCTGCAGCTCACGCGGGGCCGCCACCGACGAGCCGAACGCGAGTCGCCAGGCACCGAGCCCGGCCACCGTGGCGCCGATTCCAGCGAGGGCGACGCGTCGATTCATCGTGAGGTAGTCCGGACGGTAGGGGTAGCTCGATCGGTCGGCGCCGCGCCGCGCCACGACGACCCGGGTCAGGGGGTACGTGCCGTGAGACACTCCGGAATGCCCGACCGTTGGAAGCCCGTCCCTCGCTCCCTCGTTGCCGCCACCGCCGCGCTAGTACGCGATGGCGTAGCTGGTGAAGTTGTAGACCTTCGTCTCCACCTCGTCGAGCGAGCGCGAGACGATGCTCGTCTGCGGCGCCCACGGATTGGAGGCATGGAGCTTCCAGATCCTGAACGTCCGCTCCAGGCGCGTGTCGGCGCCGTTGACGACACCGTCCTGATTGTAGTCGTCGTCGGCTTCGAGGTAGGAGATCTTGAGGTCGGCGGGAACGCCCGAGTTGAAGATCAACCCCGACGGCTGGAAATCGACGATCCGGTTGACCGCGTCGGACAAGGTCAGGGTGATCTGGACCGAGTCGCCGTTGGCGAAAGGCTGCCCGTTGGGATAGAAGGCCAGCGACCGCTTGCGCACGCGGAAGCGGAGGAAGACGGAAGAGTCGCTCGCGCCCGGGCGCGAGGCGTAATACATGAAGACCGTCTGGTCGACGCCCCGCTTGGCCCAGAAGCTGATGACCGGGTTGGCGATCGCCGGAGCGGTGGGGTCCGACGGAAGAAAGGTCGGGGTCGCCGCCGCCGATGCGAGCGAGGGGGGGGCGATGACGGCGGGCGGGGTGACGACGCCCTCACCGCCGCATGCGGCAAGCAGTCCGGCCGCGAAGGCCAGTGCGAGGAAACGAAGGGATTTCATGGGACGCACTCCGGGCAGTGGAGTCGAGGGAAGGCGGGGGCTCGCTGGACTAGCAGAGCAGGGAGTGCGCCCGGGGGTTGCGCACTTCGGTAGCGTGTATCTACCGGTAATGGAGATACTTATAAATAGTTAACATGTCAACGAGCAGAAACTGCACGCCTCGGGTCATTGCACCCTGTAACGTGCCGATACAGGAGAGGCGGCGTGCCCGATCCCGGATGACGGCAGGCGCCCACGCTCCGTAGATTGCGCCGCGTCGCGATGCCCTCCCCGAATCGCCCTCTCTTCCGTCCGTGACAGGACCGCCGCACCGCGGGATTCAGACCGCCCAACTCGGCCTGCTGATCAACACCGGGTTGGCGCTGGTGAAGTTCGTCGCGGGCATCCTGGGCAACTCCTACGCCCTCATCGCCGACGCGGTCGAGTCGACCTCGGACATCCTCTCCTCGGCGATCGTCTGGGGCGGGATACGCATCGCGTCGCGCGAGGCCGACGACGACTTCCCCTTCGGCTACGGCAAGGCCGAAGCATTGGCCGGAGCCATCGTCGCGCTCATGCTCCTGGCCGCGTCGGTGGGGATCTCGATCGAGGCCATCCGGGAGATCCACACCCCCCATCACGCCCCGGCCCCCTTTACCCTGATCGTCCTCGTCGCCGTGGTGCTGGTGAAGGAGACGCTCTTCCGGCGCGTTTTTCGGGTTGGCGAGGAGGAGGAGAGCATCGCAGTAAAGAGCGACGCATGGCACCATCGAAGTGACGCCATCACGTCAGTAGCGGCATTCATCGGGATTAGCATCGCGCTCTGGAAGGGAGAAGGATGGGAGTCGGCCGACGACTGGGCCGCGCTGGTCGCGGCGCTCGTCATCGCGATCAACGCGCTCATCCTCCTGCGCCCCGCCGTCTTCGACCTCATGGACCGCGCGCCGGAGCCGGACATCGTCGAGCGAGTTCGTCTCGCGGCGCTCGCCGTTCCTGACGTGATGGCCATCGAGAAGCTCAAGGTGCGCCGAGCCGGGACGGGGCTGTATGTCGACCTCCACGTGCAATCCGATCCCAACCTCTCGCTGCACGCCGCGCATATCGTGAGTGGCAAGGTGAAGAGCGCGATTCGTGGTTCAGTCGGTCGGGTGCACGGGGTGCTGATCCACATGGAACCGTTCGAAGGGAAGCTCCGGAAAACGTGAAGGGCGGCCGATAAATGGCCGCCCTTCTTGTACTTGCGAGCTTCCTCTCGCCTTACTTGCGACCGGGTGGCCGGTCCACTCGCGTCTTGCTCCAGAGCACGATGGCGGCGCAGGAGCTCTGTCCAGCGGCCTGGAACTGCGCCGGGACCGAGATCCCATTGTACACCTCGACCGCCGCGATCTCGTTGGGCGGGAGGATGCGATCGACGTCGCCAGGGAAGACGGCCTCGAACGGTGCGCCGTCGACGAAGTACTTCACGCAGCTCCCCGACACCTGCCGCGAGCTCTCCACCGTGTAGTCCATGCCGTTCCCCGAGGGGACCACGCGCAACCCCGGAATCGAGCGGAACAGGTCGGTGAGCATGTTCGGCGCGCGCTTCATGATGTCGTCGCCGTCCAGGTGATAACCCCCACCGACCTTCTTGCGCTGCGTGAAGCCGATGCGCTCCAGCCCGACCTCACGGTCCGCCTTCACGACGATCGTGTTGAGCACCGTGGCGGGACGCGCCATGGTGACATTGACCTTGGCCGGCGCGCGCGTCGAGAGATCGACCGAACGCTCCTCGGGGGCGAAGCCGATCTGGCGCACCACGACCGACTGGGTACCTGAGGGGAGGTTGGCGATCATGAACTCGCCGTTCTCCTTGGTCAGGGTGGCCCCGGGGGTACCGATCACGTCGACGCGCGCGCCGACCACGGGGCCTCCGCTGGCATTGATGACTCGCCCGGTCAGGACCGCGTTGCCGGTCTGGAGGCGGGCGGCCGAGAAGGTGGGGCCGGTCGCCGCTTCCTTCTGGCGACGCAGCGCGGCGCTGTCGTTCGATGCCACGACCGTATTGGCGTTCCCGATCTTGAGCCCCTGCACCACGAGCGGCGTCCCCTCGGCCTTCACGCGCACTTCGGAGGTGGTGACCCCCTTCATGATCGCCTGAAGCGTCCCCTCGAAGTTGGCCGGGAGCCCGCAGATGCGGTACACGCCATCGCCGCCGCTCAGCGCCTCGCGCACACGGGGGATCTTCCGGAGCCCCGCATTGAGCGACATCTCCAGCCACGCCACCGAGACGCGTGCCCCTTCGACCGGCTGGTCGGTGTCGGCGTCGAGCAGCCGCCCGATCACGGCGCCGGGGCCGAGGTTCCGCCTCGCCGGCGGACACGAGACCTCCACGAGCGTCGCCGCCGACGGGATCGACAGCTGCATCGCGCTGGCGTCGCCATCCTTGATATCGAACGGTGCGGTGAGCATCGCGATGCCCAGCGAATCGAGGACGATGTGATCGACCTTGAGGCGATGCGTTCCCGGCGGGATGCTGTCGAGCCGGAAGATCCCCTTCACCGTGGTGAGCGAGAGGCGGTCGGTCCCCTCGATGCTCACCGTGGCCGCCTCGAGCGGAATGCCGTGCAACGAGTCGAAGACGGTTCCCGTGATGGAGCCGATCGGGACACGCGGAGGCGGCGGGGTGGTGTCGGCCTTTGGTGCGACGGTGGCGCTGTCAGCCTTCTTGCTCGCCGGCGTCTTGGCGGGCGCCTTGACTGGCGCCTTTTTGGGCGGCGTGCGCTGCTGCGCCGGGAGGCCACCCGCCACAAGGGCGAGCGCGCCAGCGACGAGCAGCGCGGTGCGGCGTGGACCGTTCAAGCGTTGGTGGTGAAGCACGGCCGGGGTGCGGTGAGAAGGACAACGGGAGCTGGCGGGCGTACCGGGCAGAGATGCTTGGCGCGCGCTTCGTAATGTCTACAGCCGGCGCCGTAGCGACAACCTACCGTAACCGTCCCCGGCCGCTGAGTTCCAGACGGACAACAGAAGCCCCCGCCCGAACGGGGCGGGGGCTTCTGTTGTCCGGCGGGCCGAGCGCTGTCAGCGCCGGCGGCGGTTCCTACCGCTCGTCTTCCTCCTCGAAGAACGACGAGACCACCCCGCTCCCGCTGGCGCGCTCGACGCGCAGCGTCTGCTTGAGCGTCTTCCCGTTCACGGTGATCGACACGAGGTAGTCGCCCGGTTGGACGATCGGCGCCTGGGTCCGGGCGCCGCCGGGGAGGGCGAAGCCCCCGCCTGCGCCGCCGCGCGGGTTGAGCAGCTGCACGATCTGGAAGGCCACGTTGGGATCGGTGATTCCGGCCGCTGCCGCCGCCCCTGCGGCGCCACCACGACCACCGCCGCCGCCACGCTGCGCGGCGGCCTGCTCACCCGGGCGCGGATTCCAGACGGTCGAACCACCAAACGTGCCGCCGCCGCCCATGAACATCTGGGCCATCTGCTGCATGTCGCCGCCGGTGATCATGCGGCGGAAGCGCCCCAGTGCGACGGTGTCCATCCCGGCCTTTCCTAACGAGTCGAACACAAAGTCGGCGCGGCGCACGGTCAGGATCGAATCGCGCTTCCCGGCGGGCGACAGCGGCGGCGGGGTGGGCGCCTTCCCGCGGAAGTCCCACACGACCTTGTGCGTCCCCAGCGTCGACGGGCCGTTGAGCGTGCGAATCGTGTCGCCCGTGACGTCCTGGATCACCACGCGCACCTGGCCGGTGCCGCGGGTCGTCAGGCGGTACGAGATCTCGGCGCCGTACTGCGGGCTCGGCGTCTGGAAGAACTGGTGCCCGACCGACTGCCCCTCGAACGGCATCTCGCCGTACTGGTGCGCCGCCTTGGGCTTGAAGAGGAACGCCTCGGCCGCCACGGCCTCGGGCTTCATCTGCTGCAACGCCGCGATGTCGACGATCCAGAGCGCGCGCCCGTGCGTGGCGGCGATGAGCTCCTTGTCGCGCGGGTGGATCTTGAGGTCGTTGACCGGGACGGTCGGGAGCCCCGACATGAACTTCTGCCAGCTCTGTCCCTTGTTGAGCGAGACGAAGGCGCCGACATCGGTGCCGACAAAGAGCAGGTCGGCGTTGGTGGGATCCTGCTTGATGACGTGGACGAAGTCCGGCCCCCCGGTGGGGAGGTTCGCGGCGATGGACTTGAACGACTTCCCGAAGTCCGCCGAATGGTAGACGTACGGGGCGAAATCGCCGACGCGGTGATTGTCGAAGGTGACGAAGACCGTCATCGAGTCGTGCGGCGACGGCTCGATCTCGCTCACGTAGGCGTTAGGCGCGAGCCCCGGGAAGTTCTTCGACAGCTCGTCCCATGACCCGCCGTCGTTCTTCGAGACCCACACGCGTCCATCGTCGGTGCCGGCAAAGAGGATCCCCGGGCGGATCGGCGACTCCGCGAGCGACACGATCGTGCCGTACGTCTCGGCGCCGGTGGCGTCGACCGTGATGCCCCCCGTGGTGCGCGTGGAGATGCGGATCTTCTCCGCGTCAGCGTATGAGAGGTCGGGGGAGATGGGGTACATCTCGTCGCCGCGCTTGGTGCTCTTGAGCACGCGGCTGGCGCCGAAGTAGAGCACTTGCGGGTTGTGCGCCGAGATGATGTACGGGGTGTTCCAGTTCCAGCGGAGGTCGAAGGCGACCGAGTCGGTCTTCTGCTGGGCGCGGAAGGCGTCGATGCGCTTCTTCTGCTCCTTGGACATCGGTGCCGCGGTATCGGGGCGCTCGACGAGGATCGAATCTTCCCACTGTGCATAACGAGGACGCCAGTTGGGCTTCACCAGCGAGGTGCGCTCGCTGGTGACGAAGTTGAAGCGCGAGATGTTGCCGCCCTGCGACTCGGCGTAGACGATGTTGGCGTCCGTCGGGTCCTGCTGGGTGACGAAGCCGTCGCCGCCGGCCACGGTGGCCCACATCGCGTTGGTGATCTGCCCCTGCTTGCGACGCGACGGGCCACACCACGACCCGTTGTCCTGGAGCCCCGTGCACACGCGATACGGGACCGACATGTCGAACGAGACGTTGTACGCCTGCGAGACGGGGAGGGTGCTGGCGACGTCGTAGCTTCCACCCTGGTCATACGAGATCGCGATGCCACCGTCGTTGCCGACGATCATGCGATCCGGGTCGTTCGGATCGATCCACATCGCGTGGTGGTCGACGTGCACGCCGACCGTGGCATTCTTCGTGGTCTTGCCGCCGTCGTCCGAGACCTTGACCGGGGTGGACGACCAGTAGACGCGGTCGGGGTTCTTCGGGTGGACGCGGACCTGCGAGTAGTAGAAGGGGCGCACGTTTTCGTTGTTGGTGCGCTCCCAGGTCACGCCGCCGTCGGCGGAACGATACAGGCCGCTCGGCTTCTCCTGCGGCTTCTTCGTCTTGTCGGGCTTGGCGTTAGGCGCGGTGTCGGCCTCCACCATCGTGTACATCACCTTTGGGTTGGACTGGGCGATGGCGATGGAGATGCGCCCCTTCATCGATTCGGGGAATCCGCCCCCCTTCACCTCGGTCCACGTCTTGCCGGCGTCGGTCGACTTCCAGAGTGCCGAACCCGGGCCGCCGGACTTGAGGAAGTACGGGCCACGGACGCGCTCGTAGCTCGCCGCCCAGACGACGTCGGGGTTGCTGGGGTCGAGCTGCACGTCGACGACGCCGGCCTTGTCGGAGATGAACTTGATCAGCTCCCACGTGGTGCCGCCATCGGTGGTCTTGTAGAGGCCACGCTCCTTGTTGGCGTTCCAGATGGCGCCTAACGCGGCGACGTAGACGATGTTGGGGTTGGTGGGGTGCACCTGAATGCGCCCGATGGTCTGGGTCTTCTCCAGCCCCATGAGCTTCCAGGTGATCCCGCCGTCGGTCGACTTGTAGATGCCGCCGCCCGGGGAGACCGAGTTGCGCGAATTGGGTTCGCCCGAGCCGGCCCAGACCTGCATGGTGTCGCTGGGGGCGATGGCGAGCATCCCCATCGAGATGACGCGCTGGTTGTCGAAGACGGGGCGCCAGGTGGTGCCGTTGTTGGTCGACTTCCAGATGCCGCCGGCGGCAGTGGCGACGAAGAGCGTCTTGGATGGCGACGGAATGCCGGCGACGTCGGAGACGCGCCCCATCGTGTTGGCTGGGCCGACGAGTCGCCAGCGGAAGGCGGCGAGCGTGGCCGAATCGACCTCGAACGGCGCCTGCGCGACACCGATGCTGCTGGCGGTCGCGAGGAGCGTGAGGGTCAGGGAGCGACGAAACAAGGACATGTGCTGGAGACGGGAGACGGGAGACGGGAGAAAGCTCGGGTTGGACGGAATGGCATCGTGCGACACGCGGCGAACAACTCTACTGGAACGCACGCGTTGGGGAAGATGCTGGTTCGCCGTGACCGCGTGGTCGGGGGAAGGACGACGAACGCCCCGGCCAACAGCGCCGGGGCGTTCGGGACAGGCGTGGAGAAACCTCGCGTGCCTACGGGTTGCGATCGATGCACCCCGTGAAGGCCGGGTTGTTCTGCTCGTCGACGGTGACCGGGAAGTTGACGTCAGCGCCGTACTGGCCACCCTTGAAGAACTGCCCCGAGGGGAAGACGTTGGCCTGCGTGCGCCCGTACTGCCGCACCAGTCGGCGGAGGTCGCCCTGGCGCTGGCCGCGCCCGAAGACCCAGAACGCCTTTTCGCGGAAGTACGTGTCGATCGCGGCATTGCGGTCGGCCGGCGCCGGGAGGGCCGCCATCGCCGCTGGGGTGAAGGTCCCGAGGTTGGGCGGCGAGGCGCGCAGCCCGTTCAGGATGGTCATCATCCCGGTGAAGTCGTTGGCCTGCAGGCGGGCCTCGGCTTCATACAACCGGGCATCGAGCCCCGACACGATCGGGGTCGATTCGACGCGGCCGAAGTTCGTCTGGGCCACGAAGCTGGTCGATCCGTCGAACGACTTGCCGGCCGGAGACGACGCCGTGGAGTTGCCGGTGACCTTGATACGTGGATCGCCCGCCGATGCGAACGGAATGGCGTTGGCGATACGTCCGCCCACGTCAAACGAGTCGCCGACCACCCAGCGCTTCTGGTTGGTGTTGAGGCTCCAGATTTGGTTGTCGCCCGAGGTGAGCGCGAAGGTGGCCAGATTCTGGAAGTTGGTCGGGACGTTGGCCACGGTCGCCGCGACGCTGGTGAACTGCCCCAGGTTGAGCTGTGCGCGTGCCTTGGTCACCGCCGCGGCGTTGCGAATGGCCGTCGACGTGGCGTCGGTGCCATTGGCGAGGGTGACGGCGCTGTCGGCGTGCGCGAGGGCCAGCTGGAAGACCTGCTGGTTGGTGAGCGGCGGCCCGTAGGTGGGCGCTCCGCTCGAGGCGTCGCCTAACGGCGTGCCGTTGCAGAATGCCTCGGCGAGCGTGATCTCGGACAGCGCCATGGCCCAGTACATCTGTCCCTGGTACGCCGGTGTGCCGGGGACGTACTGCTTGAGGGTGGCGAGCGCTTCGCGTGCGGTGGTGCGCACGCGATAGATCTCGCGCATCATCGTCTGGACGTTGGCGTTGTTGTCCTGGATGATGCGCTGGTCGGTCTCGTTGCGCTGCAGGAAGGTGTCGCCCGACTTCCATTCGTCGACGAGCAGCCCGCCGAGCATCCAGGCGCCTTCGCCGCCGGCGGTGATGTTGCGGACACGCGAGAGGGCGCCGACGCGCATGGCTTCGGCGGCGGCCGGCGAGTTGACCGTGGCCGGGTTGATGACGTCGGGGTCCGGGGCCGCCAGGAGGCGGTCCTGGAAGTTGCTGCACCCGAGGGTGCTGCCAAGGATCATGACTCCAACGGTCACGATCCCACGAGGACGCAGAGTGTGCGTAGTCATTGAGAAGGTCTCGGCCTTTGGAGGTTAGTAGCGCAGGTTGACGCGGAACGTGAAGTAGCGCGGCGGCCCGGCGGTGAGCAGCGTCTGCTGCAGGTTGGCCTCGCCGTAGTTCTGTTCCGGGTCGACGCCGGTCCAGTCGGTGAAGACCGCGAGGTTGCGCACGGCGAAGACCAGCCCCACGCTCTGCGCCTTGAGCAGGCGCTGCGCCCAGGCGCTCTCCACGTTGTAGGTGGCGGAGAGTTCGCGGATGCGCGTGAACGTCACGTCTTCCATGTAGCCGGCGGTGGTCTGCGGCGTCTTGAAACGCTGCGCGATGGCGCGGGCCTGTTCGTACGGCGTGGCGTCGTGGCTCGACGTCGCCTTGCACGACAGCGACTGCTGGCAGAGGAACTGCTGTTCGGAGTTGAGCACCTTGTAGCCGCTCTTGTGGTCGATGAGCGACGAGATGCGGAGGCGCCGGTTGAACAGGTCGAAGCCGTTGACGAACGTGAGTTCGAGGCGCGGCTGCGAGTAGCCCTGGAAGGTGATCGAATCGGCGATCGTCACCTCGGCCGGCACGATGATGCCGTCCTTGTTGGCGTCGTTGTAGCTGAAGCCACGCTGCCAGTAGCCGTTGAGCGGGAAGCCGGGGCGCTGCTGCGTCGAGGTGCCGATGATGGGCGGGATGGGCTTACCCGCCGCGTCGGTGCCTAACGTGAGCAGCTCGTTGCTGTTGCGCGACGCCGAGAGCGTCACGTCCCACGCCAGGTTGCGCCCCGACAGGACCTGCGCGTTCAGCAGGGCTTCATAGCCCCAGTTGCGCACCTCGCCGAGGTTGGCCAGGACGGTGGTGGCCGCCGACCCCGCCGAGGGGGCGATGGTCTGCGCGATGAGGGCATCCTTCGACTTCTTGTCGTAGTACGTGAGCTCGAGGCTCACGCGATCGTTGAAGAAGCGCGCGTCGGTGCCGAACTCGAGTTCGGCCGTCCGTTCGGGCTTGAGCGCGGCGTTGCCGAGCAGGTTCGAGCGGAGGCCCGCCACTTCGGACCCCGCGATGTTGGTCGTCACGACCGCGAACGTACGCAACGCATCGTTGGGGCCCGGCTGCACTCCCGACGCGCCGTACGCCGAGCGCAGGCGCAACGACGACAACCAGGACAGCTTGGGGAAGAAGCTCTCGTCGGAGATGATCCACGACAGCGATCCCTTGGGATAGTACACGCGCTGGAATTCGGTGCCGAATGCGGAGTTCTGGTCGGTGCGCACCGCAGCGGTGAGGAAGAGGCGGTCGTTGATCGACGCTTGCTCCTCGACGAAGACGCCCAGCGTCTTGGTGAGCGTTGTCCCCGACCCCACGGCCGGAATCGTCCCGGCGGCAGGCGTCTCGGCTCCCGGCGGGAGCGTGGAGCCCTGCGCCGTCGCCGTCTCGAAGGCGAAGTTGACGTACTGGGCACCGCCGGTCGTCTTGAAGTTCAACCATGGCTTGAACTGCCACGTGGCGGTGGAACCAAGGTTGATGGTGATGTTGCGGATGTTGGCGCGCAGATCGGTCGCGCGGCCGAGGCGGTTGGTGCCGAAGTCGGAGCATTCCCCAAAGCGGCACAGCTGGAAGTCGACGCGGTCGGAGAGGTCGAGCCCGACGTCGGCGCGGTTCTGCAGCCACGAGAAGGGGCGCCAGTTGGCGGTGGCCGAGTTGATGGCGCGCTGCACTTCCTGCTGCGTGCTGTACTGGAAGATGTCGCCGGGGGTGAAGAGGTTCCACCCCTGCAGCGGCTGGCCTAACGAGCCGCGGGACGTGTAGTTGGGGCCGGCGTTCTTGTAGCCGTAGCCGACCGTGCCGTTGTACCAGAACGAGTTGACATTGTTGTCGACCTGCGGCAGGCGCTGGTCGAGCTTGATGAAGTTGGACGTCACCCCGAGGTCGAGCTTGGGATTGGGGGTGATGTTGATGTTGGCGCGGTACGACCCCTTGATCGCCACGTTGGGGCGGTTCATGTAGTCGTAGATGCGCACCTGCAGCGAGTCGAAGCGGCGGCGATCGTAGTCGGGGATGCTGAGCGGCCCGGCCTCGCTCTCGTATTCACCGCTGACGAAGTAGCGCACCGCGTCGGTGCCGCCTGACACCTGCGCACCCCCCTGCCATCGCCAGCCATCCTTGATGGGGGTGAGGTCCTTGTCCTTGAACAGGTTGAGGGCCGACGTGCTGTCCTCGATGCACGTGCCGAGGGCGGTCTCGTACAACCAGCACCGCCGCGCGACCGTGGGCGTCGCCGGGAGGTGTCCGAGAATGGCGTAGGTGGTGGGGTAGTCGTTCTTGTCCTGGATGACTCCCTGCTCACCGTACACGCTCCAGCGGGCCGCGCCGGCACGCCCGCGCTTGGTGGTGATGACCACCACCCCGTTGGCCGCATCGGTGCCGTACAGTGTTGCGGCTGACGGTCCCTTCACGACCTCGATGTTCTCGATTTCCTCGGGGTTGATGTCGTTCACGCGGCTCGGCGCCGTCCCGCCCACGCCGATCCCCGTGCCGCCGGTGCTCGTCATGCGCACGCCGTCGATCACGTAGATCGGGTCGTTGCTGAGCGAGAGCGACGAGGTGCCGCGAATACGTACGCGGCTCCCGCCGGCGGTCATGTTGGACGGGAGGATCTGCACGCCGGCGGCCTTGGCCACCAGCAGGTCGCCCATGTTCTTCACGCTCCCGCTCTCCACCGTCTTGGCGGCGTCGATCGTGGCGACCGAGTTCCCGAGCTCCACGCGGCGCTGTTCACCCGTAGCGGTGGTGACCACCGCTTGCAGCTGCACCACGGTGCGCACCATCGCGAAGTTGAGTGCGACCGCGGGACCACTCGCCGTCACCGCGACCGACTTCTTCTGCTCCTGGTAGCCCACCCGCAGGACGCGCACCTCATAGCTCCCGGCCGGCAGCCCGCGCAGGGTGAAGTTCCCCTGGGCGTTGGTGACGGTGAAGACCGAGGTTCCGAGCACGATCACCCGGACGTCGGACAGCGGCTCGTTCACGTCCGATGCGGTCACCCGCCCGGTGACCTGGGGCTGTTGCGCCTCGGCGCGCGTCGTCGCTGTCCCGAGTAGGGCCAACGTCAGCGCAAGACCGTATGCTCGAAGCCGCCGATCCAACCTGAAACGATGCATGAAGCTCCTCCAGCTGCTAAGGGTGGACAGGGAGGGACACCCGCGTTCGCGCCGCCGACGGGGGGGACGACACGAAAGCGCCGCGAACGCGTGACAAAGCGTTCGCGGCGTGTGACCCATGCTACGGCTCAGTGACGAGCCGTCAAGAGTCTGCTAAGACGTCAGCGGCTACTGGGTGACCCGGAAGGCCTTGATCATCCCGTGCTGCGAGTGCAGCTGCTTGGAGAGCGGATTCAAGGTCACGCACAGCAGCGCGTAGTCGCCGGGGAGCAGGTCGACCGTGACGTTGACCGACCGCCCGCGCGCGAGATTGGTAGTCCCGCCCACCCCTTCGAACGGCGGGGGACCCGACGGCTTCTCCGCCCACTTCACCGCGTCGGCCAGCGCTTTTCCGGGGAGGATGCGAACGATCCACACCTGATGCTCGAACTGCCCGGTGTTGTCGACACGAATCGTGCGCCGCCCGGCATTGAGCGGCCCCTCGAGCTGGTAGTTCCACTCGTACATCTTTAGCACGCTCTCGGTGGCCGGGAGGGCAGCCGTCACGGTCGCCCCGGGGCGTCGGGTCACCGACAGCTCCTCGACCTCGCCCAGGATGAGCGGGCCGCCGGGGGCCGGGTTGATCGGGAGTTGGGCGATGACGTAGCGACCGGGCTCGAGCACCATCGACACCGAGGACACGCCGCCGGCCGGCGTCGACTCCGGCCCCCCCATGCGATTGATCCACGGCACGTTCCAGTCGCCGCCGCGCAGATAGTCCGAGATCTGGGCGAGGCGGTCGAGGCGGTCGACCTTGAGGATGCTGAAGTGCTGTTGCGACGCCGATCGATTGAAGAGCCGGATGTTGACGAGCCCGGCATCGACCTGCGCGGGAGCCTCAAAGCCCTTGTCGGAAGCAACGATGAGGAGTTCGGTCCCCGGAATGCCGCCGGCGCGCTGCACCGCCTCGCGCCGCTGCGTGGGCGTGGGTGCGGCCTTCGTGGCTTGGGCCGTCAGCGGTCCGGCAGCGAGCGACAGCGAACAGCAGAACGTCAGCGTCGCGCAATGCAAACGACGTCGCATGAGTGAATCCCTCGGCGCGTGGGTGGTGGGTCCCCTAAACTCCGATATCCGGAGCATTGGCGCCAGAGAGATTCGCGCGACGACCTGTCAGTCGTGCAGCGACGTGACCTGCGCAGACAAAGCACCACCGGTGAAGTGGTGCGCGCGAGTTCCTACGTGATCGTGTCGGCGAGACGATCGAGAAGTGGACCGAAGGCCAATGCCTGCGCTCGCTCGCTGGCGAGGCGCCGCGTGACGGCGATCGCGGGCAGCCCCGCCTGCTCCAGGCCGTTGGCGCATTCCGCGACCAGCCAGGCCCCCGCATAGGGGTCGACGGCCTCGAAGCGTCGCAGCGCGCGGGCGAAGTGATCGAAGGCGGCGCCGCTGTGTCCTGCACCAAGTGCCGTCTGCAGCGCGACGGCGTCGACGAGCTCACGACCGGGGAACCACCAGTCGGGGGTGGCAGCGGCGATCAACTCGTTGGCACGCTGCCAGCGCGCCTGCGCCGACGGCGATGTGGGGCCGCCGTTGGTGAGCGCCGCACCGGCCAGCGCGGTCATCTCGGCCCAGGCGATATCGAGGGTGCGCGCCGACCCCGCGGCGGTGTCGTACAGGGCGTGGGCACGCTGGCGTTCTCGTTGCTCGCGAGCGGCGTGCGCGGCGACGAGGGTGGTGCGCATCTGTTCGGGGGCGTCGCCGAGCGCAGTGAAGATGCGTTCGGCGTCGCCGAGCCACTGCGTCGATTCGCCGAAGTTCCCCTGTCGTGCGCGCAGTTCGCCGAGGGCGCGGGAGACACACGCGGCGAGCGGGGCCGCATGGGCGCCTCGCGCCGCGTCGAGCGCTTCGCCCAGCGACTCCTCGGCGTGCGGGAGGTGGCCGGCGCGCAGGTAGAGTTCGCCTAACGTCAAACGGGCGAGTGCGGTGACGGCGCGGTCGCCCGCGGCTGTGCCGTCGGCGATGGCCTCGCGCGCGAAGGCGAAGGCCTCGCCCGGGGCCGAGTCATAGCGCCCGAGGGCCATGAGCCGGTGGGCCTCGGCGCGCTGCGACAGCGAACCACGGATGCCGGCGATCTCGATCGCCTTCCGGGCGAGCGTCGTGGTGAGATGCCAGTCGGCGACCGACGCGGCCAGTGCCGAAGCCGCCAGCTGCACACCGGCGCGCATGGTCGAGTCGCCCCCGGGGGCGTCGACGAGGAGGGTGCGCAGCTCCTGGATGGCGCGCAGCGGTGGCTTGCCCCGGTGCACGCGGATGCGCTCGCGCAGGTTGCGCACGGCGAGCGCTGCATCGGGGGCGTCGCCTTCGCCCATCCACTCGAGCGCGAGGTCGCACCAGGTTTCGGCGGCAGCGTATCGGCCGGCGTCGAAGGCGGTGGTCGCCAGGCGCACGCGCAGCTCCGCGAGGTTTCGGGCGGACGGGGCGTGGCGCTGCGCGACCTGCAATGCGTCGAGGGCGGCGTCGTGCGCGAAGCCGGCGGCGGCGCGCTCGGCCGCCATCAGGGCATAGCGATAGGCGTCGGTATCGAGGCCGGCGGCGTGGTAGTGCCCGGCGATGGCGTCCACCGACGACGGGGCGCGCAGCTCCAGCAGGCGCGCCGCGACCTCGTGGATGCGCTGCCGCTGACGCTCCGGGAGGTTCCGGGTGATGGCGTCGGCGAGCAGGGCGTGCGTGAAGCTGAACTGTCCCTCGCGCGCCGCATCGCGCACGATGACGCCGGCGCTGCTCGCTTCATCGAGCGCCGCGGTGACCTGCTGCTCCGGGGCGTTGGCGGTCGCCAGGAGCAACTCGAGGTCGAAGGGGGCGCCGAGGACTGCGGCGGTGGTGAGGATCAGCCGCGCCGCGGGCGAGAGCCGTTGCAGCCGCCGTTCGAGGATGAAGGCGATGCCGGGCGGGACGGCCCCGCCGGTGAGCGGGCGCCACTCCCAGCGCGTGCCGCCGTACCAGATTCCCCCCGCCTCGGCAAAGGCGTGCAGGACATGGACGACGTTGAGCGGGATCCCCTCGGTGTACTCGTGCAGGATGCGGGGAAACTCGTCGCCCGGATCCGCATCGCGGAAGACGACCTGCGCCCAGCGGCGCAGCTCGTCCAAGGTGAAGCGCCGGAGCGAGAGCTGGCTGGCGCGCGCGCGCTGCGTGAGGCGGCGGCGCCAGTCGGCGGCGCTGCGCGCCTCGTCGGGGCGCAGCGTGACGACGATGAAGAGCCGCTCGGCGTCGACCGCCCCCATGAGGATGTCGAGCACGGCCCAGCTGGCGGCGTCGGCCCACTGCATGTCCTCGAAGACGAGGACGAGGAGGCGGTCGCGCGCGACCCGACGCACCGCACGCACGATCTCCTCCTGGAGCAGCGAGGGAGTGAGCGCCCAGTCGTCGCCGTCGCGCGGCGGCGGAATGTCGGGGATGATCTGCGGGAGTGCGCGCCACTCCTCGAGTGCCAGCATCCCCATGCTGTGCAGGCGCGCGACGATGTCGGTCCAGGGGGCGTAGGGGGCCGACTGGTCGCCGTCGAGGCACTGGGCGGTGAGCAGCGTCCCGGCGCGGAGGCGGATTTCGGGCTCGAGGTGCCTGACGAGGGCCGTCTTCCCGATCCCTTCCTCGCCCACGAGCGAGACGAGGCGCGCGTCGCCGCGACTGGCCAGGTCGAGCTGCCCCACGAGGGTGCGCAGTTCGTCCTCGCGGGCGACGAAGGCGTCGAAGTCGAGGCGCGCGCGCGCGGCGTGCGCGTCGGCCTGGTCGGCCACCACCACGCGATCGCGCCCGTCGCGCTTGGCGCGATACAGGGCGCGGTCGGTGGCGGCGAGCAATCCCTCGACGGTCTCGCCGTCCTGCGGGGCGCTGGCCACCGCGACGGAGACCGAGATGGCGATCTCCTCCTCGGGGGCGTCCCGCCGGGCGCACCGCAGGCGCGCACAGGCGTCGCGCAGGCGTTCGGCGATTTCCAGCGCGACCTCGGAGGTGGTGGCCGGCAGGAGGATGACAAACTCGTCGCTGCCGCGCCGCCCGATCAGGTCGCCCGTGCGCAGTCCGCGCTGCAGCACCTTGGCCACCGCCCACAGCAGGTCGTCGCCTTGCAGCCGCCCGTAGGTCGCATTGACGCGCGAGAAGTGGTCGATGTCGAGGAGCAGCAGCGCGACCGGCTGCGCGTTTCCCTGGCGCGCGCCCAGGAGGCGGGCGGCGCGCTGCGTCCACGAGGCGCGGTCGGCGACCGAGGTGAGGGCGTCGTCGAGGAGCGGGGGCTCGCGCGTCTCCACGCGCGCGGGGAGCGCGGCGGCGGAGGTGATCCCGGGGATCGCGATCCCATCGCGCACGACCTCCTCGAAGACCTTGAAGACGGCGGGGTCGAACTGCCGCCCCACGTCGCGACGCATCACGTCGAGGGCTTCGTGATGCGAGAGGGCCGCCTTGAACGAGCGGCGAGAGACGAGGGCGTCGTAGACGTCGGCGACGGTGAAGATGCGCGCCGCCAACGGGATCTCCTCGCCGGCCAGGCCGTGCGGGTAGCCGGAGCCATCCCAGCACTCGTGGTGCGATTCGACGATCGGGCGCACTTCCCAGGGGAAGTCGACGCCGCGCAGCATGGCGGCGCCGGCGGATGGGTGTCGCTTGACGATCGCCCATTCTTCGGCGCTCAGTCGCCCGGCCTTGTTCAGGATCGCGGGGGGGACCTCGAGCTTGCCGATGTCGTGCAGGTAGGCGCCGACGCGGTACCAGACCAGGGCGTGCGCCTCGACCCCCATGCGCCGGGCGATCTCGCAGGTGAGGTCGGCGACGCGGTCGCAGTGTCCGGCGGTGGCGTGGTCCTTGGACTCGATGCGCTGCGCCCACCGGCGTACCACGTCGATGAAGCCGTCGTCGAGGCGGCGGAGGCGCCGGGTCGCGTCACCATCGGCGCCGCGCACGCGGAGCTGGGCGAGGGCGCGATACGCGCGATTGAGCGCGCCAAGCGCCTCGGCGTGGCGGTCGTCGCGGGCGAGGAGGTCGGCGCGCTCGCGGGCGGTCTCGGCGATGAGCAGGAGGTCGTCGAGCTCCTGTGCCTGACGGTCGCCCTGCTCGAGGAGTCGTTCGGCGCGTGCGTGGTCCCCGAGCTCTCGGGCCACGACCCCGTTGAGGGTGAGGGCGCGCGCGATGAGGGCGACGTCGTCGAGGCGACGGGCGAGATCGAGCGCGCGCTCGGCGGAGGCCTGGGCGCGTTCGACGTTGGCGCGGTCGAGCGCCATCTCGGCGCGCGCCAGCTCGAGGATCGCCAGCAGGTGCTCGTCGCGCCGCTGGGTGGCCGACGCGGCAGCGGCGGCAAAAGCCTGCTCGGCGGCGTTCCAGCGCTTGGCGTCGGCGTACAGCGTGGCGAGGCGCGCGGCGGTGAGGCCAGCGAGCGCCTCGTCGCCCCCCGAGCGGTACTCGGTCACGGCCATCTCGGCGAGGGCGATGGCTTCGGCGCTGTCGCCGCGCAGGAGGGCGAGGTCGGCCAGGTGGGTCGCGCCTAACGCTGCGAGGGCTGGCCGGCCGGCGAGGCGGGCGCGATGGCGCGAGTCGGTGAAGTCCTCCGCCGCGGCGCCGAGGAGTCCCTCGCGCCACCGGATGCGTCCGCGCAGCTCGTGCGCCTCGGCGATCGCGACATCCATCCCCGATTCCTCGGGGAGGGCGATGACCGCCTCGACGCAATCGAGCGCTGCCCCGAGGTTGCGATTGGCGAGGTGCGTACGCCCGATGCCGAGCAGGAGGCGGGCGATGGTCCACGCCGGCGTTCCCGGGACGAGCGAGTGCAGCGCCCGTTCGTACAAGTCACGCGCCGATTGGGTCTGGCCGCGCAGCTCCGCGAGACGCCCCTGGTCGAGGAGCGCCTCGAGATCGGGCGTCGTGGGGTCGGCGGCGGACATCAGGGGCGAGGCGGGGGAGGGCAACTATAAGAGGACGAGCGACGAGGCGAGGAGTTGCGAGGCGAATGGGGGGCGAGCGGGGGGCCTACCCGATCGGGGAGAGGCTTGCGCGACCCGGGAAAATAGCTGTGTTGACATCGCCCCCGTTCGGTGGGATGCTATGCCGCGCGTTTCCGCCCGGCACATGGGCTCGCGGGGCCTCCCGTCCTCCCCGCCGCTCGTGGTCGCATCTCTCGGCAGGCCTCCAGCGCCGTTGCTGCCACGGCGTGCGTGCGGACGCGCTTCCCCCACTCCTCTCCACATGAGGTCGTGATGCACAACAGTCGTCAAACGTCGGGTCGCTGGACTCGAGGACTCGGGGCCGCGATCGCGCTGCTGGTCGCGTTCGCACCTGGGGCCCTCAGTGCACAACAGGCACAAGGGACCATTCGCGGGAAGGTCACCAATGCCGCCGCAGGCGCACCGCTCGGCAACGCCCAGGTGTTCGTCGCCGGAACGCAGCTCGGGGCGCTGACCAACGCGGATGGGTCGTACTCCATCGCCGCGGTACCGCCCGGGACCCAGGTGGTGCGCGTGCGCCTCATCGGCTACCAGCCGACGGAGAAGTCGGTCTCGGTGACCGCGGGGGCTGCGGTGACGCTCGACTTCGCGCTCACGCAGAGCGCCATTTCGCTCGACGAAGTGGTCGTGACGGGGACCGGTGGCTCGGCGCGCAAGCGCGAGGTCGGGAACTCGATCGGTCAGGTGAAGGTGTCGGAGCTGCCCGAGGTGCCGAGCAACGTGTCGAACATGCTCGCCGGTCGCATGGCGGGGGTGAATGTCGGCGGGGCGACGGGGAACTCGGGCGCCGGCTCGGCGATCCGCCTGCGCGGGTCGACGTCGGTCGCGCTGACCAACCAGCCGCTGATCTTCATCGACGGCGTGCGCACGCGCTCGGACGAGTATCCGCGCAACGGCATCTTCACGGGGACCACGCAGCGCGGCGCCAACGCGTACGGGTCGCCGCTCAACGACATCAATCCCGACGACATCGAGCGCATCGAAGTCGTGAAGGGGGCGGCGGCGGCCACGTTGTACGGCACCGACGCGGCGGCTGGCGTGATCCAGATCTTCACCAAGCGCGGCGCGCAGGGTGCGGCCAAGTGGAACGTGCAGCTCAACTCGGGCTTCAGCTCGCTACAGAAGTTCGGCACCGATTCGGCGCCGCTCCTCTTCATGGATCCGTTCCTCCGCAACTCCACGACCGACCGCAAGGGGAAGGTGTCCGAGCGCTTCGGGCCGGAGAACTACGCCATGCGCTACGGCGCGGCGGCGCAGGTGTCGGGCGGGCAGGGCGACAACCTGAAGTACCTCGTCTCGATGAACGCCGACAACACCGACGGCGTGCTGCCGAACGACAAGGACCGGAAGTACCAGATTCGCGCCAACCTCGATTTCGCGCCCATCAAGAACGTGGCGGTGAACTGGAGCAGCGCGTACACCAACTCGCTGGTCAACCAGACCCCCGCCGGCAACAACGCGCAGGGTGTCACGCTCAACGCCTTCCGTCGCGACCGCAACTACTTCGGCAGCTCCAACGCGGACACGATCGCCAAGGTCTTCCAGCAGCAGCTGGACAGCTACATCGACCGCTCGATCCTGGGCGTGACGACCACCTGGACGCCGATTGCCAAGTTCTCGAGCCGCTTCACGGTGGGCTATGACCGCGCGGCGCTGGAGAATCGCAACCTGCGCCCGTTCGGCTTCCCGGCCGTGCCGTTAGGCGTGATCCAGAACCAGCGCTGGTCCAACAACACGCTCAGCACCGACTGGGTCAACAACTACGAGTTCCAGCTGGGCAACGACCTGCGCATCACCGCCTCGGGCGGGACGCAGTACGTGAACTCGCTGGTGGGTGATGCGGTGGCGTACTCGGAGAACTTCGCCACGCCGTCACCGCCCACGGTTGCGTCTGGCGGCGTGAAGAACGCCGACGAGAATCGCCAGCGCGTGGTGACTGGTGGTGCCTTCACGCAGGCGCTCATCGGCTACAAGGATCGCTACTTCGTGACGATCGGCGGGCGCCTCGACGGCAACAGCGCCTTCGGCAAGGACTTCGGCTTCCAGTACTATCCCAAGGTCTCCGGCTCGTGGGTCGTGTCGGACGAGGGCTTCTGGAACGACAACCTGGGCACGCTCAAGCTGCGCGCCGCGTACGGGCAGGCCGGTCGCGCGCCGGGCGCCTTTGCCGCCGTGCGGACGTACAACCAGGTGGGCTGGGGGACGGCCACGGCCGTGCGCCCGAGCAACCTTGGCAATCCGGACTTAGGCCCGGAGCGCACCAACGAGCTCGAACTCGGCTTTGACGAGAGCCTCTTCCAGGGGCGCCTCGGCATCGACTTCACGTACTTCAAGGCCACCACGACCGACGCGCTCTTCAGCGTGCGTTCCATCCCCACCAACGGCTTCCTGGCCAACACGCTGCAGAACGTGGGCGAGATGGAGAAGTCGGGGATCGAGATGGCCATCACCGGCACGATCGTGGAGCGCCCGAAGTTCGGGCTCAGCGCCGGGCTCAACGTCAGCACCAACAAGAGCAAGGTGATCAGCCTGGGTGGCGCGCCGTCGTTCACGGTGGGCAACTACGGCTGGGTCAAGGAAGGGCTGCCGGCTCCGGTGCTGCGCGGCAAGATCATCCGCAACCCCGACGCCCGTGGCGTCGCGCCGGACACCGCGTCCAACTACGACTTCGGTCCGGCCCAGCCGACGCGCATCATCGGCGGCAACATCAACCTGCGCACGTGGCGCAACATCAGCATCGCCATGCGCGGCGAGTACCAGGCCGGCCACTACATCAACGAGGACGCGTCGTACCAGGCGCTCTCGCGGTCGGTGCTCTGGCCGACGTGCTTCGATGCCTACAAGAACATTGCCGCGCAGAAGCCGATCACGGTGCGTGAGACGCTGACCTGCATCCCGGCCAACGTCCGCCAGGACATGTTCATCTTCAAGGCCGACTTCTTCAAGGTGCGTGACATCACCGTCACCGTGCCGCTCGGTCGCCTCGTTCCGGGGACCGCGAGCAGCTCGCTCGTCTTCTCGGGGCAGAACCTGTTCCGCAAGAACTACGGCATGCCGCTGTTTGACCCGGAGATGTCGGGGAACGACGGCTTCAACGCGACGGTGCGCTACATCTCGGAGCACATCCCGGCACCGGCCGTGTTCCTGACCTCCCTCCGCATGACGTTCTAGGAGGAAACGCCAATGACTCTCATGACGAATTCCTCGACCATCGCTCGCGCCACCGCGGCCGTCGTCCTGACCGCCGCGCTGTCCGGGTGCACGCTCGACGCGGTGAACCCCGGCCCGATCCAGGCCGACCAACTCAACAACGTCGGTGCGCTCGCCTCGCTGGTGAACGGGACCGGACGCGACCTGGCCGAAGCGCTCAACTGGACGTCGTATACCGGCGCGGCCGCGTCGCGGGAGATCTTCCCGGGCGGCTCCACCGGGTCGTTCGGCATCACGGTGCGCCAGCAGTCGGGCAAGCTCACCGAGGATGACGACGACACCTTCTGGAACCTCTCGCAGCGCTCGCGCTGGACGGCAGAAGATGTGGTGTCCCGCGCCAAGACGGTGCTGGGCGCCGCCGCAGCCAACAGCGTGCAGCATGCGCAGGCGCTCGTGTGGGCCGGCTTTTCCAACCGTCACCTTGGCGAGAACTTCTGCCAAGGGGTGATCAACGGTGGCGCTCCGCAGGCGCACACCATCTACTTCGATCGGGCCGAGGCGAACTTCACCGAGGCGATCACGGTAGCGACGGCGGCCAACAACACCGCGCTCGTGCAGGCGGCGACGGCTGGACGCGCTTCGGTACGCCTGTACAAGGGGAACTTCGCGGCTGCCGCGACCGACGCCGGCGCGATCACGAACAACGCCTTCACGTACAAGATGCCGTACTACCAGACCGAACTGGATCAGTACAATCGCATCTACTGGGCGAGCGCGAACCAGCCGTATCGCGCGCACACCGTCTGGAACACGCCGAACGACGCCTATCGCAAGGCGACGCGCGATCCGCGCGTTCCGTTCGACTCGAGCGCCACGGTGCTCGTGGGCGACGCCGCGGTGGGCAACCTCGGGCGCGTGCGGTGGTACTTCCAGACCAAGTACCCCGATCGCATCACGGGCATCAACCTGGCCTCCGGCTGGGAAATGCGCCTGATCGAGGCCGAGGTGAAGTTGATTGGTGGTGACGTCACCGGGGCGATGGCGATCATCAACGCGCGTCGCACGGGGCTCAGCCTCGCGCCGCGCACCGCCGCCAACGCGACGGAAGCGTGGGCCGTGCTCAAGCGCGAGCGCGGTATCGAGCTCTGGCTCGAGGGGCGGCGCCTGGGTGACCTCCGTCGTTGGGCGGCCGCGAGCCGCCCGGGGGCGCTGGACCCGCTCGAAGAACTCGCCGGGCGTGACCTCTGCTTTGCCACTCCGCTGTCGGAGAAGCAGACCAACCCGAACTTCTAGCCCCGAACAGGCGATGGTCGGGGGGCAGTCTCCCGTCCATTCGCCGTTTCGGTAAGCCATCCGCACCAGGTTCCTCAGGCGCGGCGCTCCCCAATCGGGGGGCGCCGCGCCTCGTTTTGCGCGCCGGGTGCTGAAGCGTGGCGGGAAACGGGACGACACTTCATTCGAAGGCCAGCGAATGGCGCCGCTCACATTCCACGGGGCGCCGGTGCGTCACCCATTCCCGTCAATGCAGGCACGACAAAGCGTCTGGACACCCCTTGGCGGCTGGGAGGGCGACGGCGAACCGACGCCCGACGCGGCCGCGGCGCTGGTGCTCGTCTTCGGCAGCGTCACGGCGTTGCGCTCTCCGACGGTGTCCTCGTCCATTCAGGCACGCTGGCCCAACGCGCGCGTGGTGGGCTGCTCCACCGCGGGCGAGATCGCCGGCGTCCGCCTGCTCGACGACTCGCTGGTCGCCACGGCGCTCACTTTCGAGCACACACAGGTGCGGATTGCCCGGGCGACGCTGGTCGAATCGGGGGGAAGCCGCGGCCTCGGCGAGGCGCTGGCGCGCGCGCTGCTGACCGAGGATCTCGCGCACGTGCTCGTCTTCTCCGACGGGCTGGAGGTGAACGGGAGCGCCCTGGTCGAGGGGCTCACCGCGGTGCTTCCGTCCGGGGTCGGCGTGACGGGGGGGATGGCGGCCGACGGCGCGCGCTTTGGGGAAACCGTCGTGGTGCACGACGCGGCCCTCGTCCATGGTGGTGCGGTGGCCGTCGGCTTCGTGGGGCGGCGCCTGCAGGTCGGCTACGGATCGTTGGGCGGTTGGGATCCGTTTGGCGCCGAGTGGGAGATCACGCGCGCCGAGGGGAACGTGCTGTACGAACTCGATGGGCGGAGCGCCATACCGCTGTACGAGTCCTATCTGGGCGATCACGCGCGCGACCTCCCGTCGAGCGGCCTCCTCTTTCCGATGGCGCTGCGGCGTGGCGACGATGCGCGTCCGGTGGTGCGCACGCTGCTGGCGCTGGACCGTGAAGCGGGGACGATGACCTTCGCCGGCGACATGCCGATGGGGGCGCGGGCGCGCTTCATGAAGGCGAATTTCGATCGCCTCGTGGACGGGGCCGAGGGGGCGGCGCGTACCGCCACCAAGTCGTTAGGCGGGGCCCCGGCAACGGTGGCGCTCCTGATCAGCTGCGTGGGGCGCAAGCTCGTGCTGCAGCAGCGCGTGGAAGAGGAGCTCGACGGGGTGCGCGACGTTCTGGGGGCGTCGCCGGTCCTGGCCGGCTTCTACTCGTACGGCGAGATCGCGCCGTGGGCGACGGGTGGCGCCTGCACGCTGCACAACCAGACGATGACGGTCACCACCCTGCGAGAGGCGTGAGGATGCACAAGCTCCTCGCCCGCCAGCTGCGTCGCGCCTTCGGCACCGAGCAGGCGCTCCCCGACGGACTGGCGCCCTTCCTCGCCATGGTTGATGCGACCTACGTGCAGAGCGACGTGGATCGCGAGATGCTCGAGCGGTCGCTCGACCTGTCGTCACAGGAACTCTCGGAGCGGTCGCGGCGCGCCGAGGCCAAGAGCATGGGGCTGCTGCGCGCGCTCCCCGACTTCGTGCTGTACCTCGGGGCTGATGACACCGTGCTCGACGTGCGCGCGCCGTGGCCGGAGGCGCTGACCTGCGAGGCCCGGCAGGCCATCGGCCATCCGGTCCACGACATCGTTGCCCCTGACGGCGCCCTCGGCGAATGGATGGCCGATGCCCTGCAGGCGGCGCGGGAGGCAGGGACGGTGCAGGTGGTCGAGTTTCGCGACACCTGGCAGGCGGGGGCGCGGCGCGACCTGGAGTTGCGCGTGAGCCCGCTGGATCGAGGCGAGGCGCTCGCGGTCGTTCGCGACATCAGCGAGCGCAAGACCGCCGAACGTGCCTTGCAGGAGTCGCAGGAGCGGCTCGAACTCGCCATCCTCGGCTCGGCCGACGGGTTGTGGGACTGGGACCCACGCACCGGGCGCATCCTCATCTCCCCGCGCTTCCGCGAGATGCTGGGCGCGAGCATCGAGGAACTCCCGGACCGCATCGAGGCGATCGATGCGCGGCTGCACCCGGACGATCGGGCCCGCACCTGGAATGCGGTGGGGGCGCATTTCCAGGAGCAGGTCCCGTTCGACGAGACGTGCCGCGCGCTGTACAACGACGGCGAGTATCGCTGGTTCCAGCTGCGCGGCCAGGCCATCTGGGACGAAATCGGCGAACCGACGCGCATGGCAGGGTCGATTCGCGATATCAGCGACCTCAAGGCGAAGGAGCGTGAGCTGGAGCGCGCCCGCGACGCGGCCGAGGCGGCGAGCCGCGCGAAGGACGAGTTCCTGGCCAACATGAGCCACGAGATTCGCACGCCGATGAACGCCGTGCTCGGGCTCACGCAGCTGCTGCTCGAGGGGGAGCTGCGTTCGCGCGAGCGCGGCTATGCCACGAGCATGCTCGACGCCGGGCGCTCGCTCCTGTCGCTGATCAACGACCTGCTCGACATCTCGCGCATCGAGACCGGGGTCCTCACCCTCGACCCGATGGAGTTCTCGCTGCCGACGACGGTGACCGAGACGTTCCATCTGTTCGAGCCCAAGGCGAGCGCGAAGGGGCTCGCCATCTCGATGACGATCGACGAGCAGTCCCCCGATCGTGTGGTCGGCGATCCGGGGCGCCTGCGCCAGATCCTCATGTGCCTCCTCGACAACGCGGTGAAGTTCACCCCGCAGGGGGCCATCGCCCTGTCGGTGACGGTGGCGCCCGACGACGAGGTGCGCTTCGCCGTGCAGGACACGGGGATCGGCATCCCGGCGGATCGCATGGCCGATATCCTCGAGAAGTTCACCCAGGTCGATGGCGCCTCGACGCGGCGTCACGGCGGGACGGGGATCGGGCTCGCGATCAGCCGCCACCTGGCGCAGCTCATGGGGGGGCGCATCGAGGTGGAGAGCACGCTGGGAGCGGGGAGCCGTTTCACCCTCAGCGTTCCGCTGGCGCGCGCCGCGGCGCCCGCGGCGGTCCTCGGGCCGGTCGCGACGCCGGCGCTGTCCGGCGTCCGCGTGCTGGTGCTCAACGACGATCCCGACTCCAGTCAGCGGTTGCAGGACGATTTCGAGGGGCTGGGGATGACGGTGACGAGCGTCGCGACCCCCGCCGAGGCGTTAGGCGCGCTCCGTACGGGTGCGCGCGGCGGCGATCCCTTCGGCGTGTGCGTGGTCAACGACCGCAGCAGCGACCTGCAGAGCGAGGCGATGGCGCGGGTGATCAAGCGCGACCCGTTGCTGGCCGACACCGTGCTGGCGATCCTGGTGACGTTGGGGATGCCGGGCGATGCACGGCGCCTGTTCGACGTCGGCTTCACGGCATACCTGGCACCGCCGCTGCACGCGGAGGATGTGCGCGACGCCGTGGCGTCGGCGTGGCGCCTCGAACGCGTGGTGGGCGCGCGCAGCCTGATCACGCGCCATTCACTGGCCGAAGCGCGCGCCCAGCGCGCGCCCCAGGACCGTGCGCCGGGGCGCGAGGTCGCAGAGCTTGCCTTGGCGTCTTCTTCGCAGCAGGAGGGGGCTCGTCCGTCGCACGAGGCGCCACGGGGGGCGGAGGAGGCGCCGCTCGTGCTGGTCGTGGACGACAACGACATCAACCGGCACGTGGCCAACGAGATGCTGCGCCGCATCGGCTGCCGGGTCCTCCTGGCCGACGGTGGCGAGGCGGGGGTGCGGTTGGCCGCCGAGCATCCGTTCGACCTCATCCTCATGGACGTGCAGATGCCGGTCGTGGACGGGTTCGAGGCGGCGGCGCGCATCCGTCAGCAGCAAGCGGCGGGCACGCGACGCACCCCGATCGTCGCGGTGACGGCCAACGCCATGCGCGGCGACCGGCAACGGTGCCTGGATGGCGGGATGGATGACTATCTCGCGAAACCCGTGACGCGCGCTGGGTTGTACGATCTGGTGCAGCGCTGGGTGCCGCGCGCCGTGGTCGTGCCTACGCCGGTACGGCGAACGGGGGGCACTCCCGGGGCGGTGCGGGCGCAGGGGGCGATGGACGGATCGGCGCCACCGGTCGCGGTCGCCCCGGCGGCGCCCCCCGTCGACCCCGCGGCCGCCATCCCCGAGAGCGCGCTGGACGTGCGCCAGCTGCGCTCGATCGTCGGCGACGACCCGGCACGGGTGGCGGAGTTCCTCGCGATGTTCGTGTCGCTCACCACCCCCATGGTCGACGCGCTGGTGCAGGCGGTGACGGCCGGCGACGCCACCGAGGTGCGCCGTCAGGCGCACAAGCTCAAGGGGTCGTGCGGGAGTGCGGGGGCGAAGGAGCTCGCGGCCCTCGGCGCGCGCGCCGAGCGGCTGGCGCAGGACGAGGACTGGGGCGCCCTTCGCGGGAGCGTGGGCGAGCTCCGGCACGCGCTCGATCGCGTGAAGGGCGCCATCACCGTCGCCACGTGAACGCCATGTCAACCGACCAGGGGCGCGACCTGCAAACCGTCGTCATCGTCGACGACGACACCTTCGGGCTGGCGCTGCTGCGCACGCTGGTCGAGAAGGTGGGGCCCGTGCACGTGGAGACGTTCGACGACCCGCTGGAGGCGCAGGCCTGGTGCCGCAACCACGACCTCGACGTCCTCATCACCGATTACGAGATGCCGGGGATGAACGGCCTGTCGCTCGTGCGGGCGCTGCGGGCACATCCGCGCACGCGCGACGTCCCCATGATGATGATCACGGCGCTGGAGGACCGCGACATTCGCTACCAGGCGCTGGAGTGCGGTGCCAACGACTACCTCAACAAGCCGCTCGATGCCCCCGAGGTGCGGGCCCGCGTGCGCAACATGCTCGCGGTGGCCGAGGGACAGCGCGCGCTGCAACGACGGTCGGACCTCCTGGCCCGCGAGGTGCGCAGCGCCACCGCGTCGATCGTGGAGCGCGAGCGCGAGATCGTCTTGCGCCTGTCGAGGGCGGCCGAGTTTCGCGACCTCGAGACGGGGTCGCACATCATGCGCATCGCGCACTTCAGCGAACTCATCGCCCGCGCGTTGGGGCAGTCCGAGACCGAGTGCGAGCAGCTGTTCCTCGCGAGCCCCATGCACGACGTGGGGAAGATCGGCATCCCCGACAACGTCCTGCTCAAGCCGGGGCGCTTCAACGAGGAGGAGTTCGCCCTGATGCAGCAGCACACCGTGATCGGGCACCGCATCCTGTCGGGGAGCCAGTCCGAGTTGTTGCAGCTCGCGGCGGAGATCGCGCTCACGCACCATGAGCGCTTCGACGGCGCTGGCTATCCCCACCAGCGCGCGGGTGCCGACATCCCCATCGCCGGGCGCATCGTCGCGGTCGCCGACGTCTTCGATGCCCTGCTGTCGAGCCGCCCCTACAAACGCGCATGGACGGTCGAGGAAGCGCTCGGGATGATCCGCGTGGGGCGCGCGAAGCAGTTCGACCCCGACTGCGTCGACGCCTTCCTGGTGGCGCTGCCGCAGATCCTGGCCACGCGCGAGCGCTTTGCCGAAGAAGACGGGTCGGAAGCCGAGCGGAGCCCGCTCCGCTCGCTGATGCCACCGAAACGGAGCGCCGCCCCGGTCGCGTCCTGACTTGGGCCGCGGCGTTCGCCCGGCACACCGCACGCCGCTCGCGGGGGGACATCGGCCGCCGCCGACGCCGGGCCCCCTGCCTGACGTCGCAGGGTGCGGCTACACTGCGGCATGCGCCTCGTCTCGCTCTGCCCCTCGCTCACGGAACTCCTGCACGACCTCGACGCCGCCGGTGCGGTGGTGGGGCGCACCAAGTTCTGCGTGCATCCCGCGCCCTGGGTGCTCGGCATCGAGGCCGTCGGCGGTACGAAGAACCCGAGACTCGATCGCATCATCGCGCTGGCCCCGGACCTCGTGCTGATGAACGAGGAGGAGAACCGGGCCGACGATGCGCAGGCGCTACGCGAGGCAGGGGTGGCGGTGCACAGTTCGATGCCACGCACCGTGACTGACACCGCGCAGATGGTGCGCTCCATCGCGCACGCCATCGGGCGCGTGGCGGAGGGAGAACGCATCGCCACCGACATCGAACGGCGGGCCCAACGCGTCGCGCAGCGGGCAGCGTCGCTGGCAGAGGTGTCGTACGCGTACCTGATCTGGCGCGACCCCTGGATGACGGTCAACCACGACACGTTCATCAGCGCCATGCTCGCCCTGGCCGGTGGGCGCAACGCGTTCGGCGCGGCGGGCGATCGATATGCCACGGTCACCATCGACCAACTGCGCGCAGCAAGTCCCGACGTCGTCTTCCTGTCGAGCGAGCCCTTTCCCTTCGCCGCGAAGCACGTGGAGGAGCTGTGCGCGCTGACCGGCTGGGCGCCGGCGCGATTCGTCCTGGCCGACGGGGAGCTGCTCTCGTGGCACGGCTCGCGTACCCCGGCCGGGATCGACTACGCCGAGTCGCTCCTGGCGGCGGTGCGCTCGGCGCGGGCGGTGTCGGGGTAGTCGCGCGCGGTCCCCTGCCGCACACGGATGGCCCCGCGCGGGTGGTGACGTGCACGGCCGGGTGGAATCGTCCCGGCGTCGGGCGGGCGATGGCTCGCGCATTCCCTCGAAGCCCAAAGCGATCGATGCTGCGTCATGCACTCGTGACTGGTTGTCTCGTCCTCGCCCCCGTCGCGGCGGAGGGGCGCCTCACCGGCGCGCCGGGTACACCAGCAGCACCAGCAGCACCAGCAGCACCAGCAGCACCAGCAGCACCAGCAGC